>Ga0209181_10003902_pt1 | contig 22565 bp, 16 predicted proteins | sample MAT05_FD_187208 | JGI IMG/M metagenome (GOLD analysis project Ga0209181, IMG submission 187208) | Freshwater microbial communities from Lake Fryxell liftoff mats and glacier meltwater in Antarctica - MAT-05 (SPAdes) (version 2) | ecosystem: Environmental > Aquatic > Freshwater > Ice > Liftoff...
GGTTCTCCGTGTGTTCGGTTTCGGTACCTGTCCCAGTCTGCGAAGTATGCGGTCCTCGGCGATCCGGATGATCAACTAAGCGCCGAGAAGTTAAAGCAAAGCCATGCGGATGACGTTGCGGCGTCCTTGTCCGCTGCTTCAGCTCAAGGAATCAAGATCGGGACCGAGAGATTTGGTGACTGCGCGAGGCGCGCGTCGCGGGTCACCAGGGTGGCGTCGAGCACGCGTGCCAGGCAGAGATACGCGGCATCGTCTGCGGTGACGTTTTGGCGCAGGGCCCAGATACCATCCAGCAGCGCGTCGAGCGGATAGGTTCGGATGCGCAGTGCGCGCAGCAGCAGCGGCAGGTCGCTGGCGCGACTCTCGGGAATTGCGCCCGACCGACCAAGCTTGCGCAACGCGCTCAAAACTTCGATGCCGAGCAGTTCCGGCGCGACCAACACCGTGCCTTTCGCGAACAGCAGATCTTCAATCGGCTGCGGTCGAAAGCGGGCCAGTAGATCGATCACCACCGACGCGTCGACGACGAGGACCCGGCTCACGCCGCGTCGCGTTTCTTGCGCACGATGCCAGCCGACGATTTCCTCATCCTGAATGGCTCGGCGTCGCTCAATCGCGCCTTAATCTCGGCTGTGGATGGCAAAGCGGCCATCGCCACCATTTCATCCAGGATGAAGTCGCTCAGGCTCTTTCCGGCCAAGGCGGAGCGCGCCTTGAGAGTGCGGTGGACGGGCTCGGGAACGTTTCGAATTTGGATCATGACTGCCATCTTCCCCACCTCGTTGCATGTTCAGCACATGCCAGCATGCTGGCTGATCAGTGTTGCTGGCTGCGCTTCGGCGCCCGGCGCTGCGCTGACTGCGACGGCGGTTGGCAGTCCGGGGCCGAACGCACCGTTCGATCTCGATCTTGCGTGGAATCTCGGCGGGCTGGGAGATGGCCCGTGGTTGGCGGTCGTCGATGCGGGCAGCACCAGCGAACCCACCGCATCGGGCAGCATGCTCGTACTGATCGCGCGCTCCGAGGATCTGGCACTGTTCGCCAATGGGTTCGAATGATGTGCGGTGCAGTCGCGCGGGCACGCATCAGCATCCACCAGTCTGTACCCGCCAAAGCCCCGCATAAATGCCCTCGGCAGCCACCAGCTCCGCGTGCGTCCCCGATTCAACGATTCGCCCATCATCGACCACCACGATGCGATCCGCGTGGACGATGGTCGATAGGCGGTGCGCGACCACCAGCAGCGTGCGCTGGTGGGCGATGGTTTGCAGCGAGCGCTGGATCGCAGCTTCCGTTTCGTTGTCGACTGCCGAGGTCGCCTCGTCGAGCAGCAGGATCGGTGGGTCCTTGAGCAGTGCGCGGGCGATCGACAGTCGCTGGCGCTGGCCGCCGGAGAGCATCTGGCCGCGTTCGCCGATTCGGGTTGCGTAGGCTTGCGGCAGGGCGAGGATGAACTCGTGGGCTTCGGCGGCGCGCGCTGCGGCCTCGACGTCGGCGTCGCTGGCGTCGGGGCGGGCGTAGGCGATGTTGTCGCGCACGCTGCCGTCGAACAGGAATACGTCCTGGCCGACCCAGCCGATCTGGCGGCGCAGGGCCTGGCCGTCGTAGTGGGCCAGCGGTTTGCCGTCGATCGCGATCTGTCCGGTTTGCGGGCGGACCAGGCCCAGCAGCAGTTTGAGCACGGTGCTTTTGCCAGCCCCGGTGGTGCCGACCAGTGCCACGGTGGTGCCGGCAGTGATGTGCAGATCGAAATCGCGCAGCGCGCTGCGACTGCTGTCGTAGGCAAAGCCCACGTGATCGAAGTGGATTTCACCGCGCAGTCGCGCCAGCGGTGGGCCGGAGGTTTGCGGTGGCAATGGCTCGTCGAGCAGTGCCAGCACGCGCCGGGTGGAGGCCATGGCGCGTTCGTACAGATCGACGGTTTCGGCCAGTCGGGTCAGCGGCCACAGCAGGCGCTGGGTGAGGAACACCAGCACGGCATAGAAGCCCTCGCGCAGGCTGCCGTCGAGCACCATCGACCCGCCCCACACGAAGGTCGCGAGAAATCCACCGAGGATGGCCATGCGAATGACCGGAATGAATGCGCTGCTCAACGCGATCGCATCACGATTTGCATCGACGTAGGTTTGGCTATCGCTACGCACCGCATCGAGTTCGCGGGTCTCGGCGGCAAAACTCTTGATCGTGGCGATGCCCGACAGATTGGCGGCGAGCCGACCGGCAAGCGCGCTGGCGCGTTCGCGCACCACGTCGTAGCGCGGCGCGACGCGGCGCTGGAACCAGAACGCACCGATCAGGATCAGCGGGATCGGGGTGAACGCCACCCATGCCAGCTGCGGCGAGATCGCGAAGAACACGCCGCCGACGGCGAGTACCGTGACCACCACCTGGATCAGCTCGTTGGCGCCGACATTGAGGAACCGCTCGAGCTGATTGATGTCGTCGTTGAGCACCGAGGCCACGCCGGCCGAACTGCGGCTTTCGAACCATCCCACATCCAGCTGCTGCAGGTGGCCGTAGGCCTGCACGCGCAGGCCGTGCTGCAGTTGCTGTGCAAGGTTGCGCCACAGACGCAGGTAGAGGTACTCGAATGCCGACTCCAGCACCCACACGAAGAAGGTGATCACTCCCAGCAGGTACAGCTGCTGCCACGGGTCGACCAGGCCGAGTCCTGCGAGGAAGCTGCCCTCGCGCCGCGCAACCACGTCGACCGCGATGCCGATCAGGATCTCGGGCGCGATGTCGAACAGCTTGTTGAGCACCGAGCAAGCGCTGGCGGCGTAGACGCGAGCGCGATGGCCGCGCGCATGGCGCAGCAGGGCCGCGAGGGTAGCGAACGAGGGATTCATCCGGCACAGGTTAGCAACGACGAGGTCGGTCCGGTGCGAGCACGTGTGGCGCTTGCGTGGTCACGATTGCAACGCGACCGCAGGCGCGCGCCGTCGCGATTCCGGGTCGTACTGCGGCAATCGGTGCCGCGCATGGCGCCCCGCCGGCAATGGATGGACAATGGGGGAATGCGTCGCCATCGGGCGGCAATCCCAGCACAGACGACGGAACCGCCATGCTCGATACAGCCACCCGCCTCACCCAGGTTGCCGGCGATTTGTGGCGCGGCGTCGACCGCGTCGATCACAAGGCCGCGCGAAAGCGGGTGGCGCAGTTCCGCCATCGCCATCCGGAACTCGATGACGACGCCCTGCATACGGTGATCGTCAATGCCAAATGCATGCAGACCGCGGTGGTCGGTACGGTGAGTGCGCTGTCCGGGCTGATCCCCGGCATCGGTGGACTGGCGGGCAAGGTGCTCGGACCGCTCGCCGATGCGACCGTCGTCACCACCTTGCAGGCCGAGCTGATCGCCGAGACGTTCGCCCTCTACGACGTCGATCTGCCGGCGCAGGCCGAACGCGCAGCACTGCTGGCGATCGCGGCCAGCCACGTGGGCGTGCGCAATGCAGGCGTCGAAGTGGCGCGCACGGTGGCGCGCCAGGCGCAGCGTCTGCTGGGCACGGGACTGGCCAGTCGCGCGCTGCCGCTGGCGCAGGTCGCGACCAGTGCTGCCAGTCATGTTGCGCTGACCTGGGCCATCGGCAGCCGCGCGCGTGCGCTGTGCAAGATGAAAACCGCAGGACTCACCGACTGGCCGGATCTGCTGCGCCAATTCACCTTGATCGATGAACGTCGGCTGGTGCGCTGGGCAACCGAGGCCACGCGAACCGCGCTGGATGCCGCAGCGGGTGCCGGCCGCATGTGGCTCGATCAGCTGGGGCGGCTGATGCCGGAGTTGCCGTCGCTGCCGCGACTGCGGTCGGCATCGCGAGCGGCAGAACGCAAACCTGCAGTGCGCAAGACTGCAGCCAGTCGACCACCTGCGCGCAAACGCGCGGCCAAGGTCGCCGACAAAACCTCACGTGGTGACACGGCCAAGGCCAAGCGCAAACCGCGCAGCAAGGGATGAACGCGGTCAGCACCGAATCGCTGCAGGAGCGCGCCGATCGCGGCGATGCGCTGGCGAGCTTCCAGCTGGGGATGTGGCTTTCCTCGCAAGTGCGCTGGGAGGAATCGCGCGCGCGCCTTGCGCAGGCGAGCGCGGCTGGCATCGCCGATGCGCACGCGTGGCTCGGGCTGCATGCCCTGTACGGCTACGGTGGTGTGAGCGATCTGCCGCGTGCGCTGGCGCTGCTCGGCGAGGCCGAGCAGCGCGGCTCGGGCGAGGCTGCGTATCAACTGGCGCATCTGGCTTGGTGCGGGCGCCTGGTAGCGCGCGATCCGGCGCGCATGCTGGCGCGGCTGATCGCTGCGGCACAGGCCGACCACGCGGGCGCGCTGCGCGCGCTGGCGATGGTCTATGCGCGCGCGCCGCAGCAGCAGGCAGTGTCGGATGCGTGCCTTGCGCGTGCGGCCGCACTCGACGATCGATTGTCGCTGTACCTGCTGGCGCGGCGCTGGAGTGTGCGCGGCGATGCAGCGCAACAGACCGCGGCGAATGGTTTCTTCGCGCATGCCGCAGCCCTCGGGCTGCCGCGCGCTGCGGGCCTGCATCCGCCAGGCACGCTCCCGCAGCGCCTGCAGTCGCCGGCGGTGCGCGGCCTGCCGATGCCGCTTTCCGATGGTGCCGAGGTGCCCGCAGCGCAGCAGCACAGCGATTCGCCGCTGATCGAGACCATCGATGGCGCGTACACCGACGAGGAATGCGAGTACCTCATCGCGACCGCCGAGCCGCTATTGCACGCATCCGTGACCGTGACCCGCGAGGGCGAGCACATGCCGCACAGCGATCGCAACAGCAGCGACGCCAGCCTGCTCGGCGTCAGCGAGGACTTCGTGGCGCGCTGGCTGCAGGCGCGCATGACCGACCGTATCCGCGTACCGCTGTCGCACAGCGAACACCTGGTCGTGCTGCGCTACCTGCCGGGCCAGGAATATCGCCCGCACTGCGACTGGCTGCACCCCGGTGCGCGCGGCAATCTGCCCGATCCCGAGCAGCCGGGCCAGCGGGTGCATACGGTGTTCTGCTATCTGACCGATGTCGCTGCGGGCGGGGCGACCGTATTTCCCAAGCTCTCGGTGGAAATCCAGCCACAGCGCGGCCGCATCGTGCATTTCACCAATCTGCAGCCCGATGGGCGCGGCGATCCGCGCACCGTGCACGCGGGAATGCCGGTGATCGAGGGAGAGAAATGGCTGGCGACGCTGTGGACCCGGGTGCGGCCGGCGCGGGCGTTCTAGGGTCGATCGCGATGCGCGGTTTGATCGCTCCTGCACGAGCCCACCTTGTCGGCCTCCGATTTACCCACACGAATCGGGCTCAGTGGACGGCAAACTCCGCCGCGCAGCCGCGGTCGACCCAGATGCCGCCGCGGTCCCAGCCCCAACTGCGGTTGAAGCGGCATTCGGACTTGCTGCGCTGGGAAACCAGCTTGACGTCGCCGTCGATTCGCGTGGCGCAGTAGTTGTAGCGGAAGTCGCGCGATTCGCAGAGCACGGCCTGGCCGCCACGACCGCGATCGCCATAGTCGCCGTGGCGGTCGCCATAGTCGCCGTGGCGGTCGCCGTAGTCGTCATCGAAATCATCATCGCCGCGCCCTGAATAACCGTCGCCGCGACCGCCGCCGCCGATTTCGAACTCGGCGCCGCAGCCCTGGGTGACCCAGATGCCGCGACGGTCGTAACCCCACGATTCGCCTTCCCAGCACTCCGAGCGGCTGAACTTGCGCAGCAAGCGCACGCCGCCGCGGGTGTTCACCGGGCAATAGTTGTCGCTGTAACCGCGCGATTCGCAGCGCACCAAACCGCCGTAAGACTGCGCTTGTGCCTCGCCGGATGCTGCCCACAGCAGCATGCCCAGCAGCGCGCCACATGCCATAGAGATCCGCATCGTCCCACCCCGCCCGTCCGCAGGACCACCCCGCGACATCCTGTTGCGCAATATAGGCGATCAGGCTGAACAGGCGAACAACCCCATCGGGCATGCGGCAACTGGTTCGGCCAGCATTCATCGCGCGGGCAGGCGTCATGGCGCCGCGCTAGGCTCGACGCGCACCCATCAACCGGATCGACCCCGATGCGCCACGCTGCAATCGCCCTGCTAGGGCTTGGGCTCGCCGGCTGCGCTGCGAGCCCCGACCGCCCACCGGCAAGCATCCGCGTGGCGACCTACAACGTGGCCCTCAACGACGAGCGCGCCGGCGGCATGATTGCGCGGCTGGAGGCAGGCGATGATGCCGCACGTGCGGTGGCCAGCGTGATCCGCCGCGTGCGTCCCGACGTGTTGTTGCTCAACGAGCTCGACTTCGATCCTGCCGGACGTGCGGCCGACCTGTTCCAGCAGCGCTATCTTGAAGCTGCCGGCGGTGATACTGATCCGATCCGCTATCCGTATCGCTACCTCGCGCCGGTCAACACCGGCGTGCCGAGTGGCCTGGATCTGGACGGCGACGGGCGCAGCGATGGGCCCGGCGATGCATGGGGCTTCGGGCGCCAACCCGGTCAGTACGGCATGCTGGTGCTGTCGCGGTTCCCGATCGACAGCGCGCGCGTGCGCACCTTCCAGCAGTTCCGCTGGGCGCAAATGCCGGATGCGCAGGTGCCACAGGCACCGAACACCGCGCTGCCGTTCTATCCGCCCCAGGTCTGGGCACAACTGCGGCTGTCGTCGAAAAGCCACTGGGATATTCCACTGCGCACGCCCTTCGGCACCCTGCATCTGCTGGCGAGCCATCCGACACCGCCGGTGTTCGATGGCCCGGAAGATCGCAACGGCACGCGCAACCACGACGAGATCCGCCTGTGGGCCGACTACATCGAGCCCACGCGCGCGGCCTATCTGGTCGACGATCGCGGCCAGCAAGGCGGTCTGCCAGCGGATGCGCGCTTCGTGATCGCGGGCGATCAGAATGCCGATCCGGTCGACGGCGATTCAGCAGCGGGCGCGATCGCGCAATTGCTCACGCACCCACGCGTGGATGCGAGCGTGGTGCCGCGTTCGGAGGGAGGGATCGAGGCCGCCGCGCGCAGCGGCGGTGCGAATGCCACGCAGCGCGGCGACCCGGCGCATGATACGGGCGCGTTCGGCGAGCGGGTGGGCAATATGCGGATCGACTACGTGCTGCCCTCGCGCGGCATCACCGTGCGTGCAGCACAGGTGCACTGGCCCAAAGCGGAGGAATCCGGCCATGCGCAGGTGCTGGCAAGCGACCATCGGATGGTGTGGATCGATATTGCATGGTGAGCGCGGCAGCGCACGCGGCACCATGCGTGCGGGCGCTCAATCGATATCCGGTTCCGCCTCGCGGTAGATACCAACCCGCACGCGGCCGTCCTCGGCCAGCCATGCGCGATACATGCCGGGCGAGTTGAACGGCAGCACCGTATTGCCGGCGTGGTCGATCGCGATCAGGCCACCGGCTCCACCGACGCGCGCGACTTCCTGCAGCGCCTCATCGGTGGCCGCCATCAGCGTCTGATCGAGATACAGCATGCGTGCATGCACGTCGTGGGCGAGCACGCGGCGGATGTAGAACTCGCCATGGCCGGTCGCCGACACCGCGCAGGTGTCGTTGTCGGCGAAGGTGCCGGCACCGATCAGCGGTGCATCGCCGACGCGACCGACGGCCTTGTTGGTCATGCCGCCGGTGGAGGTGGCCGACGCAAGGTTGCCCGCGGCATCCAGCGCCACCGCGCCGACCGTGCCGCTGCGCTGCGCGACGCTCGTCCAGCGCTCGTCATGGTCGAGCGTGATGCGTCCTTCGGCCTTGGCGCTGGCCAGCTGCGCGCGCCGTGCGTCGAGCACGAACCACGCGGGCTCGACCAGCGGCAGGCCCGCGCTGGCGGCGAACCGATCGGCGCCATCGCCGGCCAGCAGCACATGCTGACCGGCCTGCATCACCGCGCGCGCGGCGCGCACCGGATTGCGCACCCGGCGTGCCGCGCAGACCGCTCCCGCGCTGCGGTCGCGCCCGTCCATGATCGCTGCATCGAGCTCGGCGTCGCCGTCGCTGTTGAGCACGGCGCCGCGGCCGGCGTTGAAGAACGCGCACTCTTCCAGAGCGATCACCGCCTGCTCGACGGCGTCGATCGCGCTGCCGCCGCCGCGCAGCAGTGCGACTGCAGCATGGGCGATCTCGCGCAGCGCCGTGGCGCAGTCGCTGCGTCTCGAATCGGAGAACTGCGCGGGATCGATGACGCCGGCGCCGCCATGCAGCGCAAAGCCGACCTGGCGAACCGCGGAACCGCTCACGCGCCCGCTATCGTCATGCGGTCGATCAGGATCGGCCCGGTCAGGATCGACGAGCGACGATCGACCTCGCTGCCGATGGCGACGATGCCGGCCAGCATCTCGCGCAGCTTGCCCGCGATGGTGATCTCTTCGACCGCGTAGGCGGGTTCGCCGTTTTCGATCCAGAAGCCCGCCGCGCCGCGCGAGTAGTCGCCGGTGACGATGTTCACACCCTGCCCCATCAGCTCGGTGACCAGCAGGCCGCGACCCATGCTGCGCATGATCTGCTCCAGCGTGCCGGCATTGCTGGCCACGCGCAGATTGTGGGTGCCGCCCGCGTTGGCGGTACTGGTCAGGCCCAGTTTGCGCGCCGAGTAGCTGCCCATCACGTAGCGCAGCAGCACGCCATCGCGCACCAGATGATTGGCGCTGGTCGCCACGCCTTCGGAATCGAAGCTGCACGAGCCCAGACCGCGCAGCAGGTGCGGCTCCTCGGCGATCGCGAACCACGACGGAAACAGCTGCTGGCCGGCCTGGTCGAGCAGGAACGAGGCGCGTCGATACAGCGCACCGCCGCTGACTGCGGATACGAAGCTGCCGATCAACCCGCGCGAGAGCTCGGGTGCGAACAGCACCGGGCATTCGCGGGTCGACAGACGCTGTGCGCCGAGCCGGCGCAGGGTGCGCTCGGCAGCAATGCGACCGACCGACTCCACGCTTTCGAGATCACCTGCGTGGCGCGCACTGGTGTACCAGTAGTCCCGCTGCATGCCGGCATCGTCTTCGGCGATCAGGGCGCAGCTGATGCTGTGGTGGGTGCCGCGCTCGCGTCCGGTGAAACCGTGGCTATTGGCGTAGATCGACAGACTGTCGCCGCTGGCCACGCTGGCGCCGTCGGAGTTGTCGATCCGCGGATCGACCGCGCGGCCAGCGGCCTCGCAGGCGATGCCCAGTTCGATCGCATGTTCCGGCGACAGCGCCCACGGGTGCCACAGGTCCAGATCGGGGAACACCTTGGCCATGCGGGCGGGATCGGCGAGGCCGGCGGCGGGGTCTTCCTCGGTGTAACGTGCGATCGCGCAGGCATAGTCGATGGTGGCCGCGATCGACGCCGGTGCCAGGTCGGCGGTACTGGCAGAGCCCTTGCGCTGGCCGAAGTACACGGTCAGCGAGAGGCCGCGGTCGCGGGTGTGTTCGATCGTCTCGACCTCGCCCATCCGCACGTTGACGTTGATCCCGCGATCGTCGTCGACGCCGACCTCGGCCTGGCTGGCCCCGGCGGCGCGGCAGCGCGCGAGGATGTCCTCGGCCAGATTGGCCATCTGGTCGAGCCCGTCCTGCGCTGCGGGCGTTGCGTTGGTGCTGATGTGCTTCACTGCGTATCCTTGGGTGATTGCGACTGAACCGGAGCCGGCGCCAACCGCCATGCACGATCCCGAAGACGAATTCTCGCACGCGGCCCCGCGCAAGCGGCGCGGTCGCGGCGATCCCGACGCCCCCAGCCGCGGCGAACTGCGCCGCGAGGCCCTCGATGTGCTGGCGCTGGCGCATGCGCTGGTCGAGCTCAACGAGGCCCAACTGGTGCGCGTGCCGCTGGCCGACGACCTGCGCGAGCTGGTCGCGACCAGTCGCGCCATCAAGCAGCATATCGCGCGCAAGCGGCAGCTGGGCTTCCTGGCCAAGAAGCTGCGCCTGCGCGAGGACGAGCTGCCGGCGATTCGTGCGGCACTCGATCACGACAAGGCCAACGAGCAGCGCGAGACCGCGCGCCTGCACCGCGCCGAGGCGCTGCGCGACCGCCTGCTCGATGGCGGCGACGAAGCGTTGGTGGCGTTTCTCGCCGGTCACCCGACGGCCGATCGCCAGCAGCTGCGCACCCTGATGCGGCGCGCGATCGACGAGCGCGAGCGCGGCAAGCCGCCGGTAGCGTCGCGCGAGCTGTTCAGGGCGCTGCGCGATCTGCCGGGTGCGGAAATTCCGCAGTCGCAGCTATAGCTGCTCCCACAGCGCCAGTAGCGCTGTCGCGGCAAGTCTGGTGGCGCTCTGACCAGCATGAGAGCCGCCATGGCGGCGAATGGACCTGCCGCAAGCACCGCCAACTGCATCGAGAACTGTGGGAGCCGCCATGGCGGCGACTGGACCTGCCGCAAGCTCCGCCGACCGCAGCAAGACCTGTGGGAGCCGCCATGGCGGCGAATGGACCTGCCGCAAGCACCGCCAACTGCATCGAGAAATGTGGGAGCCGCCATGGCGGCGACTGGACCTGCCGCAAGCACCGCCGACTGCATCGAGAACTGTGTCAGCCGCCATGGCGGCGACCGGACCTGCCGCAAGCACCGCCGACCGCATCGAGAACTGTGGGAGCCGCCATGGCGGCGACTCGACCTGCCGCAAGCACCGCCGACTGCATCGAGAACTGTAGGAGCCGCCATGGCGGCGACTCGACCTGCCGCAAGCACCGCCAACTGCATCGAGAACTGTGGGAGCCGCCATGGCGGCGACTGGACCTGCCGCAAGCACCGCCAACTGCAGCAAGACCTGTGGCAGCCGCCATGGCGGCGACTCGACCTGCCGCAAGCACCGCCGACCGCAGCAAGACCTGTGGGAGCCGCCATGGCGGCGACTGGACCTGCCGCAAGCACCGCCGACCGCATCGAGAACTGTGGGAGCCGCCATGGCGGCGACTGGACCTGCCGCAAGCACCGCCGACCGCAGCGGCAAAAACTACCGCTCCAACCCACACCACCCTCGGTCACCCGGTACGCGTACCACCCACCGTCATCTCGCTGATGCGCAAGGTCGGCTGGCCGACGCCGACCGGTACGCTCTGACCGTCCTTGCCGCACACGCCGACGCCGGTATCCAGACGCATGTCGTTGCCGATCATGTCGATGCGGGTCATTGTTTCCGGCCCGCTGCCGATCAACGTGGCGCCCTTGACCGGGCGGGTCACCTTGCCGTCTTCGATCAGGTACGCCTCGCTGGCCGAGAACACGAACTTGCCGTTGGTGATGTCGACCTGACCGCCGGCGAAGTTGACCGCGTAGAGCCCCTTCTTGACCGAGGCGATGATCTCTTCGGGAGCATATGGCCCGGGCTGCATGTAGGTGTTGGTCATGCGCGGCATCGGCAGATGCGCGAACGACTCGCGGCGACCATTGCCGGTCGGCGCCACGCCCATCAGCTGCGCATTGAGGCGATCCTGGATATAGCCGCGCAGGATGCCGTCCTCGATGAGCACGTTGCACTGGGTCGGCGTGCCTTCGTCGTCGACCGTGAGCGATCCGCGCCGCTCCGGCAGCGTGCCGTCGTCGACCACGGTGACGCCGCGCGCGGCCACCTGCTGGCCGATGCGACCACTGAAGGCGCTCATGCCCTTGCGGTTGAAATCCCCTTCGAGACCGTGACCGACCGCCTCGTGCAGCAGCACGCCGGGCCAGCCGGGACCGAGCACGACCTGCATCGCGCCGGCCGGCGCGTCGACGGCATCGAGGTTCACCAGCGCCTGGCGCACCGCCTCGCGCGCGAACTCGAACGGCAGCCCGCCCTCGATCAGCCGCGTATAGGCAAAGCGGCCGCCACCGCCCGCCGAGCCGCTCTCGCGGCGATTGCCGTCTTCGGCGATCACCTGCACGTTGAAACGCACCAGCGGCCGCACGTCGCCGGCCAGCACGCCGTCGCTGGCAGCGACCAGGATGGTATCGAGCGATCCGGCGATGCTCACGATCACCTGCTTGATGCGCGGATCGAGCGCGCGCGCATAGGCATCGACCTCGCGCAGCAGTGCTACTTTCTGTGCCGGCGCCAGGGTCTCGATCGGATCGAGCGGCTCGTAGAGCGCTGCCGGGCCGCGCGCGGAGAGTGCCTGTGCACCGACCTCGGCGCCGCTGCGCGCAATCGCGCGCGCCGATGCGGATGCCTCCAGCAGTGCGGGCAGCGCGATCTCGTCGGTATAGGCAAAGCCGGTCTTCTCGCCGCTGATCGCGCGCACGCCGGCGCCCTGCTCGATGGAGTGGGTGCCCTCACGCACGATGCCGTCCTCCAGCGCCCAGCTCTCATAGCGCGAATGCTGGAAATACACGTCTGCGCGATCGATCCCCGGCGTCATGATGCGCGCGAAGATGCGCTCAAGATCGCCGCTGGCCAAACCGGCGGGATCGAGCAGGCGGGAACTTGCGAGGGCAAACACCTGGGACATGGACGCATCTCGCTACAGCGTGGCCGGTCAGTCTACCCGAGGTGCTGTTGCTGCCGCTTTCACGCCGCCGCCTCCTGCGTCGACCCGTGCCGCATCGGCAACTCGACGACGAAGGTGGCGCCAAGTCCAGGCTCGCCTTCCGCGCGCACCCGGCCGCCATGGCGCTCGACGATCTTGCGCACGATGGCCAGACCGATGCCGGTGCCGGCGTACTCGGCGCGCCCATGCAGGCGCTGGAACGGCGCGAAAATGCGCTCACTGTAGGCGGGCTCGAAACCAATGCCGTTGTCGATCACGCGCAGTCGGATCCAGGGCTCGCCGGACTCGCCGGAATCGGCCTGCGCACTGGCAAAGACCTCCGCCCGCACCGCAACCACTGGCACGCGATCGGCATGCCGATACTTCAAGGCATTGCCGATCAGGTTCTGCAGCAGTTGCGCCATCTGCATGCGATCGGCATCGATCACCGGCAGCGGACCGCTGTCTATGCTGCCGGCACTCACACGCAGGCTTTCTTCGAGATCGCCGAGCACGTCGGCCAGCACGTCGGCCAGTGCTACCGGCACGAACGGCTCTGCGGTGCTGGAAACCCGCGAGTAGTCGAGCAGATCGGAAATCAAGGTCGACATGCGCTGTGCTGCGTGGTCCATGCGCAAAAGGTAGTCGCGCCCATCCTCGCCCAGAAGTGCTGCGAAGCGCGAACGCAGGCGATCGCCGAAGGCCTCGATCTTGCGCAGCGGCTCCTGCAGGTCGTGCGAGGCGATATAGGCAAACTGCTGCAGCTCTTCGTTGCGCGACTGCAGTTCGCGCAATGCCTGCTCGCGGGCGGTCTCGGCGACCATGTACTCGGTCATGTCGTGGCCGGCGACGTACAGGTCGCCGTCGACCGATGGTGAGGAGCTCCACGCGACCCAGCGGACCTCGCCACTGCGGGTGATGCTGCGCGTCGCGCGTGCTTCGCGCGGCTGCTTGTCGCGCGCCTTGTTGAATCCCGCGAACGCACGTTCGCGATCCGCCGGATGGGTGAAGTCGAATGCGAACCGGCCGAGCAGCTTTTCCCGCTCGACGCCAAACAGCCGGCACAGCGCCGGATTCGCCTCCACGAAGCGGCCACTGCCGTCGAGAATACAAAACAACTCGCGCGAGGCCTCGAAGAAGCGGTCGCGTTCGAGCACTGCACGCTCCTGCAGTTTCTGCACGGTGATGTCCTGTACCGTGGCAACCATGCGCTGTGTGCCGTCGCCGTCGATCAGCGGTCGCGCGACGGTGTGCACCCAGTGGATGCTGCCGTCGGGCCAGGTGATGCGGTGCTGGATATCGAACCCTTGCCCGGTGCGCACCTTTTCTGCGGTGACCGGCAACAACGTTGCAGCATCTTCCGGATGCCACAGCGCGCGCAGTTCCGCGCGGTCGGCGGGAAGTTCCGACTCGGCGCGACCGAGCACGCGCGCTGCCGGTCCCGACCAGCGCAATTGTTCGTTCGCATCCATCTCGAAGCGCGCGAGATCGGCGATATCGAGCGCCTCGGCGAGGTCGGCCTCGCGCCGGCGCAAGCTTTCGATCGTGGCGCGTTCGGCGCTGACATCGCGGGCCACCACACCGATCCCGGCGGGCAATGGGAAGGCCTGCAGCGACATCCAGATGCCCAGCTTTTCGTCGTAGATCTCGAAATGCTCGATGCAGCGCAATTCCATGGCGCGTCGGTAGTGTGCACCGAGATCGCGTTCGGCGTTGTCCGATGTCTCCCAAACAGTGCGACCAATGACGCGCTCGCGGGACTGCCGCACCATGCGTTCGCTGGCGCGGTTGAGGTAAGTGAAAACCCAGTTGCGGTCGATCGCGAAGAACGCATCTGGCAAACCCTCCAGCAGCTCTGCGATCTCGCGCTGCGATTGCTCGGCGTGAGCGCGCGCGCGCTGTGCTTCCACGGCGCGTTCGCGAGCGCCAGCACCCAGGATGCTGATCGCCGCCAGCAGCGCGGCGATCAGCAAACCGCCACCGAGGATCGCCGGCGGCAAGCGCGATCTCAGGCGCTCGACGGTCTCCGCGCGCGGCCACACGGTCAGATGCAGCGGCACCCCGAGCATCGTGAGATTCGCGGTACGCAGGTACGCGACCAGCGGTTCGTCGCCGATCGGAACTGCCGCACTGCCATGGACGCCGAAGTCGACACCATCGATGACCACATACGCACCGAAACCCGGCACCGGCTTGCCGACGACGGCAGGCAGGTCCGCATCGGTCACGTGGAACAACGCGATCAGGGTGCCGCTGGCCAACCCGTCGGACCATCCAGTCATGCCGAGGCTACGTGGCCGGCCGCCGTTGGCGGCCGCCGCGCCGAATGCCGCCGCGCGCCCACCACCGCTGGCAGCGCGCAGTCGCGCTTCGAGCGGGCTGAATTGGGCAACGGTTCGAACCGCGGCAAGCGGTTCGAACACCGTCCCGGACGTGGCATACGACAGCACGCTGCCGTCATCGCCGAGCCAGGTCAATCGCGCCAGGGTCCGGTAGCGCGCCGACATCGCCTTGCCTGCTGCCTGCACCCGTGCCGACCGCGCCGGTGGCTCGTCGTGCGAAAGCTGCGCTGCAAGGCGCGAGAAATCGCGCTCGCGGGATTCCCACTCAGCGGCCAGGGTACGCGTCATCGCATCGAGCGCAACGTCGCCGGTGGCGTCGATCGCATCGATCGACTGCCTCGATACCGCACCCCACAGGCTGATGCCGATGGCGAGCACCGCGGTCATCACCGCCGCAGGCAACGCCTCCATGCGAAACTGCTGCGTCGAGGCGCGCACGGTTGCCGCGCAGAACAGCGCAGCACCGAGGGCCATCAAGGCCAGCAGGCCCAGGAAGCTCAAGCTCCAGGCGCCGAGGATCGGTTCGATCCCGAACAGCACGCCGGCGAGCACGCCGGTCAACGCCACCGCACTGCCGAGCATCGCCGACAGTCCGCCGAGCCATGCAAAGCGCAGCGCCCATCGATTCGCGCTGGGCGCAGCGATCGCCATGCAGCTGAGCAGCAACAAGGCAAGATAGACCGCAGTGAGCTGGGCGCGTCCGGGCTTCTGGCCTTCCTCCGACACGATGCCGGCGATCGGCAGCGGCAGGCTGGAGGGCCACAGTGCTTCAACCGCGTTCAGGACCATGAAGGCAAGGAGGGCGGCCAGCAGCAAGTGGTAGCGCGGCGAACGATCCAGCGCGGCGCGGATCAGCAGGATCGACAGCACCACTATCATCGCCGTCTGCGGCGCTAACGGATTTGCGCCTACCCCGCGGGTGAGCATCTCGCTGCCGATCGCATGACCGATCAGCGCCATGGCCACGATGCCGAGCAGCCACATGGCGAGCAGTTCAATCGCCAGGCGTGCAGGTTCCAGCGTGCGCCGCAGCTGTTCGATCAACGGCCAGGCCAAGGCGCTGGCCAATGCAGCGGGCGCGACGAACAGCTGTATTTCAGGCCACAGTGGCGAAAGCTCATCTTCGACCCCGGCCGCGCCGAACAGGCGCACCATGATCGTCGTCAGCGCAACGCCGGCGATTACCGCGGCAGCACGTCGGGCCACGCTGCCGCCGATCAGGTGCAGCAGCACACCGGTTGCCGCCAGCAGGCTGAGCGCAGAAAACGGTGCGCGGATCGCAGCATCGCCGCGATCGACAGCGCCGAGCAGCGGCAGCAACAATTGCAACGTTGCCAGCAACAGCAAGCCCAACCCACCCCAGCGCAGCGCTGCATGGGAACTGGCCAGCGCCAGCGTGGCGAGCGCCACGGCCAGCATCGCCAAGCCGCCGTCGCGATCGATGCCTGCGGTGTCGGCAAACTGCCACACAGTCGGCAGTACCGCTGCCGCCGCCGCCACCGCGATCAGCACGATTGCCCGCGGCAACGCGACGCTGGGGGTGCCGGCTGCTGATTCCGTCGAAGGTGCTGTAACGGACATCGGGTCGTCTACTGGCAGTCCACGGATAGGCGTGGGTGGGTCGATTGTGCCGCATGCAGCGTGGCGCTCGTGGGGTCGGCCCAGGCCGCTGGATCAGCCGTTGCGCTCGACCTCGCGCGGTGCTCTCCCGCCGCGCTCGCGCGCGATCAGGTCGATCTGCGGCTTCTCCCAGCTGCCGGTGACCCGATAGCGTGCACGCGTCATCGTATCGAGAGGATTGCGCAGCACGCCCTGTGCCACCAGCCCGGCGGCCGCTCCAACCGGACCCAGCGCCAGCGCACCGACGACCGGCAGGACGCTGCCGACCTTGGGCGTGACCTGCAGTTCCTGGTCGTAGTCGCGCGCGGACAGACCGGTGCGTCCGCTCACGGCAATGTCGGCCGATGGTCCCTTGACCACCAGATCGGTGGTGAAGGCATCGCCGGTGCGCAGCTCGAACTGGCCTTCGATCGAATCGAACGACATGCCGCTGCGGAAAAAATCGCTGAAATCCAGCGATAGCCGCCGCGGAATCTGCTGCAGGCTGACCAGACCGAGCAATCGTCCGGCACCCGGATCGACGTCGAGGATGCGTCCCTGCCCGACCTTGGCATGCAGCGTCCCGGCGATCCGCGACAGGCCGAATTGCGCGGGCGAACCCTGCCATTCGCCGTCGAGCTGCACGATGGTCTGTCCGCCTTCGACGATGCCTGCGAAGCCGAGCGCGTCGAGCATGCGGCCGAGATTCTCGGCGCTGAAGGTCACCGCGAAGCGCGAGCGCTCGCTGCCCTTGTCCTGCGTCCAGTCGCCCCGCGCGCGCACCTGGATCACCGGCGAGCTGGTGTCGAGCTGCTCGACCCGCAGACCGCCGGCAATGGGCACGGTCTCGATCCGCGCGGTGCCGAGCTGGGCGGCCCCCAGCCGCAGGTCCTTGACCCACAGGTGCAGCGGCGGCAGCCCGGCCGGATCGATGTTGCGGGCGGGCGCGCTGGGCATCGCATCGGGCAGGTGCAGGGTCTCGAATTCGGCAGTCACGCCAGTCCCGGCGGCGCCGGCCAAGGTCAGCGCGCCGACCAGACCGGGGCCGTTGAACGCCACGCGGGTTGTGTCGGGATTACTTTCAAGCTGGACCCGCGTGTCGGCAAAAGCGCGCCCCAGCACGGCCAGTTCGGTCACGCTCAGATCAGCATCGAGCGCGCCGATCGCGCCCTCGCCGGTACCCATCGCCGCCCAGCCACCGAGGTCGAGTGCGGCCACGTCGCCACGCGCACGCAGTCCGGATGGTGGCAGCGCGCCGAGTTCGGCCAGGCCGAAGGCCAGACTGCCGGCGAATGCCGTGGTTTCAGTGGGCATGCGGCCACTGAAACGCAGCAAGCGGCCGAGTTCGAGGTCGAGCAGCGATCCGGCCACCGGCAAATCGACCGCGAAGCGCAGCGGCAACGCACTGTCGGCGTCCTTGCGCAACGGTGCGGGCAGGTCGAGCGCGATGCCGCGCAGATCCGAGGCAACGCTGACCCGCTTGCGCGGCGGATTGCCGCCCTCGCCCTCGCGGTCGACCGCCAGCTCCACGCCCCATTCGGCACGTCCCGCAGCGCGCGACAGCAGTTCATCGATTCCGGGCACGCCCGACAGCACGGTCGCTACCGTAAGCCCGCCGCGCAGGCTGGCTTCGATCTGGTGCTTCGGATCGCTGGCGAATTCGCCGATCGCGATCGACAGCGCCGCCGGATCGCCATCGACCCGCACGGCAAGGTCGTCGGCAGCGAAACCGCGATTGCTGAAACGCATGCCGCCGTTGGCCTGCGCGAAGGCAAGCTTCCACTCGCGGTCGAGCAGGTCCGCATCGATCAGTCGCACATTGCCGAACAGCTGCGACTCGCCAAGATCGGGACGCAACGGCAGCGTGAGATCGAAGCCCACCTCGGCGCGACCGCCGACCGCGATACTGTTCAGGTAGCCGCCCGCGGTTTGCTGCACCGGACTTGCGCGCAGCAGCTTGAGCAGATCGCCGCCACTGCCCTGGCCTTGCACATGCAGTTCGATCACCGGGTCCGTGAAGGAATCGATCCGTGCATGCGCGAGCGCGATCGCATTGCCCATCACCGAGCCACCGTCGCCGGTGCAAGCCAGTCCCACTGCACTGAACTGGACATCGACATTTGCGATGCGCACTGGCGGCCACTGCGGGTTGTAGTCGAGGTCGGCGTCGCGCACCTGCGCGCGCCCCTCCAAGCGCCCGGTCGGCTCGCGGAACGGCCAGTCATCGAGATCGCCGTGCAGGATCGCAGTGCCGCTTTCGAGAATGCCGCCGACCAGCGCGCGATCCAGCCATGCCACGGTTTGCGCCGGCATCACGTTGACCGGCCAGAACGCGCCCACGCGCGCAATCTCGCCATGGTCGACGACCAGACCCAGATCGATCGTCGGGCGGCCGCCGCTGCCGTCGAACTGAAGCTGCGTGTGCGCGCGCGCGGCAAATCCCTGCCCGCTAAGGCGCAGGCCGCTGGCCTCGATATGCACAACCCCGTCGTCGCGCCAGAATCCGAAGCTGCCCTCGTGCAGGGTGATCGCAAGCGGTTCGCGAAACACGTGCGGCGCGCGTACCGTGATGGCCAGATCCGGATCCGGCTCGAGCACGAATACGCCGTCTCTGGCCGACAGCGTGCCCGACACACTGTCGACGCCGGGCGTGCGGCTGCCGGCGGCGATCCGCACCCGTTCCAATCGCGCACTGCCGCTGGCGCGTCCGTCCACGAAATCGAGACTGACCGCTGCCAGCACGCCAGCGGGCGAGTTTTCGTACAGCACGCGCCGCAGGCCTGCAGGCAGCGCGTCGCTGAGTGCCAGCAACGGCGACGCGCCGGACAGCTCGATGCGCGGCGAGCGCACCGCGATCGGCGCGTCGAGCGCCGCCTGGCGTAGTGCGATTCGCGTATCCGGTGTGGTGGCATCGCGCGTACGCCAGTCCAGCCAGTCGGCCAGCCACGCATCGCCATCGCGTTCGAAGCGTGCCGCCACGCGCAGGTAAGGCAGGCTCGCCCGCGGCTCGATCGCGATGCCGGATGAGAACGGCACCGCTGCAGTGCCGCGCAGGACCAGATCGCTGGCGCTCGCATCGACGCGCAGGCGCTCAAGTCGACTCTCGAAGCTCAGCCACACGTCGGCATCCACGTTGCCACGCGCCGGCAGCACGCCGGCCAGCGGCACGTTGCGCAGCCAGCGTTCGGCATCCACGCCGCGAGCGCCGAGCCAGCAATCCTGGCCAGTGCCCGCGGCACTGCACACGAAGCGCAGCGGAGCAAGCGCGGGATCGATCCATGCCACGCCGCCGAAGCGGCGCGCGCCATACTCGTTGCTGACCCGCAGATCGACCCGTGCCAGCTGGACATCCAGCGCGCTGGCGGCATCGCGAACACGCACTCGCGCATCGCGAACCGCCACCCCGGTCAGGTCGAGCACCGCGTCGATATCGATCGTGGTGTTGGCGCTGCCCAGGCGCGCAACGCGCCAGCGGCCATCGGCACCGCGCTCGGCGTCGATCTCAAGGCCCACGAGGCGGAACTCGCTGAAGCTGACCCCACGACGGGCCCAGGCATAGAAATCGATCGCCAGTTCAGCCTGCCCGATCGTAAACGGCTGCTCATTGGCCGGCCCTGCCACCGACAGTCCATCGAGGGTGAAGATCGGGCCGCTGTGCACCCACTCGGCGCGCAATGCGGTGAAGTCCACCGTGCGGCCCAGACGCGTGCCGAGGAACTCGCGCACGCGATCGGGGTGCTCGACCAGCCACGGCAGCGCGGTGGCAGCGCTCGCCAGCACCAGCGCCATGCCGATCACCGCAAATGCAAAGATGCCCAGCAGGCCCCGGCGCAGGCGCCGCCAGCGCCGCTGGGCAGGGCTCAGGTGGGCGTGCATGCGGTCAACCCGCTCGCCAGGCGCAAGCAGCGCAATGGCACAGCATGCAGCATCAGAGCAGCACCACGTCGTACTGTTCCTGCGCGTACTGATCTTCGGCCTGGAAGCGGATCGTCTTGCCGATGAACTCCTCCAGCTCGGCGACCGCGGCGGACTCTTCTTCGAGGATCTTGTTGACCACCCGCGGCGCTGCCAGCACCAGCAGTTTGGCCGATTCGAACAGGCGCACCGCGCGGATGATCTCGCGGAAGATCTCGTAACACAGGGTCTCGGGCGTCTTCAGGTTGCCGCGCCCGGCGCATGCGGAGCACGGCTCGCACAGCTGGCGTTCGAGGCTCTCGGTGGTGCGCTTGCGGGTCATCTCGACCAGGCCCAGCGGGCTCATGTCATACACCGTGGTCTTGGAGTGATCGCGCGACAGTGCTTTCTCCAGCGTGCGCAGCACCTGCCGCTTGTGCTCATCATCGGTCATGTCGATGAAATCGATGATGATGATACCGCCGAGATTGCGCAGGCGCAGCTGCCGCGCGGCCGCCTGCGCGGCTTCCAGGTTGGTGCGATAGACCGTTTCTTCGAGGTTGCGCGAACCCAGGAAAGCCCCGGTGTTGACGTCGATGGTGGTCATCGCCTCGGTCTGGTCGATCACCAGATGGCCGCCGGACTTCAGCGGCACTTCTTTTTTCAGCGCGCGCTGGATCTCGTCCTCGATGCCGTACAGATCGAAAATCGGCCGCTCGCCGGGGTAGTGCTCCAGACGCTCGGCAAGTTCCGGCATGAACTGTTCGGTAAACCGCGCGAGGCGCTCGAAGGTTTCGCGCGAATCGACCCGCACCTTCTCGACATTGCTGCGCATCAGGTCGCGCACGCAACGCAACGGCAGCGACAGATCCTCGTAGATGCGCTCGCCAGCCTTGGCGACCTTGATCTGCTCCTGCACCGCGATCCATACCTTGGCCAGGTAGTCGACATCCTCGGCCAGCGCCTCCGCAGACTGGCCCTCGGCATTGGTGCGCAGGATGAAGCCGCAGCCCGGCGCGCGGACCTGCAGGCCCTGCACCACTTCCTTCAAACGCGCGCGCTCGGTCTCGTCGTCGATGCGTGCCGATACCCCGACCACCTTGCTGGTCGGCAGCACCACCAGGCAGCGCGAGGGCAGCGACAGGTGGGTGGTCAGGCGCGCACCCTTGCTGCCGATCGGGTCCTTGACCACCTGCACCACGATCTCCTGGCCTTCGCGCAGCAGTTCGGCGATCGGCGGCGTGGGCCCCGCACCCTCGCCGCCTTCCAAAGCCTCGGCCGCGGGTGTGCGAAGTATGTCGGATGCGTGCAGGAATGCCGCGCGGTCCAGTCCGATCTCCACGAACGCCGCCTGCATGCCCGGCATCACCCGCGACACCCGGCCCTTGTAGATGTTGCCGTAATAGCCGCGGCGGGCGGTGCGCTCGATGTACACCTCCTGCAGCATGCCGTTTTCGACCACCGCGACTCGGGTCTCGCGCGGCGTCATGTTGATCAGGATCTCTTCGGACACGGGCAGGTCGGCCATCGACAGCGGGAATACCACTGTTATAGCTGGAGCGGCGCCCCTGCCGCACCTTTTGCCGCGCCGCCGTTCAGCTGACGGGCCGGATCCCGAACTGAGCGAGCACGCTTGCGGTCTCATGCAGCGGCAGTCCCATCACGCCGGTGTAACTTCCGGCGATGTGGGTGATGAAGCCGCCAGCCCGTCCCTGGATCGCATAGGCGCCCGCCTTGCCCTGCCATTCGCCCGACGCCAGATAGTCCGTCAGCGCGGCATCGTCGAGCATTGCGAAACGCACGTCGGTGATGGAGAGCACGCACGCTGCACGCGACGCGTCCATGCAACACACCGCCGACAGCACCGTATGCGAGCGCCCCGAAAGCCGCAGCAGCATCCCGCGCGCAGCCGCCGCGTCCGCCGGCTTGCCGAACACCTCGCCATCGAGCACCACTTCGGTATCGGCGCCGAGAACGACAGCGTTCGCCGTCGCCCCCAGCGCGCGCAGCCCCGCCGCCGCCTTCTCGCGCGCCACGCGGCGCACGTAGTCGGCAGGCGGCTCGTTGCGCATCACCACCTCCGCTACCACGACATCGAGCACGCGATGGCTGATACCGAGCTGTTCGAGCAACTGCCGGCGGCGCGGCGACTGCGAGGCGAGATGGAGCATGGCTTGAAACCGACACTGAAGAGGCTGCATTATGCGGCCGCTGCCGGACTCAGGCACCGGCAGCCCTTAGCCGCCCAGGGAACGAGGGACCACGGGCGGTGATCATCTCGACCATGAACAGG
>Ga0209181_10003903_pt1 | contig 22563 bp, 21 predicted proteins | sample MAT05_FD_187208 | JGI IMG/M metagenome (GOLD analysis project Ga0209181, IMG submission 187208) | Freshwater microbial communities from Lake Fryxell liftoff mats and glacier meltwater in Antarctica - MAT-05 (SPAdes) (version 2) | ecosystem: Environmental > Aquatic > Freshwater > Ice > Liftoff...
GGCTGGGGCGTCTCCACCACCAGATGAAAATGGTTCGGCATGAGGCAGTACGCATGAACCTGCCACAGGGTCTTGGCGCAAGCTTCCGCCAGTGTTTCCAGAAAGCGCCGCCGGTCCTGATCGTGGTGAAAGATTGCCTCCCGCCGATCGCCCCGGTTCATGACGTGGTAAACTGCGCCGGCATACTGAATTCGCAACTTGCGCGCCATACGCCGGGATAGATCGCGAAGCCTGCGTGCCGGTCAACCGACAAGTGTCTAGTAGCCGGGACTGACCCCTGCATGACGTGGTCGGGCAGAGATCGCTGCGGCACTCCTGGGTTTTGTTCAGAATCCATTCGTTACCGTCCACGGCCCGCCGGTGTTGCGCGATGCGTTGGTTCGTTATGGCGCGCATCCGGTAGATTTTCCCGATGCATTCGTCGCCGCGCAGGCGGCTGCGAGGAAGATCCCCGCTGTGTCCTTCGACAGGGACCTGGACAGATTTCCCGGTGTGACGCGGTTTGAGCCGAGGGGGTAAGGATCCTTGGGGTGACCCATGGACGAGCGACGGCTGCAACGATCACCGAGGAATCCACAAGGACCCTCACAGCGTCTCACCCAGCCGCTTGAACACGTCGTGTTCGGTGTGAATGCCCTGGGCCTCAAGGTATGGGGTGAGCATTCCCCTCATGTCACGGAGCGCCTCCTGCCGGAGATATCGCTCAAGGGCCTTTCGCACGAAATCGCTCTTGGAAACACCGCGGGTGCGGCTTGCCCTTTCAAGCTGCGATTCCGAGGAATCCGACAACCGGACCGTCACAGAAGCCATGCAAGACGTTGTCCACCGCTTGGGGGTGGATTGTCAACCGGGCCATCCTGTTCGCTTGGCCGACGGGATTCGCAGGATGGGCGCGCCCGGCGATGATCTGTCAGGTCCACCGTGGAGTGTGGGCTGACTTGAAGCGGGGCGAACCATGAAATTGGAAGGCCGCAGACGCGAGATGCAACTCCAGGATTTCAACTCCAAGCAGCACTTGTAGGATTTGAGCCACCAACACACCCTTCGCCTTCGCCTACAGAAAGCAGCTCTCAATGTCTCCCGAAGAAGGAATCGAACAGGAACTTCCGTTGTTCGTCGCCCTGCAACGGGCCGACGAATGGGCCTTGCCCAGTGAACCCGCCGAGCGCGAGCTCGCCGTCCGTTTGCTCTTCGACGAAGAGGGCGACTACCTCGAAACGACGGACAGCCAGGGCCGGCCCCGCCCGATCGACTATCGAGCCAATCGAGGCCCCCTGCGCGACCTGCTCAAGGCCCTCGCCGGCATCGAACGTCGCCAGCAGGACCTCGTGGGATGGGAGCACCCCGCGGAACGCATCTACCTCCATCGCCACGAGCACCTGATCTGGCTCCTGCGCGGCGGCGCCCCGGTCCTCGGCGCCGACCTCCAACCGATCCGGTTCGATGCCGGATCCGCCGAGGTCCGACTGGAACTCGTCCCCAACGCCCCCTGGATCGAAGGACGGCTGACCTTGGTCCGCGAAGGCGAAGTCCTGGCGTGCGGCGACGAGTTCCGGTTCGTCAGCGAATCCCATGTCCTGGTCGGAAACCGCATCCTGGAAACGGCCCCGGTGGGGGAGAACTATCGTCGGCTGACGCTCTTCGCCAGCTCCTTTCCGGAGGCGATGTTGGAACGATGTTTGGCGTTGTTCTTTTCCCACTTCACCGGCGTCCGCCTGCGCTACCGCGACTACACCACCACGACCGGCGACCCTGTGCGCGCCCGCGCGGCCATCGCTTTCCAAAGCGTGGACGAATCCGGCGATCTCCACTTCAACCTCATCCGGTCCTTGCCCCGGTTGCCCGTCGAATTCGCCCAACGGTACGACATCGCCCGCGTGGCCTACGTCAACGAGGCCGAAAAGACAGTCGTCGTGCGCGAGGTCGTCTACGATTCCCTCGCCGAAGCGCGCCAGGATCTTACCCGCACCTTGCACCGCCATGAAAAGGAACTCGGGCAACGGGCTGAGGGACTCGTCTACGCCGACGAACACGGGTTCGTCATCGGACGCGACCTCGCGGCGCGATTCCTGGGTCGGGAGCTCGGCGACTTGGCGCGACGTTACATCCTACTGGGAGCCGAAAAGCTCCGGGCCTACCGGATCAAGCCGGTGGCCCCCAAGCTGAAGTTGAGCCTGGGATTTGGCATCGACTATCTGGAGGGCACCGCGCATTTGGACATCGAAGGCGAATGTTTCTCACTGATGGAGGTCCTGGCCGAGCACCGGAAGAACTCCTACATCACCCTCGGCGACGGCACCCAAGCCGTCATGAGCAGCGACTACGTGGCGAAGTTGACGCGATTGTTCCACCGCCACGAAGCCGGAGTTCGGCTCTCCTTCTTCGACCTTCCGGCTGTCGAGGAACTCATCGACGCGAACGCCGCCGACGCGCCCTTCGCCCGGGCGCGCGAGGTATTCCTCGGATTCAATTCCTTGGCCGACCGCGAACTGCCGGTGCCGCCCATCGCCGCTGAATTGCGCCCCTACCAGCAGGCCGGGCTCAAATGGCTCGATTACCTCCATACCCACGGCCTGGGCGGCTGTCTGGCCGACGACATGGGGCTGGGGAAGACCGTCCAAACCATCGCTCTCCTCTCGCTGATCTATCCCGCGGAGACGACCCCGTCGTTGCTCGTCATGCCGCGCAGCCTGTTGTTCAACTGGCGACGCGAGATCGAGCGCTTCTGCCCGGCCCTGCGATGCGCCGTCTACCACGGTGCCGACCGCGATCTCGACGAGGCGATGAGGAGCCATCTCGTGCTGACGACCTACGGGACGCTCCGCGGAAGCGTCGAACAGTTCGTCGGCCGCGACTTCTACTACGCGATCCTCGATGAATCGCAGGCCATCAAGAACAGCGATACTCAAACCGCCAAGGCCGTCTTTCTGATTCGCGCCAAACGCCGCCTGGCCCTCAGCGGCACCCCCATCGAGAACCACCTCGGCGAGCTCTACTCCCTGTTCCGCTTCCTGAACCCCGCCATGTTCGGCCCCCGCGCCGAGTTCGACCGTCACTACACGCTGCCGATTCAGCAGCAGGACGACCGGGAAGCCGCCCGCGAACTGCGTCGGAAGATCTACCCGTTCATCCTGCGACGACTGAAACGCGACGTGCTGAAGGAGCTCCCCGACAAAGTCGAACAGACGCTGTTCGTGGACATGAGCCCCGAACAGAAGCGCCTCTACGAGTCCCGCCGCCGTTTTTACGACGAGACCCTGAAGCGGCGGATCGGCGAGGAAGGTCTCCACGCCTGCCGCTTCTTCGTCCTGGAAGCGCTGCTGGAACTGCGGCAACTGGCCACCATCCCTGAAGAGAAAAGCGAAGGCGCCATCGTCTCGCCCAAACGTGAGCTGCTCGTCGAAAGCGTGCAGGACGCTGTTCTCAACGGCCACAAAGTCCTCGTCTTCACCAACTTCCTCGCCGCCGTCGATCTCCTTTCCGCCGATTTCTCCGAGCGCGGCATCGGCCACCTCACGCTCACTGGCGCGACCGGCAACCGCGAAGCTCTGGTCCGCCAGTTTCAGAATGGCGACGACATCAAGGTGTTTCTCCTGACCCTCAAAGCCGGCGGGCTCGGTCTGAACCTCACCGCGGCCGACACCGTGTTTGTGTTCGATCCCTGGTGGAACAGCGCTGCCGAAGCGCAGGCCGTCGACCGCGCCCACCGCATCGGCCAGGATCGGACCGTGTTCACCTACCGCCTCATCGTCCGCGATTCGGTCGAGGAGAAGATCCTGCAACTGCAGGAACGTAAGAAACGGCTGTTTGACGCGATCATCGGCAGCGACGGCGTCGCTCTCAAATCTCTGACCGAAGCCGACGTCGCTAACCTCCTCGGGTAGGATCCGCCATGGTGTCGCTTAGCGAAGTCGAGACGGCGATGAAGGCGCCGTTGGAGATCGTGCTGAACCGTTGGTACCCGACCCCGTTTCTGAAGTGGCTCTACCTAACGAATCTCCGACAACTCGCCGAAGCCAATCCGACGACGTTGCCGCAGCCGGACCGTAAGGACGTGAGCAGCCCGGAGAAGTTGCCCAAAAAGGCCTACTTGTCGGCCCTCCTTCTGCTCGTCCTCCACGACAAGGAATTGGGGCGCCGGCTCTTCGAGACCTTGCCGCGTCCCACCCGGGACGTCCTCGCGATTCTCACCTGGTCGAGGCAGGCGAACGTCGCCGCGCTGGAGCGGGACCTCGGTTTCCAGGTTGTCTTCCCGAATCCAGAGGAACGGCGTCGCTTCTACGAGCCCTTCTTCGTCCCACCCGAGCACGGCTTCATTCTCATCCAGCGGGATCCGCCCGACCGCTGGGGCGGCTACTACGGGCACTCGACCCAACCGCCGAACACGAAGGATTTCGCCGTCTCTCTTCCCCGTGAAGTCCGAGCGCGGTTCCGGACTTTTGTCCCTCCGCAGCCCGGCTACGACCTGCTCCCGCTCGCCGACCTCCCGGCGGACGCCGGAACGCGATACGACTGCGCCTCCAAGGCGATCGCCGATCTCCGTCTGGTAGCCGAGTTCATTGAGCAGGGCCACTTGAAGTACACGAAAGCCGAGCGCGTGGCCATGCCCTCGCTTCGCGCGATCCTACAGATGACCGGCGGCCCGGAGTTCTTCCCGTCCTCCGACGACACCGACCTGGCCCTGCTGCGCACGCGCCTCTTGTCGGACGGGGCGGCTCTCGTGGGGACCAAGGGGCGCGCCGAACTTCTCGCCCGACCGGATGCGCCCGAACCGGCGCGGTCGGTTTTCTTGAAGGCCCTGGCCGACGCTCCCTTCTTGCACGAGGACCTCCTCGGCCATCTGGACAACTCCCAAAACCGCGGGTGCCGTTACCACCCGGCCGCCGTCGCCAACCTCACGGCGTTCTTCGCTCGGTTGCCGTCCGCACAGTGGATTTCGTGGGACAACATCGCCACCTACCACACCCTCCGGGAGGAGGTTCCAAGCCTGTTCGTCCCGGAGACCAACGGCCCTTATGCGAACGTGCGCATCGACGCCGACCCCTGGTCGAGGCGCACTTTCGCAGGCGGCGAAGCCGCTTTGGACCTCCTCGGCGTGCCGTTGCTCAAAGGCTACGCGTTCCTCCTGGCCGCCTTCGGCATGGCCGAGATCGCCTACGACCCGCCGAAGAGTCCGACCTACCGCTGCCCCAAGAAACCTTATCTCACCCCATTCGACGGGCTCCGCTATGTTCGCCTGACCCCTTGGGGCGAATTCGTCCTCGGCCAGCGGAAGGCCTACGAAATCGGAGGCGCGCCCGCGACGCGATCCGTCGTGGTGCTCGACGAGGACCGGTTGCTCGCGACCTGCCGGAATCCCGACGCGCTCACCGAGCTGGCCTTGGGCCGATTTCTCGAACGCCTGGTACCGGGCCGCTATGGCCTGACCCCGAAATCCTTGCTGGGAGGCTGCACCTCGCGCGCCGATGTCGAAGAGCGGATCCGCCTCTTTCGCCGGGTTGTTTCGGACCGCCCGCCCGCAATCTGGGAGGCCTTCTTCGCCAAAACCCTGGCCCGCATTGCGCCCCTGAAACCCGAGTCGGACTACCTCGTCCTCAAGCTCGATGCCGACGAGGAACTTCGCCGCCATCTCGCCACCGACCCGATCCTGCGCGAACTCGCGCTCAAGGTCGAAGGACTCCGAATCGCTGTCCGCCGAGGCGATCTCAAGAAGCTGACCAAACGGCTCGAGCAGTTCGGTTATCTCAGCCCGATCGGCTGACCTGCCGGGATCGCCGGTTGAGCGGCGCTTCATCGCTGGGTCATTCAATGCTCACGAACCTACGGCTTCCAGCACCGCCAGAAACCGCGAAGGCGACAAGACGTAAACCGATACGGATTGAACTCTCTCACATGCCGATTAGCGTCCCCCAGATGGGGCGAATCGAGCCAGTGTGTTCAATCCTTGTCTCCCCGAGATGCTGGATCTCCACAACGCGGACGATCTTAAGAGAATGCTTGCGTTTATCCCGAGCGTCCGACTGAAGGCGCCGCGCAAAGGTGAAGTCGTCGACACGCTTGTCCGCTGCTTATTGGGTGCGGATCTGCTCGAACTAGGGAACCGCTTGAATCCGTTGGAGCAATCCGCGGTGGCCGAAGGCGCCCACGAAGGTGACGGTATTTACGATCAAGGCGCCTTTCAGGCCAAATACCGCGGGCTACCGGTATTCGAAACAGAAGGAAAGCATTCTTGGGAGCGGCGACCAACCTTGATTCGCCTGTTCGTTCACCCGGCCGGGAATCGCGGCAAGCGCATTCCAAAGGATTTACCTGAAAAGCTCGCGGCCTTCGTTCCCAAGCCGCCGCCGGCACAAATGGACAGCGTCGAACAGATTCCCGCGCAGGCGCCCCGGGTGCGGAACTCGCGCCGTTTCGACGCTGGGAAGGGCACGACAATCTACGCATCGCACGAAGCCCCGCTGGCCGAGCGTTTGACGGAGCAGGCCGCCATCCAGGATCTCCGAACCACCTTGCGTCTGATCGATCAGGAGAAAATCTCGGTCAGCACCAAGACTTTGCTGCCCTCGAGAGCATCGATGACGCTCTTGTGCGATCTGCTTCGCGAGGGTGACTTCTTCGAGCTGACCGAGAAGGTCAATGACTGGGATCCGGAGATCGGCCCGATGATGGGGTTTTCTTGGCTGCTGCTCGTTCAAGCGGCGAAGCTTGCGACCCTCCGGAATGGGAAGCTATCGCCCGACGAAATCCTATTGATCGAGAGTTTTGCGGACCGGGAAGCAGACCACCTCTGGTCACTCAGCGAGAGTAAGGCTATTCAAGCGATCGAGAAAGGTGCCCGGGTTGGTGAATTCCGCGCCTTTCTGGGCGCCTGTGACCCACAGCCTTTGCCCGAAGCTGTCGAGGCCTTCCTGATCTCGGTCGAGCAACGCGGCGCCGCCTGCGTCTGTAAAGGCAGTTGCCTGTTGGTCGAATGCGTCTCGCCCCAGATCGCGGAAGCCATTGCCCGCGACCCCCGGGCCGGAATGCTCTGTCGGCGCACCGGTGATCGGGGGCTTGTCATTCCCGTGGACAAGGAGGAATCGTTTCGACGAGCCATCAACGGTCTCGGTTACGGGATGCCTCGTGTTTGAAGGTCGGCCGACTGTTTTCGCTGCGGCTCCGGTGCAACCTGCGGTCGCACGCCCAGCCTGACACGCAGACCCCAAGGGTGATTCCTGGGGCTGACGTCGCCGGCGTTTCGGACCTTGACCCGCACGCCGTTCTTGATCAGGGCGTAAACCTCCTGGTTGGCAGCGGACGGCGACATGACGCTGCGGTCGCGGGTCAGCTCGGTCAGCGCCACATCAATCGCCCCGGCCATTCGCTGATGCGGTTCCACCATCGTTGCAGCCATGGCCACGCCTTGAGGGAAGGCAGGAGGCGGCGTTCGTCCCAGCGGAGCAGCACTTAGTCGCCCCACTCGCCGTCCGGGTCCGCAAGCCTGAATCGGGCCAAGTGCTGGGCCTGCTCGATCGTAGTCCACCTCCGATGATTCTGAGGACTTGCATGGGCGGGTCCTCGTGGCAGGGTCGAGCCATGCAGACAGCGGTGGACGCCATCTACGAACATGGGCACCTGCGCCTGCTCCAACCCCTGCCGTTGCCGGAAAACACTCAGGTGCGCGTGGCGATCGAGCTGCCGGTAGCTGGGGACCTCGAGCGCCAGGCTTGGCTGGAACAGAGTGAGCGCAGGCTTCGGGCCGTCTGGGAAAACTCGGCAGACGATGTCTACAACGAGTTGCTCACGCGGTGACGTCGTCTTGCTGCCGATCCCGTTCACGGATCTGAGCAGCAGCAAGGTGCGGCCGGCAGTGGTGGTGGGCTTGGGTACGTTTCCCGGCGATCTCTTCGTGGTCCCTGTCATCTCCCAACTGACGAACGCAGACCTGATCCTTGCCGACTGGAGCGGCGCCGGACTCAACGTGCCGAGCGGAATCAAGGGCCAAATCTGCACGGTCGAGCAACGTCTGGCTCGTCGAGTGGTCGGAAGGATTTCAGCCCGGGACCAAGCGGAGCTGGATTCTCGATTGCGGGGCTGGCTGTGCCTCTGATTTCTGTCAGACAATTTCAGACACCCAACCTTCGGAAACCTGCGCGAACTTTCGCGACGCATATTTTGGACCGACCTGCAGATTGCCCTTTATTTACGGGGTATTCGCGAAGGTTCGCCCTGTTTTCACGAAGGTCGGATCTCGGTCTTCAAAACCGTCGTGAACCGGTCCGCCCGGCTCGGTTGTGTTTGATTCGCGCACTCGCCGCGAGCTGTAGCAGGTGAGGGCGGTGCTCGGCATCGCGCGCGAGTGGTAACTCTGATTTGCCGAGGCGCTTCAGGCGACGGTGCGCGGGTGACGGGCAAGTTGGTAAGGTCTCGACATCTCCACCCGGTCCCACCGCCCAACGTCTTTGCAAGTGGCGCACGATGAATTCACCCATGCGGGGTCGATGGGAGCCGCAGCGGGTTTCTGAGTCGTCGCCACGCTCTGGAATCCCACCTCGATAATTCTTCGTTTGCTCGCGATGCGCTCGTAGTCGTCGAGCGAGGGGAGGGTGACCTCGGCGTGGCGGGCGTAGTCGCGGTGGACGGCTTTGCTGTTGTGACCAAGCGCCGCCTGGGCGAATCGCTCGGGGTAGCTGCAGACCATCGCGCGCTCCGCCCAGGCGTAGCGTTACGAATGGAGGGTTACGCCTTTGATGCCCAGCAAACGACACCGGCGGTTGACGAGCTTGGCTCGGTGTTTTTCGTGGAGCTCGGACAGCCGCGGTAACAGCAGGCCCTCGGCGGGCATGGTGCGCAGGAGCGCGGCGAGTTCCTCAACGAACCGCAGGACCACGGGCGTCCCGGTTTTCCGCCGCTGGTAGGCGATGGTCTGCGTCCGACAGTCGATGTCCGCGGCGCGGAGGGCAGCAACGTCGGATTGTGATCCACCGAGGTGCCAGCAGAAGCGGTAGGACGCATTTCACTCGGGGTTTTTCTCGGCAGCGATGATCCGTTCGTGCTCGGCTCGGCAAGGGTGATGGCCCGTTTCGGTTTGAAACGCGTTTTCGGCCACTGGCGCCTGTGCAGGACCGGGGCGGTGACCCAGCCCATGTCGACGGCGAAGTTGTGGAGGCGTCGCAGATAGACGTTGGTTGAGACGGTGCCGGCCTTCAGTGCGGGGAGCATGTGTTCGGCCCGCGTGTCGAGCAGGCGGCTTTCGAAGAAGGCGGCGACCGCCGGTTGTTTTCCAGCCGCTGCCCAGCGTTCGCGGGTTGGGCCAACCTTCGTGTCGATGATGGATTGGAGAACGCTCAGCCAGGTTCGGCCGGCGGCGTTGGGATCGGCCGCGGTCAGGTACATACGGGCGAGCTGGAGGTTGAAGGCCGGGCGCTCGTGGCTGTCGTTCTTCGCGCGGATCAGACGATTGGCTTCGCGGGGATCCGAGGTCTTGAGGCTCTTGCGCTTTCCGGTGAGGGAATCGAAGGCATAGAACAGTCCGGCTCTGCGGCGCTAGGTGCGGTAGCGAGGATTCATCGGGTTGGCGAGGAGTCCCGAAAAGCCTACCGACCGACCGGCTTCCTGCGTGACGGAGGGGTGGGGAGGGGGTGCTGGAGGGGTGCCAAAATGTGCCAGAGCGACACATTTTATGCACAGTTTCGGACACACCTGCCACACGCCACTGAGCTTAAGTCCCTTACCTCAAGGAGTTAAGAGATGGAGCCAGTTGTCGGATTTGAACCGACGACCCACGGTTTACAAAACCGTTGCTCTGCCACTGAGCTAAACTGGCCCTGTCCTATCTTCTGCCTGGCCCCAAAGGTCGCTTGCAGAACCGAAGGCCGTCGGTGGGCTTCCCACCACTTGGAAGGCTAGGCCATCCGGGGGGCCGGCTCGGCACCCGATTCGCTTGGCAAGGGCTCCATCTCGGTGGTCCAAGTCGATTCCTTGCCTCGCAACACGGTTAGTTAGGTCGGGTTTCATGCATCGGTCAAGCGGCGGAATCGGCAACTGCGCCTGCTGCGAAATCCCCGAAGGCCAAAGGCCGGAATTTGCACCGGTTCCCAGCATGAACCGAAGGGCCGGCTTAAAAGGCGGCTACCCTGTCTTCGAGCGGTTCGAGCGCTTGCCGACGGGGAATCCCCTGAACAGAATGGGCGCGTGGAGGATAACCACACCAACAACCACTCGATATCGGCAGCACCCACACAGGAATGGACGACCTCAGGCTCGGCTCCGGAAAGCGATCCTGCGTCGGAATTGCTTTGGTATGTGGCGCATACGCGGCCCCGGTGTGAGAAGAAATTGGTCGGGTTTTGTGAGCGCGCCGGGCTGGTGCCGACCCTCCCGCTGTATCGCAGTGTCAAAAAATACCGGGGCAAAACCTTGGTGTTCGAAAAGCCACTCTTCCCGGGCTACGTCTTCCTCCGGATGCCGCCGGTCGCGCGGCAGGGGGTGCTTCAGAGCGATTACGTGGCGAATCTGCTGGATGTGCCGATTCAGGACGAATTCGAGCAACAGTTGAACGCCATCCTGCAGGCGCTCGACACGGAGTATGAGATTCATCTGGCCCCGACGATTCAAGCGGGGTCCCAGGTTCGTATCCGTTCCGGGCCATTGCGTGGTCTGGAGGGATATGTCGAGCATCGTCGCGGAGCCGTGGAAGTGCACCTTCGCCTAGCCTTCATCGGTCAGGCGGCCGCGGTGCGGATGGACGCGGACATGTTGGAGTTGGTTTAGTGAAAAATGGTTGGCCCTGGCAGGGCCTGCGAGAGAACGAGGTTGGAGTTCCCAATAATGGGACGGCCTATAGGGGCTGGAATGGGTCGATTCCTCCCATTGCAACGAGGGAGTACTCATGCTTGAATGACGGGCTCTGAGTGCCCGATACGGCAGTAGTCCCTGGGAGCTCCGATGGAATGTAGGCGTGGCTGGCCCCGATTCTGGGTGGCGGCTATGCCGTGGTCTTTCGGAGAGTTTGGGGCGTTGGAAATCATCCGGGTCGTCCGCAGGATGCGGAGGTCAGGGGATGGTCTGCCCGGTGGGTTCTCGCAGGAACTTCGATGACTGAATTCTTATTCTGGTGTGCGGTTGGCAGCTTGAGCGGGGTTTTGTTCGCTACTTTCTTTGAATGGACGCTGCATCGTTTCGTCATGCATCGGCCGCTGGGGCCTTTCAAGTATCCCTTCCGCGCCCATGCGCAGATTCATCACCAGATTTTCCGAGCGGATGAGACGTATCATCTGATCGATGAGAAGGACAAATGGACAATTCCTATGGCCTGGTGGAACGGGCCGGTGTTGGTGGGCCTGTGCTGTGTGCCGTTCGGTCTCGTTTCCTGGTGGATCGGCAGGCTCGGGTTGGTGGTGGGTACGGGCGTGACCATCGGGGCGTACTACGCGACGTACGAGTACCTGCACTGGTGCATGCATCTGCCGCGGAAGCGCGGTGTGGAACGATCGGGCGTGTTTTTCAGGCTCAATGGTCATCACATCCTGCATCACCGTTACATGCACAAGAATTTCAACGTGGTGCTTCCTCTCGCGGACCTCTGCCTTGGCACCTTAATTCTGCGTTCGAAGATCCAGTTCGCGCAGCCTATGGGGCCCTCTGTCCCCGATTTGCAGCCAGTTGAAGAACCCGAACCGCTGGTTCGCCGCGTGCTGCGCTTCCTGCGCCTCTGCATCACCGGCGTGGGTCGTTCTTGAACGAAGCGCTCGTTCGAGGAGTTCCTGATTTCGCGGCCTTCCCAACCCGGGAAGGCCGCTTTGCGTTGTTCCGACGCCTTCCGCTATCGGACCCGCGCGGCGGTGGTGCGCCAGGGTGCTTTGGCGAGTTGGTGGAGCTTTTCTTCGACTCGAAAGAGTTTACGGGCCGTGCCGCGCATCAGCGGTTCGACCAACTCCACGGCCTCTGAACGGCTCAGCCAGCCGTCCGCTTCAAGGCCTTGAAGCGTCCGGGCAATTCCACGCCGGGCGATGGCAGCATGACCGACGACGGGTTCCACGGGGATGTAGTCGCCGCCGAACGTCAGGATCTTGTTGGAAGGGGCGGTCACGAGGTGGTCGCGCAGGTAACGGGCGGATGCCTCCGGATTGATGATCCAGGTCCAGCAGAGGTCGATGACGGCGTTGGGGTAGTGTTTGGCGAGGGAGAGAATTGCTTCCTGGTAGGGGTAACCGATGTGCATCAACACGAAGGTTGTCTCGGGTGCCCGCCGGAGGAGTTCGGCGGCATCGCCGGGGTTGGTGCTGACCCGCTCCAGCGGCATGTTGCCCTGTCCGGCAAAGTAGCCAGTGTGCAGTTTGACGGGCAGGTTCTGTGCGGTCGCTTTGCGCACGCAGTACCAGAAGATGTGGTCGTCGAACGTCTGACGTTCGACTGGCGTGACGGGTTCTTTGGCGAGGAGTTTGGCGAAGACTGGTGCGGCAGTTTCCGGCGGAACGTCGGCGAAGTTCAGCCGGCGTTGGTATGCGGTCTGGGATTTCACGGCCACGGCATAGGGGCCGTATTTGTCGAAGTAGTGGTCGATGACTCGGTGCCAACCCGTGAGGTCGGTAGCTTGGGTTCCCTGGGCATCCGTCATGACGTTCCAGTTGGAGCCAGAAAACGCGCCGAAGGCGACGATGCTGAGGTCCTGGAGCAGCAGTTCTGGCTGGCGTGACTCCATGAAGGGCGCTTGGAGGGAATTCACCTGGCAGGTTTCGACGCCGGCATAGTCGCGAAGCACGGTGGGATAGAAGCCCGGTTTGACGAGCGCGATATGACGTTCGGCGAGTTGATGGACGGTTCGCGCGTTGAGGTCGGTGATGTCGTAGAGGTGTTCAATGGCAATCCTCACCGCGCGGGCGTAACCGGTGTGCCGCACGTGTTTCCAGTGCGGTTCGAGGAGCCGCCATTTGGTGTCGGTAGTCTCAGTGGGTGAGGTGAAGCGGGCGTAGTCCCTGGAGGGCATTCCCGCGACGATCAGATCGGAGTTGAGGTAGTGGCTGAAAAGGAGGGCCCAGTCGTCGCAGGGCAGGAGCGGAACCGGTTGGGTCCACTCGGTGCGCGAATGTTCCTCGACCAGGTGTTCGTGGGTGTCGGCGAAGAGCGTTTCGGTGATCACTCGCGCGACATCATCGCGGCGAATCCCGGCGTCGGCGTAGGCGCTGGCGGAATTGCCGCTAAGGCCGAGCAGTGTGGCGGTGGCGAGGCCGGACTGAGCGACGGCTTGGCGGCGGGAGAGGCCGGTGGCGGCTTTTTTCATAGGATGGGGTGAGGTGGAGATGATGGGAAGACGTGTTGGTACGTGTACCTGAGACTCGAGGGGTTGTCGCGGCTTGGGGGTATGCGGGAGAGGGAGAGGTTGTTGTGAAGGTAGAAGGGGGTGGGCTGCCTCCCGGCGGGTGGCCAGACGTCGGAGGTGCGCCATTCGTTGCCGGGCGCGTTGTGGGCGGTGACATCTCCAAGAGTGTAGTAGCGGATGGCAGGGTCGCGGTCGGCTCCGTTGTCGGCGTCCTTCAAGGTGTGTTCGAACAAGCGCCCAGGGTCTGGTAGCCGGCGAATCCGTCGATGGTGGACTGGGCGAAGATGTCCCACCAACCGCCGACATGAACGCCAGCGGCGCGGATCCGTCGGTAGGCGCGAGAGGTGTCGCGGGCCTTCCATTAGTCGTCGTAGGTGGGATGGCTCACCCAGATGGGCAGGGCGTTGGTGGCAAAGCGGGTGACGCGGATCCAGTCCTCGGCGAGGGATTTTCGGAAGATGCCTCCCATGTACACAACCTCGTGGAGGTTGGGAGCGCCGACGACGAGGAACTGGGCGTCGAGGGGTTGGTTTCCAACGCCAGCGAGTTGGAACTGGGTGATGGCACCGGCGGAGCCGCCCCACGTGTCAGTGCGGCCGTTGCACCAGGGTTGTTGGCGAATCCACGCGAGCGTGTCGGCGCCATCGGGTCCATCGAGGTGGAAGGGCAGGTTCTCGCCGGTTGAGGCGAAGCGGCCGCGGGTGTCCTGGACAACGACGGCGAATCCGCGCTGGGCGCCGTCACATCCGAGGGAAGCGCCGGATTCCTTGTTGTAGGGGGTGCGGGCGAGAATGACGGGGAAGGAGCCTTCGTTGGTTGGGAGGTAGATGTCGGTGGCGAGTGCGATTCCATCACGGGCTGGGACGGAGACCGTGAGACGCGGTATCGATTCGGGGGCGGGGCTGGGGGCGGGGGCGGCGGAACTACGGAACCCGGTGAGTGAGAGAAGGCTGAAACTGAAGTGACTGACGGCGAGGAGGGTGAGGCTTGTGGAAGGGGAACGGCGCAGCCTCGGGAGTGGTAGCCGAAGTGGAAACACCCCGCCCGCATACGGCGCTCGAGCGAATGGGTCAAGGCTGCAGGCCGAATGCTGAAGTTGTGGAGCCGTAACGCGCGTGAGGGACGCTGATAGGCTAGAGCACAGTTTCGGCGTTCGCGTGAGTGTTTGGACTGTTGTCGCTGGAGTGGCATCGACGGGATGCCGGTGGGAAAGATGGACGTCGACCTTGTTCATGGAAGACCAATCGATTCCCAAGGTGCGGCCCACTGCCAACGGCGCGGGGCCGGACGCGTTTCTGCGCCGACTCCTTGCCCTGGATCTTGAGCTTTCCCCGACCGGTCTGCTTTTGAAGGTTGGCGCGGTTCTCAACGGGGAGATCCTGGTGAGCCATCGCAGCGATGGAGCGAAGGACGCGCTGGCGCAATTGGCGGAATGGACGACCCGGGGTGCCGCGGTGGTGGGGCACAACCTGGTGCGGCACGACCTGCACCGGCTCCGTGCGATGCTGCCGGCACATCCGGTGCTCCAACTGCCGGTCGTTGACACGCTGGTTTTGTCGCCGATCGCATTTCCGGAAAATCCGTATCACCGGCTGATCAAGGACCACAAGCTGGTGCGGGAAAGCGTGAACGATCCCGTCGCGGACGCCCGCCAATCCTTGGTGGTGCTGGGGGACGCGATGCGTTCCCTGGCGGGAATACGGTCGACGGAACCGGGGCTGTTCGCGGCGCTACATCATCTTCTGGGAACATGCGACGAGCTGGTGGACGCATCGGCTGCGGGAATGGACCTGTTGTTTCGGGAGCTGGGAGGGGAACCACCCGGGGTTGAACTTGCCTTGGAACATTCCCGAGCCATCGCATGCCGGTACGGTTGCCGGCATGCACCGTTGGAGGCGGCCCAGGTTCGAACGGGGGATCAGCGATTGACGCTGGCCTACGCTCTCACATGGCTGAGGGTGGCCGGTTCCAACTCGGTATTGCCGCCGTGGGTGCGTCGGACGTTTCCAGAGATTGTGCCTTGGCTGCGGCGGGCACGGGAGATTCCGTGCTGCGACGATGCCTGCGGGTATTGCCGTCGGGCCCACGATGCGCGAGGTCAGCTGCGGAATTTTTTCGGTTTCGACGATTTTAGGACGAAACCGTCGACGCCTTCGGGTGCGAGTCTGCAACGGGAGATCACTCTGGCGGGGATGCGGGAGGAGTCGTTATTGGCGACCATGGCGACTGGGGGTGGCAAGTCGCTCTGCTTTCAATTGCCGGCGTTGATCCGGAACCACCGTCGCGGAGTCCTGACCATCGTGATTTCGCCGCTGCAGGCCCTGATGAAGGACCAGGTGGACGGTCTGGTGCGTCGGACGGGCACGCCGTTTGCGGCGGCGCTCTACGGAATGCTGACGCCACCCGAACGCGGAGACGTACTTTGTCGGACGGTGCTGGGAGATGTCGCCATCCTCTATGTTTCACCCGAGCAGCTGCGCAACCGTTCGTTTCGGGAGGCGATCGCGCAGCGGGAAATTGGATGCTGGGTCTTTGATGAGGCGCATTGCCTGTCGAAATGGGGGCATGATTTTCGTCCGGACTACCTGTATGCGGGGCGATTTATCCGCGAATTCGCCAAGGCGCACGGTCAGGCGATTCCGCCCGTTGCGTGTTTCACCGCGACCGCGAAAGAGGAGGTGCGTGATGAGATCATCGCGCATTTCCTGGTGGAAACGGGTCGGTCGCTGAAGGTTTTCGAGAGTGGTGTGGGGCGCGACAACCTGGAGTTTGAGATCGAGCCGGTGGCGATGCATGAGAAGCTGGACCGGCTTCAGGAGCGGCTTCGTGACAGACTGGGGGATGGGTCGGGTGGCAGTGCCATAGTCTTCCATGCAACGCGCGAGCACGCGGAGATGGCGGCGTGTTTCCTGAGGCAGAAGGGATGCTTGGCGGCCCATTTTCATGCGGGATTGGCACCGCCGGAGAAGCGACGCATCCAAGAAGAGTTCCTTGCGGGCGACATTCGGGTGATCTGCGCGACGAACGCCTTCGGGATGGGAATCGACAAGGAGGATGTTCGCCTGGTGGTGCGCGCGGACAATCCCGGATCCCTGGAGAATTACGTGCAGGAAGCGGGGCGGGCAGGTCGGGATGGTCATCCCGCGGTGTGCGTGTTGCTCTACGACGAGGCGGATTGCGAGCAGCAGTTCCGGTTGGGCGCGATGTCGGAACTGGACCGGCGGGACATCGCCGACGTTCTTCGAGTGCTTCGCCGGGCAATCCGTCCGGGACGGGAGGAGGTGGTGATCACGACCGGCGAAATCCTTCGTGACGAGAATCTCATTGCGGATCTGGGCAGTCTGGAGTCCGGGGCTGACACGCGGGTTCGCACCGCCATTGCCTGGCTTGAACGGGCGGGTTTTCTGCAGCGTGACGAGAACGCCACCTCGGTGTTTCAGGCCCGGGTTTTGGTGAGCAATTTGGCGGAAGCAGAAGCTCGGATGGTGGGGCTCGGGTTGTCGGAGTCCGAGCGGGATCTCTGGCTGGCGGTCTTGCGGGAGATCATAAATGCGCCGCCTACCGAGATGCTGACGATTAACAAGCTTGCGCTTCTACCCGAGTTCGTGCGGTACCTTGCGAAGGGTGGGTTGCCGGCCTGTCGTCGTGAGCCCGAGTATTTGTCGGCGCGAATCCTCAAGATTCTCCGGAGCATGGCGGAGCAGAAGTTCCTGAAGCGGGACCTGCTGTTGAATGCATTTATTCGATTCAAGGTGGTGGATCACTCGGGGCGTGAAACGTATCGGGTTCGGGTGCGCCGGCGCTGGTCATCGGTTGCCGAGCTTGCGGAAAAGCGTCGCCGGGTGGCCGGCCTCATCGTCGAACTTCTCTTACGGAAGATTTCTGCGTCTTCGCCGCCACGGGCGGACTATCTGGATTGGCGCTGCGGTTGCTGGGGCGTTCGATGCTGGGCGCGGGGCGGCAGCCGCAGGGTGAGATCGATTTCGATGCCCTGGTTCCTGACGCGGTGCAGTTGCTGCGGGGCGGCGGTGCAGCCTGTGTCGATGGTGCCGGCGATGAGGTACGGGACCGACTACTCTCCGGCTTTCGACATATCTTGGTCGACGAGTATCAGGATATCGACCAGGCGCAGTACGACCTCATCAGCGCGAGTGCCGGTAGAACTCTCTCCGATCCCGATCAGAAGCTGTCGATCCTGGCGGTGGGGGATGACGACCAAAACAATTACACCTTTCGCGGGACCAACGTCCGGTTCATCCGGCAATTCCAGCAGGACTATCATGCGGGGGTTCATCACCTCGTGGAGAATTACCGGTCGACGGCCAACATCATTGCGGCTTCCAACCAGCTGATTGCCGGGAATCAGGACCGGATGAAGACCGAGCATCCGATTTGCATCGATCATCGGCGTGGCTTGAACCCTGCGGGGGGTGATTTTGGACGATGTGATGGTGTTGTCCGAGGCCGGGTGCAGTGTGTTTCGGTCAATTCTCCGGGCGCCATGGCCTCGGCGGTAATCGAGGAAATCCAGCGGCTACGACGATTGGGTGTCCAGGATTGGTCCCGAATGGCGGTGATTGCTGCAACGCACCAACAACTGTCCCAGGTGCGGGCCATAGCGGAGCGAGAGGGAATCCCAATTCGATGGGTGGCGGGGCGGGATTTGATGCCTTCGATTACCTCCGTCCGTGAAGTGCACCGCTTTCTGCGTGAGATCGTCCGGCTTGGCGGAAGCTTCATGGGAGTAGGCGATTTGCGAGCGATTCTCGGCGATCTCTTTCCGGACGAGGTGGCATCGGGCGAGCCCTGGGTGGGGTTTCTTTCCCGGCAACTGGTTGCGTGGAGTGTGGAGAGTCACGGGGCGAGTGCGCCGGTGTCAGAGGTCCTGGAGTTTTTTTATGAATCCTGCGCGGATGCCCGGCGCCAGGGGGAATTCGGCGAAGGCGTGACGTTGAGCACCATCCATGCGGCCAAGGGCACCGAGTTCGACCATGTCTTGCTCGTGGGTTCGTGGGGTGCTGGCCGGGTTGAGCCGAGGCGTGAGGAAGCGCGGCGGATGCTGTACGTCGGGATGACCCGGGCGCGCGAGACCCTATCGATCTTCGAATCGCCGACACCCGACGGCAGCTTGGTCGATGCCCTGGAAGGTCCTGGCGTGTTCCGACGCTCCCACTCCGGGGTGGCGTTTCCCGGAGCGATGGTCGCTTATGAGTCCCTCGGGTTGGACGGGATCTACCTCGGCTACCCGAGCTACTTCCCTGCGTATCACCCCATTCATTCGGCGCTTCAAGCGCTGCGGCATGGGAGCCCGCTGAGCCTGAGGAAGAAGCCGGACGGGCATTTGGTCCTGTGTGATCTCACCGACGTCGTGGTGGCACGGCTCTCGGGTGTGGCGGAGACTCGGTGGCGACCGCGGTTGGCTTCGGTGCGGACCTTCCGGGTGATCGCCAGGGTCCATCGGTGGTTCGATGCGGCGAACGCCTCCGAAACCCAAGGCAGGACTCCCGAGGTCTCGGAGTGGTACGTACCGGTGGTGGAACTGGTCTGTGAAACTGCGGCGGCTTCCGCTGAGTAGCCGGTCGTTGGAGGGTGTAGGCGAGCCATTTCCTAGAAGGGGCGAACCTGGGTGCGTGTTGCCTTCGCGCTCGCGCTGGGGTGGTGGCGACTTCTACCCTCAAACCGTTGATGCGAGCCTGCCCGCCGAACTCTCTTGTGCCTGTATCTTCTCGATGCCGGCCTGGGGTTCTTCGAGGCGAGGGATTCTAACATGCCACTTCTCGAGATCGAGAATCTTCACATCCACTTCGGGGATACGCCCGTTGTCAGCGGGGTTTCCCTGAGCTTGGAAGCCGGCCGGACGCTCTGTCTCGTGGGTGAGAGCGGTTGTGGCAAGAGCGTGACGGCGCTGAGCATCGCCCGCTTGTTGCCAACTCCGCCGGCGTCGTATCCCGCAGGGAGGATTTTCATCGGGCGGCGCGACGTTTTTGCCATGGAGGCTCCGGAACTTCGGGCCCTTCGCGGGGGCACTGTCAGTTACGTCTTCCAGGAACCGGGTGCGTCGCTTCATCCGGTGCATCGGGTGGGCGGACAGATCCGGGAGGCGCTGTGTCTCCACCGTCCTGAGAAGGCCACGGAAGCGGAGGTGGTGCGGTTGCTGCGACGGGTGGGGATTCCTTCGCCAGAAAGCCGGGTGCGGGACTATCCGCACCAGATGTCGGGAGGTATGCAGCAGCGGGTGATGCTGGCTATGGCTTTGGCCTCGGAACCACGTTTGTTGGTTGCGGATGAACCCACCACGGCGTTGGACGTCACTATTCAGGCGCAGATTCTCAAGCTCCTCCGTGACCTTCAGAGTCAGCTCGACATGGCCATCCTGTTGATCACCCACAATCTGGGCATCGTGGCCGAGATCGCGGATCAGGTCGCCGTGATGTATGCGGGGGAGATCGTGGAGCAGGGGCCTGCGGTGAGTCTTCTGGCGAGCCCGCTCCATCCTTACACTCGGGCGCTGGTCGCCTCGGTACCTGAATTGGGGCGTGCCTCGACCCGGCTTCGTGGGATTGCGGGCAGCGTTCCGAGTCCCGGCCAATGGCCAGCGGGCTGCCGGTTCGCGGATCGTTGCGACATCGGACAGCCTTCCTGCCGGACGGTGAAGCCCGAACTCGCTGGCGTGGCAGGGGGCCGGCGCGTCCGGTGCCCTTGGGTGCATCTTTCCCCGACAGCGCGACCCGGCTGATGCCCACAGCCCCATGACACTCCTCGTGGTTCGCCATCTGCATGTTCGGTTCCCGGTCCGACAAGGGTTCTTCGGACGGATGACCGGCGTGGTCCGAGCGGTGGAGGATGTCAGCCTGGACGTCAATGAGGGCGAAGCCTTGGGGGTGGTGGGGGAGAGTGGGTGTGGCAAGACCACATTAGGACGAGCTATTCTTCGATTGATTGAGCCGGATGAAGGCTCGATCCGGCTGGAGGGTGAGGAATTGACGGCACTCTCGAAGAGTGAATTGCGGGCGCGGCGCCGGAAGGTTCAGATGATCTTTCAGGACCCCTACGGATCGTTGGATCCGCGGTTCACGGTGAGTGAAGCCATTGGTGAGGCTCTCGACATCCACCGTCTGGCGGCGGACCGCACGGCTCGGGCAGCGCGGATCGCCGAACTCTTGAAGTCGGTCGGGCTCCCACCGGAACATGCCGGCCGATATCCGCACTCTCTCAGCGGGGGGCAACGGCAGCGGGTGGGCATCGCCCGGGCGCTGGCGGTGGAACCGCGTCTGATGATTTGTGATGAGCCGGTGAGTGCACTGGACGTGAGCGTCCAGGCGCAGGTGGTTAATCTGCTGCAAGATCTGCAACGGGACCGAGGTCTGGCTTATCTCTTCATCTCCCATGACCTGGCTGTGGTGGAGCATCTATGCCACCGCATCGCGGTGATGTACCTCGGGCGTATCGTGGAGATGGGTTCAGCGAGCCGCGTGTGTTCGGAACCGAGCCACCCGTACACGCAGGCGCTGATCTCTGCGGTGCCGGTAATGGACCCCGCTTCCCGTCGCCTCCGGATCCTGCTGCCTGGGGAAGTGCCGTCGCCGTTGAATCCGCCGGTGGGTTGTCCGTTTCATCCGCGGTGTCCGGTGGCGGAGGACCGTTGTCGGCACGAACGGCCGGTGTTACGGCGGATTGAACCTGGGCACGAGGTGGCCTGCCACCTTGTGGGGGCGTCGAACACGAACACGAACACGAAGGTATAACTGCGGCCCTTCTGGGCGTCGGGTTGGTTGTGGGTGGTTTGGAGACAGGAGACTTGTCCGTGGCGAACACCACATTGCCCCAGTCGAGGGGCTATCACGGTGCCAGATGTTGAGGGGCAGCACCTGAACTCTTAAACCAAGGAGGCGCGGTCTGCCGGGTAGGCTTGGGGGGGAAACCGTAAAGATCTCCCGGCAAGACCAGAGCCGGCGAACCGCGCCTCGTGAGAATCAGTTGACCGTTACTTGATGGGAACGGTGGCGATGGTCTGCAGGATCCGGCTGGCGATCTTGTAGGGGTCGCCCTGCGAGTTGGGTCGGCGATCCTCCAGGTAGCCCTTGTAGTCGTTGTTCACGAAGCTGTGGGGGACACGAACGGATGCGCCCCGGTTGGCGATGCCGTAGTTGAACTTGTCGATCGACTGGGTTTCGTGAAGGCCGGTCAGGCGCAGGTGGTTGTCGGGGCCGTAGACGGCGATGTGCTCGTTCTTGTACTTGTCGAAGGCGGCCATGAGTGACTCGAAGTATTCCTTCCCGCCCACCTCGCGCAGGTGGGTGGTGGAGAAGTTGGAGTGCATGCCGGAGCCGTTCCAGTCCACATCCACACCCAGGGGTTTGCAGTGGAAATTGACGTCGACGCCGTATTTTTCGCACACGCGCATGAGCAGGTACCGGGCCATCCAGACCTGGTCGGCGGCATTTTTGGATCCTTTGCCGAAGACCTGGAATTCCCACTGGCCCTTGGCGACTTCGGCATTAATGCCTTCGTGGTTGATTCCAGCGTCGAGGCATAAGTCGAGATGGGTATCGACGATTTCGCGAGCGATGCAGCCGACCGCGTCGTAGCCCACTCCGGTGTAGTACTTGCCCTGCGGGGGCGGGAAGCCGCCGCCTTTGGGGAAGCCCAAGGGGACGCCGTCCTTGTAGAGGAAGTATTCCTGCTCGAAACCGAACCAGGCACCGGGATCGTCGAGAATGGTGGCGCGGGAATTGGAGGGGTGCGGGGTCTTGCCGTCGGGCAGCATGACCTCGCACATCACGAGCACACCGTTTTTCTTGGCCGAATCTGGGAAGACGGCGACCGGCTTCAACATGCAATCCGAGCTGCGCCCTTCGGCTTGGCGGGTCGAACTACCGTCGAAACCCCACAGGGGGAGCTGATCGAGATTCGGGAAGGCATCGAACTCTTTGATTTGCGTCTTACCCCGGAGGTTCGGGACTGGCTCGTAACCGTCGAGCCAGATGTATTCGAGCTTATATTTCGCCATGGAAGTGAATGCAGGAGGATTCGGTTCGTTGTTGGTCGCCGATGGTTTAGGAATTTTTGCCGAAATTCGTTAAGCGATTCAATGACAGCAGACAGAATGCCAAGTCTCGGCGAGACGGGGACTTGGCGCACTCAAATAATGTGGAAACGCCTGTTGGCGAAGGGAATCCCGATGGTGGCTCTTTTTTGACGTCTCGAGGCGGCGGGGGGGAGGGCTGTTGTTTTTTGACCGGGGTGCTTCTGGGTGGCCATCT
>Ga0209181_10003904_pt1 | contig 22556 bp, 20 predicted proteins | sample MAT05_FD_187208 | JGI IMG/M metagenome (GOLD analysis project Ga0209181, IMG submission 187208) | Freshwater microbial communities from Lake Fryxell liftoff mats and glacier meltwater in Antarctica - MAT-05 (SPAdes) (version 2) | ecosystem: Environmental > Aquatic > Freshwater > Ice > Liftoff...
GCGATGTCGGCACCATGGCGAGGTCATCGAGCCGCGCAAAAGCGCTGGCGGGTGGGCGCAGCGGCACTCCGGATTGCGTGAAGCCGGCGCGCGCCAGGTGCTGCTCGACCAGCGGCACCCAGTGATCCATGTCGATGTGCAAGCCGCGGTGGCCGTCGGTTCCGGCGGCGGCCAGCATGTGGAATTCGACCCGGCCGCCGCCGGCGGCCCAGGCGGCCGCCCAGCGCTGCGGCACGTCGCTGCCCCAGTATCGATCGTTGGCCCAGTACAGCCACAGCAGCGGAATGCGCGAGGCAGCCGCGCGTTCGGCCCACAGCCGTTCCAGTTGCTGCGGGCTGCACGGCGCCCCCGGCCGCTGATGCGGGTTGCCGCCGTGGCCACCCGAGAAGCTGATGGCCGCGGCCAGCCCAGGCGGGTTGCGCGCCGCCACCGCTGCCGTGATCAGGCCGCCCACCGACTGCCCCAGCGCCACCCAGCGGCCGCCGTCGACCCAGGGCAGCGTGCGGGCGAACTCCAGCGTGGCGAGCACCTGGTCGGAACCGGCGGCTGCCATCGCCTCGGGCTGCATGGCCTGGCAGGTGCCCACGCCTTCCGGGTCGAAGTCACCCGCCGTCTCACCGTAACCCACGCGGGTGGGCACGGCCACGGCGTAACCCTTGCTGACCAGGTAGCGCGACAGCGGCTCGAAACGCTGGCGCTCGGGCTGCCCGCGCTGCGGCGCCGGGCCGCGGCCGTGACTGACGATGGCCAGCGGAAACGGCCCGCTGCCCGGAGGCCGGTACAGGCTGACGGGGATCTGCCGCGTTTGCGTCACGCCCTGGCGGTCGGTGACGGTGACGGCGAAACGGCGCACTTCCTCGCGCAGGTCGGCAGCGAACGGGAGCGTAGCCGTCGTTGGCACGGGTGCCGGCCGCGGCTGCGCAGTGGCGGCGCCGGCCAGCCAGAGGGAGAGGACGACGCAAAGGCAACGGTTGGCGAGGCGGCTGCGCATCGGCGTGGTCCCAGCCGCTCAGGCCGGCGTCGCCGGGCCGGCTCGTCCCGCCACGCGCCGCAGCAGCGCACGCAGGAAGCGGAACAGGCCCACCGTCAGCGCCACCGCCACCAGCAGCGCCACGGCCAGCGCGACGAAGAACCACAGCGGGTGCACCCAGGACAGCCAGAGCATCGCAGGCACGGCGGCGTCGCCCAGCAAGGACAGTCCGATGTTCGAGAAAGGCTCGGGCGAGGTGTTCACCGCCGCTCGCGTCGTGGCCTTGGCGGTGTGGGCAGTGGCGGCCAGCGTGCCACCGAGCAGGGCGACAACGGTGGTCCACGTGGCGGAATCACCTCCGAACGCGGCCGCCGCCAGCGCCGCACCGGCGGGGATGCGCACCACGGTGTGGCCGATGTCCCACAGCGTGTCGAGGCCCGGAATCTTGTCGGCAAAAAACTCCAGCACCAGCATCGACCCGCTCGCGCCGAGCACCAGCGGGCTCTGCAGCACCCGCAGACCGGCCGGCAAATCCACCCAGCCAAGAAAACCGGCCAGACCCGTCAAAAACACCACGGCGTACAAGCGCAGCCCGCTCGCCCAGCCGAGCGCGGCGGCCAGCGCCAGCAACTGCGTGGTGTCGAGGGGGGCTGATGCGCCCGTCACGCCCGGCTCTCTTCCTGCAGCATCACGACCATGTCGAGTTCGGGGCCGGGCCGGCCCATCGCGGTGAGCGCCGCCGTGAGTTGCCCCCGGTGGTGCGTGCCATGGTTGAAGACATGCGCCAGGGTGGCGGCGAAGGGCAGCGACACCGCCTCGCCGCCGAGCCGCTGATAACCAAGCAAGCCGTGCAGCCGGGTCTCGGGCCAGCCCTCGATCATCGGAATCCAGATCAGCGCGGCTTCTTCAAGGCGGGCGCGCAACGCGGCGCGGTCGGGTTCGATCTCCGCGGCCAGGTCGACCTGCGGCGACCGGCCTTCAGCGAACCGGGGCAACCAGAGTTGCCGCTCGGCCACCAGCAGGTGGTTCAGCGTGCCGTGCACGCTGCGGAAGTGGAGGCCTGCGTCACGCCGGTAGTCGGCCTCGGGCAAGGCGTCCACCGCCAGCAGCAACCGGCGCGTCGCCCACAGGTGGTAGCGCGCCAGCGTCTGCAGATGCCCGCGCAGCGGCGAGAGGTCGAGCGCCTTCTGCATGATCACGCTGCGGTAGGCCTTGCCCTCCCACTGCACGTAGCCCACATCGCCGTAACCGAGCCGCGCATAGAGCGCGCGCAGGACGGTGGCAGCTTCAGCGGTGTCGAGCGCCATGCGGCGATAACCATGATGCAGCGCCCAGTGCTCGCACTGCGTGACGAGTCGGCGGCCGAGACCCTGCCCCTGCTGTTCGGGCGCCACGGCGAACTGGTGGAAATGCGCTGTGTCGCGGTCGCGAAACCATCGCACGTCCATCGCCCATGGCGCCGCCGCGACTTCGTAGGGGCCGCAGACGGTGACGGTGCCGACGATCCTGGCCCCGCTCGCAGCGACGAAACACTGGCCCTCGGCGGCGCGGCGCGCGGTCACGTCGGGGGCCTGCCCGGCGGCGGTGAAATTCATGCCGGCGGCGGCCAACGGTGCGTAGGCACGGTGCAGCAGCGCCGTCAGCGCGTCCATGGAATCGCGTGCGGCCAACTGGCGGATTTCCACGGGCCGGTCCATCACGGCATCACTCCGACGGTCATTCAATGCTGCCATGCGCGCAGCCCGCGATGGGTTTCGAAAGCGTCGAAGTCGCGGTCGCGGTGCAGCAGCAGGTAGTCGTTCTCGATGCAGAAGGAGGCCACCAGCACGTCGATGCCGCTGCGCGGAGACACACCTGCCGCACGAAGGCTGCGGTAGTGCTGCGCAGCGGCCAGCGCCGATTCGGCGCCGCCCGAATCTTCGACGCCCAGGGTGCCGAACAGCAGCCGCGCCTGGCGGAAGTCGCGTTCGTGGCGAAAGCCGCGCAACACCTCGAACATCACCAGGTCGGGCACGACAAGGCGCACCTCGCCGTCGGCCAGCAACTGGCGCAGCGCGTCGCCTGCCGGGTTCGGCGTGCCGTTGAAATAGTCGATCCAGACGCTGGAATCAACGACGAGCACGGGGACTCCCGGCTGCAGGCTCCTGCACCCCTGCGGCCGCCGTGGTCTGCCCGGTGGTGACCACGGTGACCACATCGTCGTCACCATCCCAGTGCAGCTTGCCCTCCCACTTCAGGATCTCGCGGTACGCCGCCTGCCGCGCCAGCAGCTTCAAGCCGGCCTCGACCGCGTCCTTCTTCGTCTTGAACGGTCCGGCCTTCAAGGCCTGAGCCATCAACTCGTCATCGATGTCGATGTTGGTGCGCATGATGTGTATGACCGCAAAAATATGAGCACATCGTACATCACATGCGAAAAATACCGAAGCGCGGCGTGTCGGGAATCGGCGCGTTCAGGCTCGCGCTCAGGCCCAGCGCCAGCACGCGGCGGGTGTCCGCGGGGTCGATGATGCCGTCGTCCCACAGCCTGGCGCTGGCGTAATACGGGTGCGCCTGCCGCTCGAACTGGTCGAGCACAGGCTGCTTGAAGGCCGCCTCTTCGGCGCTGCTCCACTCGCCGCCACGCCCCTCGATGCCGTCGCGTTTGACAGTGGCAAGCACGCTGGCGGCCTGCTCGCCGCCCATCACGCTGATGCGCGCGTTCGGCCACATCCACAGCAGGCGCGGACTGTAGGCCCGGCCGCACATGCCGTAGTTGCCGGCGCCGAAACTGCCGCCGATGATCACCGTGAATTTGGGCACCGTGGCGGTGGCCACCGCCGTCACCATCTTGGCGCCGTGTTTGGCGATGCCCTCGGCCTCGTACTTGCGGCCGACCATGAAGCCGGTGATGTTCTGCAGGAAGACCAGCGGAATGCGGCGCTGGCAGCAGAGTTCGATGAAGTGCGCGCCTTTCATGGCGCTCTCGGAGAACAGCACGCCGTTGTTGGCGATGATGCCGACCGGCAAGCCCTCGATATGGGCAAAGCCGGTCACCAGCGTGGCACCGTAACGCGCCTTGAACTCCTCGAATTCAGAGCCGTCGACGATGCGGGCGATGATCTCGCGCACATCGAATGGTTTTCTGGGGTCGGTGGGGATGATGCCGTGCAGTTCTGCGGCGTCGAACAGTGGCGTCCGCGGCGGCCGCTGGGCCATCTGCTCCGGCTTTTGCCAGTTCAGGTGGCCGACCGCCGTGCGTGCGATGGCGAGTGCGTGCAGGTCGTTTTCCGCCAGATGGTCGGCCACGCCCGACAGCCGCGTGTGCACGTCGCCGCCGCCCAGGTCTTCCGCGCTGACGATCTCGCCGATGGCGGCTTTCACCAGCGGCGGGCCGGCAAGGAAGATCGTGCCCTGGTTCTTCACGATGATGGTCTCGTCGCTCATCGCCGGCATGTAGGCGCCGCCGGCGGTGCAGGAACCCATCACCACGGCGATCTGCGGAATTCCCAGCGCCGACATCTGCGCCTGATTGTAGAAAATGCGGCCGAAATGGTCGCGGTCGGGGAAGACCTCGTCCTGCTGCGGCAGGTTGGCGCCGCCGCTGTCGACCAGGTAGATGCAGGGCAGGCGGTTCTGCTGAGCCACTTCCTGAGCGCGCAGGTGTTTCTTGACGGTGATCGGGTAATAAGTGCCGCCCTTGACGGTGGCGTCGTTGCAGATCACCAGGCATTCGACACCGCTGACGCGCCCGATGCCGGCGATCAGGCCGCCGCCGGGCGCGGCGTTGTCGTACAGATCCAGGCCGGCCAGCGCGCCGATTTCCAGGAACGGCGTGTCGGGGTCGAGCAACATCTCGACCCGCTCGCGCGGCAGCAGTTTGCCGCGCGCGATGTGTTTGGCCCGGGCTTTCTCGCCGCCGCCATGGGCGATGGCCGCCAGCTTCGAATTCAGATCGCCCACCAGCTCGCGCATCTGCAGCACGCTGGCTTTGAACTCCTCGGAACGTGGGTTCAGCTTCGACGTCAGGACGGGCATCGGTTCTCCTCGGACGGGGTGCGGCCGGTCTCGCCGCCGGCGGTTGACCATGACATCAGCGTCAATTGTAGGAGCGGGGCACCGGCGTTACCGGCCCGCCGGCGCCCCGCCAGGCTTCGAAGCCGCCGCCGATGTGGCTGATGTCCTGCAGCCCCATCTCCTGCAGCGCACGAGCGGCCAGCGCGGAACGCCATCCCACCGCACAGAACAGCAGCAACTGCGTGCCCGGCCGCGAAAACACCGGCTGGTGCCACTCGCTGGACGGGTCGGCGCGAAACTCGAGCACGCCGCGCGGCGTGTGCAGGGCGCCGGGAATGGTGCCGGCGCGCTCCAGTTCGGCGGCTTCACGCAGGTCGACGAAGAGCACGCCGTCACGCCCGTGCAGCGCCAGCGCCTCGGCCACGGCGCACGTGCGCACGACGGCAAGCGCCTCATCGACCAGCATGCGGGCAGTCCGCGTGGCGCTCACCGGCGGCGGACCCGGAACGGCGCGCGGGGCGACGGAGGATCGATCAAAGAGACGGTGGAGGCCGGCATGCGCGGACGATAGACGCGGCCGGCATGCGCGTCCAGCGGGGTGGGCCGCCTGGGGGCCCGCCTCAGGCTGAACCGCGCGACGGGCCGATCGCAAGCGGGCTGTCCGTCAGCAGTTCGAAGTGGCCTGCCCTGGGCTCGACGTAGAGCTTGACCGCCGTCACACCGGCGTTGTCGGACAAAGCACCGACGAGGATCGGAAACTCGACGAATCCAAACACCTTCAACTCGTCCAGAAAACCCGGCGGGCGCTTGTTCTGCGACCAGAACGTCAGTGCCTTGTGGTGCAGGCGCGTGCGGTCATGGGCCACCAGCACATGGACGATGCCTGAGCAGGCGCGCGCATAGCGGGCCGACAGTTCACGCCAGAAACCGTTGATGGAGGCGCTGAACGCCAGCCCTGCCGGCAGTTCGAAACGCGCGCGTTTGTTGTAGTCGGCCGGGAACAGACTTTTGAGTTCGGGCATGACGCTCACCAGATACTGGCCAGCCGGCAATCGTTCGAGGTTCCTGGCGCCAGCAAATGCGGGATTGAGCTTGCCCAGGTAGGCGATGAAGTCGACCAGCGACGTTTCGGTGCCGGAATAGAACACCGCCTGATGGGCTCGCGGTGGGCAGGCATCGAGCCGCCGTCGAAACTCGTCGCGTATCACCAGCAAGCGCTGGCGGACCTGTTCATTGCGTTCGGTCTGTGACAAGGCTTTGTCCTCCGGTACCAGCTTACGGCCAAGTGCACGCGCGGAGCAATACCCGCTTTGCCTCTGCCGCTTACGATCATCCGATGCTTTGGGGACTGGAACTCGCTTTTACCGTCGTCGCTCTGGCCACCGCGCTCGCGCTGCGCCCCTGGCGCGCCCTGCCCGCCGCCGGCCCGCCCTGGCCCTGGCTGGCGTGGTGGATGCTGCTGCCGGCCTTCTGGGGCGCCGACCACTACCTTGCCATGCCGGCGGCGCAGCCCTTGTCGGGCGCCTGCCTGCTGATGCTGATGATGGGCTGGCCGCTGGCCGTGCTGGCGCTGCTGCCAGTGGCGCTCGCCACCGCGCTGCTGGCAGGGCTGGACTGGGTGGAAGGCCTGCACCGGCTGGTGTGGCTGGGCCTCGTGCCGGCCTCGCTGGCCATGGCGATGGGTGCGGCGCTGCGCCGTTGGCTGCCGCACCACCTGTTCGTCTACATCCTGGGCCGTGGCTTCTTCGCCACCGCGCTGGCCACCGCGCTGGCCGGGGCGCTGTCGGCCTGGCTGGACGTCCTGCCTGCGCTGCCGGGCGGGCTGGCCGCCGATGACCTGGCGCTGGGACGCTGGCTGGCCGCCTGGGGCGACGCCTGGCTCAGCGGCATGCTGGTGGCGATCTTCGTCGCCTTCCGGCCCGAGTGGCTTGCCACCTACACCGACCGGCTCTACCTTCCGCCCGGGCCGGCGCCTTGAACGTCTCCTGCCTGGAATTTTGGCCCCTGTCCACGGTCATCGGGTCTCGTGCGCATCCTGCTGGTTTCTGACCTCCACTGCACCCTGCCCCAGCTCGACTGGGTGGTTCGCGCGGCGCCGAAGTTCGATCTGGTGGTGCTGGCCGGCGACCACCCCGACATCAACTCGGCCGTCTCGCCGGACGCACAGTCGCTCGTCATCCTGCGCTACCTGTTGCTGCTGAAGGCGGCCGGCCGGTTGGCGGTGGCCTCCGGCAACCACGACCTCACCGGACCCGACGCCCAGGGCGAACAAGCCGCGCTGTGGCTGGCCGGCGCCCGCGCGGCCGGCCTGGCCAGCGACGTCGACTCTCTTCTGAAAGGCGACACGCTGTTCACACTGTGTCTCTAGTGGGACGGCCCAGACGGCCGCGCCACGGTGGAACGTCAACTTGTCGCCGCGGCGGCGCGCCGTCCGGTGCGCTGGGTCTGGGTGTACCACTGGGCCACCGCTGGGCTCGCCCACCTGCCGGACCGGCAAGCGCCACTACAGTGACGCCGACCTGGTCGGCTGGATCGCCGAGCACCGGCCCGATGTGGTGCTCACCGGCCACGTGCATGAATCGCCCTTCAAGCCCGCGCGACATCGGGCCGACTGCATCGGCAGCTCCTGGGTGCTCTTGTCATGCCGAACTCGACTTCGCCGCCGGCAAGGCGTGCTGGTCGTCGCTGGTGAGCCGCGAAACCATGTGACTGAGCGAAGCCGCCGCACCGCCGCGCACGGCGTTCTGATACCCGCTGGCGTTCAAACGAACAAGAACAGCCGTCGATCGAACCGCCCCGGGATTCGTAGAGGTTCTTTTGCTTGAGTCAGGCCGATATGGAGGAGTCTGCAGGCTGACGACAGTGGTTGGCCGCGAACTGCGCGCGCGGGACGTGCCCTGTGGGATCGAGAAGCCGGTGGTAAATGAACCCGGACACCCGTTCCAGGGTTGCCGGGTCGACCGCCTCCTGGCTTCTCCCGCGCGTTTGTCGGTGGATCATCCCGGCCAGGTGCAGCCTGTTGACGGTTTCCGCCAACGCGTCTTCATTGCTGTCCACCCAGAGGTGCGCTGCCTGCCTCGTTCAAATGTCCGTTGTCGCGAATCGAAAAGCAGGGAGGACCGCGTTCGGAGCGGCGGACCAACTGCCCTTTGCCAGGGCCGAGGAATGGCCGGGGCGAGGATGGAGGTCCGTCAATTCACCCGCGCTGTGCAGCGCCCGCCAAAACGACGGATGATCAGCGCAGCCCGAAGTACCCGAGGATGAAAAGGATGATGACGACGGCACCGACGAGCCAGATGAGACTGTTCATGATTGTGATCCTCTGAGTGCGCTGAGATTTGAGACGCGAGCCTGGCTGGCGCACTGCGGCCCTTTTCGCTTACGCCAGTCTAGGCAGTGGCCGGCAAAGCTTCTGTGCGCTGGCGCACGTTTGCGGCAACCGGTATCGGGATGGGCGGCGACGACCGCGTTGCGGGGCAACCGTCCCCCAGCAACTGCTCTAGCGCCTCGCCGGACAGCACGTCGCATTCGAGCAGATGGGTTGCCATCGCGTCGAGCCGGAGGCGCTGGGAGGTCAGGATCTGCCGGCAGCTCACCTGGCTCGTTTCGAGCAGCATGCGTGCTTCGGCCAGCACGGCGCGCTGAATGTCCGGGCCCAGCAGCTCCTTCGGCACGCCGGCCACGCTCAACAGTCCGAAAACATCCGAGAAGCCCAGCGATCCGACCATCTTGATGGCCAACTCGGAGGCTTGCTTGAGGTCCTCGGAGGCGCCGGTCGAGACACCGCCGAAGACCAGCAGTTCAGCTTCGCGCCCGGCCAGCGTCATCGCGAGGCGGCTGGTCAGTTCGGCCTGCTCATACAGCGGGTCCTCGTGTGCGCGTGTGATGTACGTGACGCCGAGGGCCTGGCCCCGAGGCTCGATGGTGACGCGCTCCACCCGCCCGGCGCCGAGCCAATGGCCGACCAGGGCGTGGCCCGCCTCGTGATAGGCCAGCCGGGTGCGCAGATCCTGCGTGAAGAGGTCCTTGATCGGCGAGACATCGCCGCCGAGCTGGTGCGTCTCGACCGCGCGCAGCAGGTCATCGGCCGAGACCTGGGTGGCCGCATTTTCGGCAGCCTTGGTGGTCGCCTTGTTGACGATGTTGGCGATGGCTGCGGGTGACGCTCCCGCCGTCATGCGCGCCAGCGCGGCGGTGTCGGCCGAGCCGTCGTGCTGCACCCTGCCGAGACAAAGCTCGAACAGACGTTGGCGGTCTGGGAGGGTCGGCAATGCCAGGCGCACCAGCATGTCGAAGCGGCCCGGCCGCAGCATGGCGTCGTCGATGCTGCTTTCGTGGTTGGTGGCCGCTACCACGACGACGTTGTCGAGCGCGTCGAAGCCGTCCATTTCAACGAGCACGCGGTTGATGATGCGGTTCAGCTCAGACTCGGCACCACCATCGCCGCCGCGGGTGCGCTTGCCGATGCCGTCGATTTCGTCGATGAAGAGCACGCAGGGCGCGTGCCGGCGTGCCAGCTTGAACAGTGCCTTGACCTTGTTGACGCCGGCGCCGTAGAAAGTGGCCGTGAAGTACGACCCGTCGACGGCGATGAAGCTGGCCTTGCTCTCGCCGGCCAACGCCTTGGCGAGCAAAGTCTTGCCGACACCGGGTGGGCCGACCAGCAGCACGCCGCGTGGCGCCACGGCGCCCAGCTTGGCGAAACGGCCGGGGTCGTGAATGAAGGCCTTGACCCGCTGCAGTGCCGCCTTCGCCTCGGCATTGCCGATGACGTCGGCAAAGCGTGTCTCGGGGCGCACCGACAGGCGGTCAGTTGCCGCACCCATGCCGGTCTGCAACCGGGTGGCCAGCCACATGGCGCCGAGCATCCCGGCGACCAGCAGCAAAGGCGCGCCCATGCTCTGGATCGCCTCCCACCAGCGGCGGCTGGCGGGCCGCGGGTCGATATCGATGGCGACGAGTGCGAAGCCTGCCTCGGCGCTCTTGTCGCCGATGTGATCGAGGTCCGTGCCGGCGCAGCCGCTGGCCGTGCAGCCGGGTACAAGAGTGCTGCCGCGTTCGCCGCTCTTCAGGGTGTAGAGCACCAGGCCAGGGTGGGCGGTGGCCAACCCCACAGCGGCCACGCTGCGCGCGGTCAGCGCCTGCCGAAAGTCAGAGGCGTTGTGCTGGTGCGCCAGCCAGGCGTCGGGGTCTTTCTCGAATTGCAGGGTCTCGACTCCCTTGCGCGCGTCGGTCTGCCGCTCGGCCACGGCGTCGAGCATGACCACGCCGGCCAGCAGGGTGGCCGCCAGCAACCCGGCCATGACGCCGCGCGGGTTGGCGCGCAGCCGTTTGACGGTTTTCTTCCATGCGTTCATGAGATGTCCGGAATTTCAATGTGCGTCAATCGGCAGGCAGAGCCTGGAGATTTCTGAAGCGACCGAGAGCCGCTGATCATGCAAGTACTCGCGCACACAGGTGACCATGGCCAACGCATGCGGAAGGTGGGACAGCAAAGGCAGTTCCCCGCGGTCTTGGTTGGCATCTGCGAAGCCTCGGAATCCTGTCAGTCCGGCAATCGCCGCCGATAACTTCCCGAGGGCGATAGCGTCAGACATCGGTATGAGGCTCACTTCTGGCGATTGGCACGCTACGCACTGTTCCAACACTTTCAGGATCAGATGCTCGGACACGGAAACTGGCGCCCTTCGAGGCTTGCCGCCGCGACGCACCTTCATCCGCGGCCAAGTGACAGAGGGTAGGCCGCGCCGCGGCCGGGCGATCAGCGGAAAAGCGGACGGGCCCGATGCTTTTTCGGCGTCTTGTCGGGTTCTTGCGGCGGCTGGCTTGCTGCCGCAGCTCGGGCGCCGCTCAAGGTCGATCTCGACGACTCTCTTGCGCAGTCTGACCCAAAACACTCGCCGTCTGAAACTGCAGGCGGCGAGCTTGCCGCGGTCGGAATGGCTGAAGCGCAGGCGCAGGGAACCGGGCGCAACAGTGCTGCGCTCGAGGATGGTGTCGAACTCTGTCTTGATGAAGCGCTACAGGCTCGCACCGACGGCGAACTCTACCCGGCCGAAGAAGCCCTCGGCAGTCGGCAAGCTCCTGCACCAGCCGCCAAAGCGCGGTCTGTGCGGGCCGTTGGCACCTGTGCTGGACGATGCCGACGAACCCCAATTGGAATTGCCAATCGATGGCCTGCCCGCGTTGCTCACCTCAAGCCTGCGGTCGTCCATCGTCTCGGAGGCCGCAGCGCAGCGCCATCTCGCTGAGCGGGATTCACCGTGCCGTGCCTGGCTTCACGGCGCTTCCCGGTGGATGATCGAGCAATTGCCGCAAGCCATAATTGACACAACAGCGGCCGGCAGGTCGGGCCAGATGAATGATCGCGAAGCTGCCCTTCGCCAGCGCCTGAAAGTGGCGTCAGCCGAGCCCCGAACCTGTTCGACTGAACACCGATCGGTATGAGCGGGTGTTGACGAAATGAGTCGCACCGTTCACAAGTCTGGCGCCGGATCGCGCGCCGAACCGCTGCGCGCCGCCGGGCCCTGGCGCTGCGCCAATTCGGACGCACGTCGGACACCATCGCCAGTCCGGGCGCGTCGCCGTACTGGTGTTTCAGGTCGGCAAGGTAGGTGGTGACGAAGTTGAGGCGTTCGGCCGGGTGATGGTGTTCACCAGCACGCCGCCCTTGCGCACCTCCAGCGCGCCGGGCACCAGCACCCACAGCCCGCCGGGCGCGCCGCCCCCCTTTGCCACGGTGGCGCCGGTGGCAAAGGCGGCTTGTGGCAGATGGGCCGACAGTTCCAGCATGTCCTTCATGCCGCCGATGCCAAGCGAGCGGACCCCATGTCACTTGCGCCAGAAAGCGGGCGTGAAGAGCACCAGCACGGCGAACAGTTCCAGCCGGCCCAGCAGCATGGTGGCCGTGCAGACCCAGGTCTGGAAATCGCTCAGGCCCTGGAAGTTGCCTGACGGCCCGACCTGGCCGAGGCCCGGCCCGGTGTTGTTGATGCAGGCGATCACCGCGGTGAAGGCGCTGACCATGTCCAGGCCACTGAACAGCAGCAGCAGCGTGGCGCCCACCATCACCGCGCCATACACCAGCATGAAGGCGAGCACCGAGAACAGAACCTGGTTGTCGACGATGCCGCCACGCAGCGTGACCGGAACCACCGCGCGCGGGTGCACGATGCGCGTCAGCTCGCGCCGGGCCTGCTTGACGAGCAGGATCGCGCGGATCATCTTGATGCCGCCGCCGGTGCTGCCCGCGCTGGTGGCGAAGCAGCACAGGAAGAGCATCAGCACTGGCGCAAACGCCGGCCACAGGGCGTAGTCAACCGTGGCGAAACCGGTGGTGGTGGCCACCGAGACCACATTGAACGCGGCGCGCCGCAACGACTCGCCAAAACCCGCGTAGACGCCGTGCGCGGTGAGGAACAAGGCCACCAGCAACACGGCCCCGCCCATCACCAGGAAGAACATGCGCGCCTCGGCGTCCTGCCACAACGCGGCCACCGAGCGCCGCTTCCAGACCATGAAGTAGAGCGCGAAGTTCACCCCGGACAGCAGCATGAAGACGATGGCCACGGACTCGATGGCCGGTGAGTCGAAATGCCCGAAGCTCGCGTCGTAGGACGAGAAGCCGCCCAGCCCCATCGTCGAGCACATGTGCATGAACGCATCGGCCCAGCCCATGCCGGCCAGACGATAGGCGAAGAAACAGCACAGCGCGAAGGCGAAGTACACGGCCCAGAGGCCACGCGCAGTCTCGGCGATGCGCGGCGTCAGCTTGTCGTCCTTCATCGGGCCGGGCGTCTCGGCCTTGAAGATCTGGCTGCCGCCCACGCCGAGCAGCGGCAGGATAGCCACCGCCAGCACGATGATGCCCATGCCGCCCATGAAGACCATGAAACAGCGCCAGACGTTGATCGAGGTCGGCAAGTGCTCCAGACCGGTCAGCACGGTGGCGCCGGTGGTGGTCAGGCCGGAGACGGCCTCGAAGTAGGCGTCGGTAAAAGTCAGCCCGGGTATGGCCAGCAGCAAGGGCAGCGTGCCGAAGGCCGGCAGCACGGTCCACACCAGGGTGACGAGCAGGAAGCCGTCACGCGGCTGCAGTTCTCGGCGCGGCCGGCGGCAGCCGAAAAAGAGCGCCGCGCCGGCCGTGAAGGTGGCGGCGATGGACTCGCCATAGGCCGGCAGCGCGGCGTCAGACCCGAAGAGGGCGAAGGCCAGCGGCACGCCCATCGTCAGCGCGAACAGCATCAGCACGCCGCCGAGCACGGCGAACACCGGAAAGTAGTGCTTCATCCGAAAAACGTGGCGCTGACCTGGAACAGCTTTTCCACCGCCGGGATGCCGCGCTTGCGCGGGATGAAGACGATGACGTGGTCGCCGGTCTCGATGACGGTGTCGTGGTGGGCGATGATGACGCGCGGCTGCGCCTGACCTTCGGGCACGTCGCTGCCGTCGGGCCGGTGCAGACCACGCACCAGGGCGCCGATCTGCGCACCGTCGGGCAGCTCGATCTGCTCCAGCCGGCGCCCGGCCAGGCGGCAACTGCGGGCGTCGCCGCGCACGATGGCTTCCAGCGCCTCGGCCGCACCGCGGCGCAGGCTGTGCACGGCCTCGATGTCGCCGCGCCGGACGTAGGCCAGCAACTCGCCGATGACGGCGTGTGCCGGCGAGATCGCAATGTCGATCTGCGTGCCCTGCACCAGATCGGCGTAGGCCTTGCGGTTGATGAGCGCGAAGACACGCCGCGCGCCCATGCGCTTGGCCAGAAGGCAGGCCATGATGTTGTCTTCGTCGTCGCTGGTCATGGCCAGGAAAAGGTCCATGTCGCGGACGTTCTCGTCTTCCATCAGGTCTTCGTCGGTCGAGTCGCCGTGCAGCACCAGCACGCTGGACGGCAGCTGCGTGGCCAGGTAGTCGCAGCGCTTGCGGTCGGTCTCGATGATCTTGATTTGGTAGCTGTCGTGCAACCCGCGGGCAAGGCGCAGACCGACCTTGCCGCCGCCGGCCATCATCAGCCGCTTGACTGGCCGGTCCATCTTGCGCAGCGTGCCCAGCACGGTGCGGATGTGTTCGGTGGCGGCCAGCACGAAGACCTCGTCGCCCGGCTCGACGCGGGTGTCGCCATCCAGCGCGGTCACCACCTTGTTCTGCCGGTAGATCGCCACGATGCGCATGTCCACGCCAGGCACCAGCTTCGGAATCTCGGCCAGGCTGTGCTGCACCAGCGGCCCGCCGGCCACTGCGCGCACCGCGATCAGGCTCACCAGGCCATGCGCGAACTCCAGCACCTGCAGCGCCTCGGGATATTCGATCAGCTTCCTGATGTAGGCGGTGACGCTCTGTTCGGGGCAGATGACCTGGTCGACCGCGAAGCCGGCCCTGCCGAGCAGCAGGCTGCCGTTCTCGAACTCGGGACTGCGGATGCGCGCGATGGTCGTCGGCACGTTGAAAAGGTCTTTCCCGACCTTGCAGACCACCAGGTTGGTCTCGTCCATCGGTGCGCAGGAGATCAGCATGTCGGCGTCTTCGATGCCGGCCTCGCGCAGCACGCTGGGCTGGATGCCGTTGCCGACCACGCCGCGCAGGTCGAGCCGGTCCTGCAGCACGCGCAAGCGCGCCGGGTCGGTGTCGATGACGGTGATGTCGTTCTTCTCCGACACCAGGCTCTCGGCCACACTCTCGCCGACACGGCCGGCACCCAGGATGAGGATTTTCATGTTGACGGATTCTCGGCTGTGCCGGGCCAGGCGCCCGGGTAGAGCTGCAGCAATGTGTCGCGCGCGGCGCCATTCAGCAGCGGCAGCAGTTCGGCGGACAGTCGAACCGCTTCATCGGGCGCAACGTCCTGTCGCGTGCCTCGGCTGCGCCAGACGGCCGCCAAAGCCTCCTGCCGCGGCGCCAGCGCAGACGCCACGGCCAGGCTCCAGTGCGCCGGAACTTCGCCTTCGGCCCAGGCGCCACGGCCGCGGCCGAAGTGCGCCACCGCCAGGTAACGCAGCATGGCGGCATCCACCAGCAGCGTCATCGCCTCGGCATCCCAGGCCACCCAGCTCTGCCCGGTGCCGCGCACCAGGTTGACGCCACGCGCCAACCCGGCCGCACCCAGCGCGCCGAGCAGGCCGCCGGCCAGCAGGCCGCCGCCCAGCGTGAGGCCGCCGCTCAGCACGTCGGCCTTCAGCCCGACCAGGGCGCCGGCGACCGCGCCGCCGATCAGCGCCGATCTGCCTTCGGGAAGCCGCTGCCGCAGGTCGACCAGGCTGGCCAGCCGGTCCAGCACCTCGCCCTGGGCTTGTCCGGCCAGGCCGTGCAGCGCGAGCAGGCGGCCGCTGCTGTCACGCTGCTCGGCGGCCAGCGTGGCGGCCAGCAGTTGCTGGGCCAGCGCGGTGGCGTCGCCCGCTTCGTTGCTGCGCCCGGCACCGATCAGCGGCGCAAGCCGGTTGCCCAGTTGGCGCAGCCGCTGCTGCAGTTCTTTCTGCAGGCCGACGGCATCGGCCACCGCCACGCGCGCGGCCGCAGTGCGGCCCAGGCTGTCGGCCAGCGTCTGCATCGCGGTGTCGAACGTGATCAGACGCTGCGCCGCCCAGGCCGCGCGCAGGCGCGCCATCGCGGCGGCGGCGTCGTCCGCCAGCAGGGCTTCGATGTGACGCAGCAGAGTCAGCTCCTGCACCCAGCAGCGCGCGAAGGCGTCCATCGGCAGCACGCCGCGAACCTGCGGGTACGGCGCCAGGTGGGCACGCCAGGCTTCGATGTCGGCCGCCTCTTCACTCGCCGCGCGCGGCGCGCCGAGCTGGTTCAGCAGCACCAGCACCGGCTTGCCGACCCAGCCCAGCAGTTCCATCTCGGGCGCCACGTAGCCGGCGGCGGCCGGCGCCTCGGCGGCATTCACGAGGTAGAGCACGACGTCGCTGTCGGCCTGCACATGGCGCAGCGCCTGCTGGCTGGCCCAGAAGGCGCGGTCGCGCCAGCGGTCCCAGACCTCGCTGAGCAGCCAGCCCAGCGGCTGGCCCTGCTGGCGCATACGGCGAGCCAGCCGCACGCTGTCGCCGAAACCGGGCGTGTCCCAGAGCAACAGGCGGTCGCCAGCGGCGGTTTCGACCAGCACGTGGGCGTCGGCGAATTCGGTGACGTGGGCGGCGTCGCGCACCTCTCCGATGTCGCGGCCCAGCAGGGTGCGCGCCAGCGCGGTCTTGCCGACGTTGGTGTGCGAAAGCAGGCTGAGAGAAAGCGTGCTCATCGCGAAGCTTCAGCCGTCGGCGTGAAGGGCGCGTGCCGCAACGCCAGCGCCAGCGCCGCTTCGGCAGTGGCGAGGTCGGGCTGATCGAGATCGGCGCACAGCAAGCCGCAGCCCAGTTCATCGGCGAGCCGCCGCCAGCCCGCGCGCCGTTCGGCAAGGCGGTCGGCCAGCGCGCCGAAGCGGCGGCGGAAGGCCGCTTCGTCGACCACCATCAGCAGCGGCAGCACGGGCCTGGCGGCCAGCAGCGCCCGCACGAAGCGGCCTTGGCTGTCGGCCTCGGGCGTGGCAGCCAGGTCGAACAGCGCCACGCGCAGCGTGGTGTCGGGCTCGGTCGGCAACGAGGCAGTCTCGTCTTCGTCACCGAAGGCGGTGGCCGCGGCGACACGCAATTCCAGCGTCTCGCCGAAGGATTGCGCGAGCACCGCGCGCAGGCCCAGCGCCGCCTGCGCGCCCGGCGCGGCGGCGTGTGGCAGCACCTGCACGCGCGCCGCGCCGCCGCGCTGCTCGAACAGAAGGCGCTGGAAGTACGGTTCGGCCAGCGGCAACTCGATCCGCGCTGCGCCACGCCGCGCCCGCCACAACGCTACAGCAGCCAACAGGCCGCGCGGCACGATGACGAAGATCAGCAGCATCGCGGCATAGAGGTGGATCCACGGCGCCGCGCTGGCCGTGGCTTCCACGCCGGGCTGCAGCCGCAGCGCCGCCAGCGCAGCGGCGTCGGGCAGTTCGATGCCGGTCAGCCAGCGTGCCGGGGCGAGCAGCGCCGACATGAGCGGCTGCACCGTGCCGGCGTCGAGAAAGGTGCTTTGCCAGCCGGCGCGGATGTCGAGCACCAGCCCGCGCACATAAAGCCCGCCCATCAGTCCGAGCGCCAGCGCGGCCGCCGCGACGTGCAGCAAGGCGCCGGCGCGCGCCAGCGCCAGCGGCGCGCCGTGCCGCGCCCAGGCCAATGCTGCTGATTGCACGGCCGGCGTGCCGGCGCCCTGGCCATCGAGCCAGCGCTGCGCCCAGCGCCGCAGGCCCCGGGCCGGCAGCCCGCGCCCGACCTGCAGCAGCAGTCCCAGGTAGACCGCAAGGTTCCAGACGATCACGCCCCAGACCGGTGGCGCCAGCATGTTGATGCGCTGCGCGCTGCCCAGGCTGTCGGCCAGCGCACCCAGCAGCAGGCCGATGCTGAGTGCCGCGGCCAGCCACGCCGGCCGCCAGCCGCGGCGCGCCAGCCAGCGCAGCGCAGCAGGGTCACGCGGACCCAGGCGCTGCAGCGCATGCGAGGCCCGATCGGCAAGGAATGGCGCCGGGCCGGCATCAGCACCCACGGTTTGCCGGGCCAGCCGGCTGGCCCAGGCGCGGTCTTCCGCCGTCCACAACGGGTTGTCGGCGGCATTGGTCTCGAAGGCCTGCACCAGCAGCACGCGACGCGCCTCGGCCTCGTCGAAAGTGGTGCTGGGCAGAGACTTCGCGGGCGAGTTCACGGGCGAGTTCACGGGTATCGGCAGCCGGGCAGCCATGACCGGGGCCGCTACGCCAGCGCCCGCCCGATCAGTATCTTCTGCACTTCCGACGTGCCCTCGTAGATCTGGCAGACACGCACGTCCCGGTAGATGCGCTCGACTGGGAAATCGCTCACGTAGCCATAACCGCCGAAGACCTGGATGGCCTCGCTGCAGACGCGCTCGGCCATCTCGCTGGCGAAGAGCTTGGCCATCGCGGCTTCCTTCAGGCAGGGCTGGCCGGCGTCCTTCAGGCTGGCGGCGTGCCAGATCAGCTGGCGCGCGGCCTCGATCTGCGTGGCCATGTCGGCCAGCTTGAAGTGGATGGCCTGGTGTCTGAAGATCGGCTGGCCGAAACTCTGGCGGTCCTTGCTGTAGGCCAGCGCGGCATCGAAGGCAGCGCGCGCCATGCCCAGCGCCTGTGACGCAATCCCGATGCGCCCGCCCTCCAGCCCCGAAAGCGCGATCTTCAGCCCCTGGCCTTCATCGCCGATCAGGTTGGCAGCCGGCACCCGGCAGTCGTCGAAGTTGATCTGCGCGGTGTCGCTGGCGTGCTGGCCCATCTTGTCTTCGATGCGCGCGACGTTGTAGCCGGGCGTGGCGGTCGGCACGATGAAGGCGGAAATTCCTTTCTTCCCGGCAACCCTGTCGGTGACCGCCATCACGATGGCGACGTCCCCGTTCTTGCCGCTGGTGATGAACTGCTTGACGCCGTTCAGCACATAGTGATCGCCTTCGAGCAAGGCCGTGGTCTTCAAGCCGCCGGCTTCCGAGCCGACGTGAGGCTCGGTCAGGCAGAACGCGCCCAGCATGTCGCCGCGCGCCAGCGGCTTCAGGAAGCGTTCTTTCTGGTCGGCGTTGCCGAAGGCCATCAGGATCGAGCAGACAGGGCAGTTGTTGACGCTGACCACGGTGCTGGTGGCGCCGTCACCGGCCGCCACTTCTTCCAGGATGATGGCCAGCGCCAGGTAGTCGAGCCCGGCGCCGTCCCATTCGGTCGGCACCGTCACGCCGTAGCAGCCCAGCGCCGCCAGGCCGGCAAGTTCCTCTTTCGGGAATCGGTGGCTCTTGTCCCACTCGGCAGCGAACGGTGCGATGCGGTCTTGCACGTAGGCTCGCACGGCGTCCTGCACGGCACGATGGTCTTCGCTCAGCAGCATGATGGTGGGGCGGCGACGGCCTGCCGCCTGAGTGTGTCGAGCCGCCATTGTGGCCTTGGCCGGCGCGGAGTCTTCTACTCCGCGCGAAGACTCTCAGCCTCTAGACGAGGTGGATCGCCGGGCGTTTGACCAGCACGGTGCCGCGCCCGACCACGCAGACGCGCCCGGCCACGCTGGCCGCGCCGTCGACATGGCCGATGAAACCGCCGCGCCGCGTGCTGCGGGCGATCTCCGACACCCGCCAGAGCAGCGTGATCTCCTGCTCGGCGAACACCGGCAGCTTGAAGGCGAAGTTGAAATTCAGGCAGAGCATCTCGCGATGGATGCCGTCGTCGTCGCGCGAGAAATGTGTCGCCACCAGGCCCATCAACTGCGATGCCGTCTGCTGGCCGCTGGCGATGATTTCCCCGAAGCTGGCGCGCTCGGCGGCGTGGCGGTCGTGGTGCAACGGATTGGCGTCGCCGCTGAGGCGGGCGAAATCGGCGATCTGCTCGCGTGTGAAGCGGTGCTGGCAGCCGAACTCTTCGCCGACACGGATCAGCGGGGTGTCGATGGCAACAGGCATGACGAGTACTGCGGGCATCGGTCTGAACTCAGGCAGGGGTGACACGCCCGCTGAGCAGGCGCCAGGCCAGCGCGATGAACAGCAGCCCGCTCAGGCCGCCCAGCACACGCCGTGCCACGGCGGAAGTTTGCCAGCGCCTCAGGCGCGCCACGAGCGCGACTGTGACAAGAAGAAACAGTGTGCCCTGCAGCACGAAAACACTGCCGAGCAGAACGAACGACGCCGTCTTGTGTGCGGCCGCAGCCGGCACGAACTGCGGCAGGAAAGCCAGGAAGAACAGCGCCACCTTCGGGTTCAGGACGTTGGTCAGCAGGCCACCGCGGAAGTCCGCGCCAAAGCTCATCGCCCGCCCGCCGACGGCCGGCGCTCCGCCGTCGGCGCTGCTGCGCCAGGCCCGCCGCAACTGGCCCAGCCCCAGCCACAGCAGGAAGCCGGCGCCCATCCACTGGATCAGGGCGAACGCCTGCGGATGCAAGGCCAGCAACGCAGCCAGCCCGAACGCCGCCGCCAGCGCATGCACGATACAACCGGCGCTGATGCCCAGCGCTGCGGCCACCCCGGCGCGTTGGCCGCCTTGCAGCGTGCGCGTGATGGTCAGAAGCAGGTCGACGCCCGGCGTCGCATTGAGCACCGCCACCGCCGCCATGAACAGCCACAACTGATCGGTCGCAGGCAGCAGCGACAGCCAGGCCAACGTCACAACATTTCCAGCGCCAGCGCCGTGGCCTCGCCGCCGCCGATGCATAGCGCCGCCATGCCGCGCCGCTTGCCCTGCCTGCGCAGCGCGCCGAGCAGGGTGACGACGATGCGCGCGCCAGAGGCGCCGATGGGGTGGCCGAGCGCGCAGGCGCCGCCATGCACGTTGACGATGTCGTGCGGCAGTTCGAAGTCGGCCATCGCAGCCATCGTCACCGCCGCGAAGGCTTCGTTGACCTCCCACAGATCCACCTGCCCGGCCAACCAGCCGGCTTTGGCCAATGCCTTGCGGATGGCGCCGGCCGGCGCGGTGGCGAACCAGTCGGGCGCCTGCGCATGCCCCGCATGCGCGGCGATGCGCGCAATGGGCTGGATGCCGCGCTGCACCGCTGTGCTTTCACGCATCAGCACCAGCGCGGCGGCGCCGTCGGAAATGCTGGACGCGTTAGCGGCGGTGATGGTGCCGTCTTTCTTGAACGCAGGCTTCAGGCCGGGGATCTTGTCGAGCTTGGCCTTGAAGGGCTGTTCGTCGAACTTCACTACGGTTTCGCCGCCCTTGCCGGACACTGTCACCGGCGCCATCTCCCAGTCGAAGCTGCCGTCTTCGTTGGCCAGCCGGCTGCGCCGGGTGGACGCGATGGCGAAGGCGTCCTGCGCCTCGCGCGTGAAGCCGTACTTCGCCACGCAGGCCTCGGCGAACACACCCATCGCCTTGCCTGCGCCGCCCGGCAGCCGTTCGTAGGCGTCTTCCAGGCCGTCCATCGCCATGTGGTCGAAGAGCTGCGCGCTGCCGTAGCGCACGCCCTTGCGCGCGAACATCAGGTGCGGCGCGTTGCTCATGCTTTCCATGCCGCCGGCCAGCAAAACGTCGGCGCTGCCGGCGGCCAGCATGTCGTGCGCGAACATCATCGCGCGCATGCCCGAGCCGCACATCTTGGTCAGCGTGACGGCGCCGGTGCTGTCGGGCAGGCCGGCCCTGCGCATGGCTTGGCGCGCGGGCGCCTGGCCCTGGCCGGCCATCAGGCAGTTGCCCATCAGCACCTCGTCGATGCTGTCGCCGGGCACGCCGGCGCGTTCGACGGCGGCGCGGATCGCCACCGCGCCGAGCTCCCAGGCGGCCAGCGATGAAAAGTCTCCCAGCAGGCCGGCGATCGGCGTGCGGGCGGCGGAAACGATGACGATGGGGTCGGTCATGGCGGGCTCTCCTCGGTGGGGGGCGGATCAGGTGATGCGGATGGCGTTGCTGGCCGTGGCAAAGCGCCGGCCGGGCTCGTAGGGGAAGACATCGTGCACGTGGCCAGCCAGGATGCGCTGCTTGTGCTGCTGCCAGAAGCCGGCGTCGAGCAGGTCGGCGTGATGGGCCATGAACACATCACGCACACCGGGGTGGCCGAGCAGGAAGGGGCCGAAGGTTTCGGGGAACACGTCCTTCGGGCCGACCGTGTACCAGATCTCGCCCGACATCTCTTCTTCCTCGTTGCGCGGCGTGGGCACCTTGCGGAAGTTGCAATCGGTGATGTATTCGATCTCGTCGTAGTCGTAGAACACCACCTTGCCGTTGCGGGTGACTCCGAAGTTCTTCCACAGCATGTCGCCAGGAAAGATGTTGGCGGCCACCAGGTCCTTGATGGCGTTGCCGTACTCCACCACCGCGTGTGCCAACTGCTCGGCTGTGGCTTCCTGCAGGTAGATGTTCAGCGGGATCATGCGCCGCTCGATGTAGAGGTGCTTGATGACCAGCATGTCGCCGTCGTTCTCGAGCAGGCTGGGGCAGAAGTGCTGCAGCTCGGCGATCAACTCGTCCTCGAAGCGCGCGCGCGGGAAGGCCACGTTGCTGTACTCCAGCGTGTCGGCCATGCGGCCCACGCGGTCGTGCTGCTTGACCAGCAGGTACTTGCCCTTGATCTGCTCGCGCGTGGTCTCTTTCTGCGGCGGGTAGAAGTCCTTGATGACCTTGAAGACATAGGGGAACGACGGCAGGTCGAACACCAGCATCACCATGCCCTTGATGCCCGGCGCGATGCGGATGCGGTCGCTGCTGTGCCGCAGATGCGCCAGCAGGTCCCGGTAAAACAGGTTCTTGCCGTGTTTTTGCAGGCCCAGCGAGTTGTAGATCTCGGCGCGCGGCTTGCGCGGCATCATCGAGCGCAAGAACTGCACGTAGGCCGACGGGATCTCCATCTCGACCATGAAGTAGGCGCGGGCATAACTGAAGATCATCAGCAGGTCGTCTTCGCCGAACAGCGCCGCGTCGATCACCAGCGCCAGCGGCAACATCGTGCTGCCGTCGGCTGTCTCGCGGTGAAGGATCGGCAGCGCAAACGGCGTCTCGTTGAAGCCATTGATGATCTTGCCGACCAGGTAGGCGCCCTTGTTGCGGTAGAACAGGCTCGACAGCACCTGGATTTGGAAATTGGCGCGCGGCCTGAAGCCGCCGAGTTCGGAGGCC
>Ga0209181_10003905_pt1 | contig 22552 bp, 21 predicted proteins | sample MAT05_FD_187208 | JGI IMG/M metagenome (GOLD analysis project Ga0209181, IMG submission 187208) | Freshwater microbial communities from Lake Fryxell liftoff mats and glacier meltwater in Antarctica - MAT-05 (SPAdes) (version 2) | ecosystem: Environmental > Aquatic > Freshwater > Ice > Liftoff...
CAAGCGACTAGTCGACGCGGCATCCCCTCAGGCGCGATGCGTGAGGGGCTTTCAACGCAGCAGCATAAGCCGCGGAATCGCGTCTTCCTGGATGCGAAAAGCCGCATTCTGACGATACTTCGCGCCGAGCCTGCACACGTCTGATTCATGACTACCGACGATTAGAAATCCAGGCTCAGGCGACCAATCGCCCGATTCATCAATTCATCAATTCATCAATTCCCATCGTCGCGAAGACTTCGCAGTTGAGCGATTTCAACCTAGAAACCGCAGTTGGACGTGGCAGAGTGTGCGGTTATGGGTGCAGGGCAAGGCGCAATGAGGCGAAATGGTTGTTCCATTCCAACGAGTTGCAACGCAGCCGTACGCCGCCATAACCGTGCAATCTGTCACGTAGCGCACTGACCCGATGGGTGAACGGGTCGGTCAGCCAAAAAACCATAAGAATCATCGCACTACGGCTCTTGAAGATCGGTCAACTGCGGTTTCTAGGTTAAACTCCTGCATCAGGTTGGAGTTTGCGGTTGCATTGAGATGCGCTTCGGTGGGCTCGCTAAGCGGATTGAAAGCCGTGATGTTGTAAGCGCAGTGGGCGGCACATTCCTTGAAAAGCCGCGCAATTTCCAGCGATTGCTGGTCTATGCGCAGATCAAATGCGCCATGCGTGCCAAAGACCCGATAAACCGCCGCGAGATAGCTCTCAATCAATGGACGCGGGACGGCGCTGCGCGTCACGGCGACTCATCCGTCTTGCTAGCAGCGAACTTAAACTCGCCAACTGACGAATCAGTTTCGCGCGTTCTTCCGCGGGCGGCCACCGCCACACCAGCAATCAATAAGCCGATCGCAGCGGCTTGGGTCCAATGCGCAGATCCACGCCCGAGCGCTAGCAAAGACAGCGTCGACAACACTGGCGCCGCATATGACAAGGTACCGAGCAACGGCAGATCCCCAGCTTTGGTTCCGCGATCCCACAACAAAAAGGCAAGCCCGGTTGGCCCCAGACCCATCGCGCCGAGTGCGATCCATTGCCCCGTTGTTGGCGCAATGCTGTCTTCGCGCACCAGGTGCACGATCGCCGCAAGTATGGCCACAGCCGCACACGGACCGATGATCGCGGCACTCGGCACTCCCGCATAACGGCGGTTCAGCACCGAATAAGCCGCCCAAATGACGGCAGCAGTCAGCGCCGCCAAATACCCCATTGCTGCGCCGGGCGTGAATGCCAGCGCCCGAGCCTGAGTCACCAGCAATAACACACCCAGGAAGGCCAGTGCACAACCAATCACATCAACGGCGCGTAAACGTCCTCCAGGCAGCAGGGCCGCGAATAGCACAATCAACGCGGGCCACAGATAGTTGATCAGGTTCACTTCCACAACCGGCGCGAGTCGGAAAGCCATCAGATAGAGCGCGTGATAAGCGAATAGTGCAACCAAGCTCAGCAAAAAAGCCGGCAACGGCTGCCGCAGTACCGAAAATCCCCTTCTGCGACCGCCAGTTAGCCACAGTGAACCGCCCACCACGGCAAAGCCGAAACACAGCGCCAGCACCTGAAACGGCGGCAAATTGGCAGTCACCGTCGTCAGCAACGCGAGCGACGACCACATCGCAATGGCGAGCATTCCGGCGAGTGTGGCGACGCGGCGTGGCGGCATAGGGAGGCTCGCGAAAGATAAGGGCGCGACTCTCAAGCGTGCGGAGTGCGGCGTCGATTTTGCAGAACTTTGGCAGATTCATAGGGAGAAATGGATTCGCCCTCACCGGCATTCGTGCGCCAACAGCATTGGGTCTGAAGGTGGCAAGACTGAGGGGGAACCTCTAGAAACCTACTGCGCGGTCTGGTTGCTGCGTTGCGCGGTGCTCGGCTTTGCGCTTGGCATTTTTTTCCGAAAAGACCGCAAAAGGCACTGGATTGCCAAGTCGCTGCGCTCCTGGCACTGGCGATTTGGGCGCTCTGTATTTACGCATATCGCCCTCGCGTCTGAAATGGACTCGCATCACGGGTCTCGTAAAAAATGCTCACGCGTGTTTTCTCGTCACGCTGATCGATCAGACTCACGCGCTCTTCAGGGAAATGGTCTTCGAGGAGATCTCTTGCCGCCATATCTGACGGCCACGCTGACAGGAGCAACATGGAAGCCACCGAAATTGTCGAAAAGCGTGTCGATACTGCCAAGCTGCAGATTGGCATGTACGTGTGCCGTCTGGATCGACCCTGGCTTGGTACGCCATTCCAATTGCAGGGTCTGCTGCTGTCTACCCCGGAGGATATAGATGCGTTGGCGCAGCATTGCGAGCACGTTTTCATTGATGACTTGCGCAGCATCTATCGTGGCAAGCGTGCACAGCTCAACTTCGGGAATCTACAACGATTGGTGCATCGCGAGGCATTGGAGCGCCTCGCGCGTCTCGGCTATGCCGGCATGCGCGGCCCCGACAGGACTAACCTCCCATGCATCGCCTATCCACCGGCGATCGAGCTCGCCAAGGAATTGCCGCGTGCGATCAACGCCTGGAAGCAGGCACGTGTCATCCTGAATCAATGCGTTGCGCGCGCCAAGAACAATAAACCGCTGAACCTCGAAGACATCGATATGGCGATCGAGCCGGTGGTCGAGAGCGTGGTTCGCAGTCCCGACGCCGCATTGTGGCTGGTGGCAGTGCGCCGCAGCGAGTCCTATCCGATCAGTCATCCGCTCAATTGCTGCGCCATGTTGCTGGCGTTCGCGCGCTTTCTAGGTTTCCCGCCCGAATTGCTGCTGTCGATGGCCAAGGGCGCTCTGCTGATGGATATTGGCATGTGGCGCCTCGGCCAGAATTACTACATCAATCGCGATCAGGTAGCGGACGAAGCGAAGGAAGAAATTCGTGACCACGTGCTGCGCGGCCTGGAGTATCTGCGGCAGTCAGGTTTCGTCGATCTCGACGCGGTTCTGACCATCCTGCATCACCACGAGCGACACGACGGCAACGGCTATCCGCGACAGGTCCGCCCCGGCAAGGTCTCGCTGATGGGTCATATGCTGCACATAGTCGACACCTTCGACGCCTTGTGCAGCAAGCGCAGCTATCGGTCGGAAGAAACGAGTAATTCCGCCCAGCGCATGCTTCACAGCGAGCGCGACCAAACCTACCCTGCAGAAGTCGTCGAGGCCTTTCTCCACTGCCTCGGCGTCTATCCCACGGGCACGCTGGTAGAACTTTCCACGGGCGAAATCGCTGCGGTCTCCGGCCAAGTGCTGACCTCGCGCCTCTATCCGCGCCTTATCGTACTCACACACTCAGACCAGTCAGCGCGCGCGGAATTCGAGGAAGTCGAGTCTTCAGACCTGATCAAGCTCCCGCGACCTGTGAAAATTGTGCGCACAGTGGCAAGCGGGAGCGTCAACATCCGCCTCGCCAGCGTCGAGCCGCAGGTGCGAGCTGAGTAGTGCGAGGCAATGCGGGCGCTTGCCGTCTGGTACGCGGCAGGCGTTGACGTTCGCTCAGTCAGTACGTGACATCCGGCTTCGGTGCTGTCCGATAGCGCCCCACCTAGCAGCCTGTCGGACTTAAAGGAAATCGGCTGCAAATCCGCCTGGACGATCCATATTCCGCCGCTTTCTCGGGCAATAGAAGAGCTATTACCCTTCAAAATCGACGAAATCTGGCTTCGCCCAGTCAGATTTTCGCTTCGATTCTTCAAGTCCGACAGGCTGCTAGAACTCGCGTCCTCACGTCGCGGGGGTCCAACCTGACCGACCGGAAATGCTCCCCTGCCTTTTCCAATGGAGTTTTGTACTTAGATCCGTTCTTCTTTGCGACGACCGCCAGTGTGAACTCGAATGTGTGCTGACGAACGGAAGCCAAGCCGGCACCATGGACAAGGTGCAATTCCGAAGCCTCTGATCCATTGGAGTTCACCATGAAAGCACTGCACAAAATCGTCATGGAATCTGCCGTCGGCCTGTTGGTGCTTGCACTGCAACCGGCCCTTGCACACGAATCTGTGCAAACCTCATCGGCGACTTCCGCAATCACAGGCACGGCGGCTCCGCCGACCCCTGGGGCAACGACTATGAGCACTATTTGAATGTTGCCAATGTGCTAGGCCCGCAGGTCATGCTTATCCGCAGTGCCGCGAGCGACGGGAAGTTTTCCAACTCGGTGTACACGGTAGCGAGCACTCACCCACTGAGCTTCGACGAAGATATTGTGTGCAGTGACGGCTTCTTCGTAAGTTGGCCGCAAGTGACCCCGGCGGGATAGGCGCTGGCGAATCGCGCGCGGATTAAACAAGGCGCGACGTTAAATACGTCGCGCGTGACAGATCCGCGTGCTACTGGGCATGGCCGCTGATGTCGACCCCTTAAGCAAAGCTGGGTGAAAACAGGCCGTTAATTTCGAAGGCGGCGTGCTACATATATGTAAACAAGCGTGCCGACGCACAAGGGCGGCATTTGTCGCAACGATTGCACAAGCATTCTTGCGGCAATTCGTTAATCCGAATTGTCGGCCGTCTGCGAGCTTGCCCGGACGCCTAAACGTCGCGAAGAACGAGTCAACCAACGGAGGAAGAATTCATGCAGACGACAGTTCATTGGCTAGCTACGCTGCTTGCCGCGCTGCTCATGTTCGGTTGCGGCAGTAGCGGGGCGCAACCCGCGCGCGAAGACGTGGAACACGCGATGCGCGCTTCGTGGGAGAAGTCCGGCGACAACTTCTCGCCCCGTGCCACGGTCGAGTTCAACGAGATCAAATTTGGCAGCACCCATCCGGCAAATGAGCAAAACGTCATTGACGGAATCCCGCCTGAGGGCGCGGTGACCGCTGCGCTGGTCGACTTCACCGTGCGCACTTACTACAACGACAAAACCTTGGCGGTGCGCCGCAAACGCGAGGCTTCCGTCTATCTGGATAAGTTCGGCGAATGGGCGGTGATGACCGGTCAGGTCCGCGGCGAGGATTCGTCGACCGATGAGCCCGCGCAGAAGTAACACCCTAAAGCTTTTTGTGAACGGGGTTGTTGTGGCGAATCATTTAAGCCTCGTTGCGCAGGCAAACAGCTCACCGCTTGCCGGGCAAGTTCAATACTCACATCGAATAGCCTCGCGTTACCGAAGCTGGAAAACTCGCAAGGATTCGCAGCGCTTCTGAAAAATCGGACCGACCCCTCGCCAAGCGATTGGCGAGGGGTCGGTCACGAGGTTTAGATCGCCGCTGAGGCGGGTTCTCTTCGGGTCTTGTACAGCGAGAAAACAATGCCGATTGCCAACATGCTGAAGGTCACCGTGAGTGAGATCCATGGATCCAGCTTGCCGTAGATCTGGTTGTAGAAAATCTTGACACCGATGAACACCAGGATAGCCGCGAGCGCGTATTTCAGGTACTTGAAACGGTGAATAACCGCTGCCAGGGCGAAATACAAGGCGCGTAGGCCGAGGATGGCGAAGATGTTCGAGGTGTAGACGATGAAGGGGTCCGTGGTGATGGCGAAGATTGCCGGGACTGAATCGACGGCGAAGATGACATCGGCAAACTCAATCAACACCAACGCAAAGAATAGTGGCGTGGCCCATGTCACGGTCTGCGCGCCCGGGGCGCTGCTCGCTGGCAGGCGCACGAAGAACTGGTTGCCGTAGACCTTATCGGTCACGCGCATATGCCGCCGCATCAGCTTCAAAATGGGGTTGCTGCCGATGTCGGGCATATTGTCGATTATCATCAGCATCTTGATGCCGGTGAGGATCAGGAAGGCGCCGAATAGATACATGACCCACGCGAACTCGCTGACCAAAGTCGCGCCCACACCAATCATGATTCCGCGCAGTACGATTACCCCGAGGATGCCCCAGAACAGTACGCGGTGCTGATAGATGCGCGGGATGGCGAAATAGCTGAAGATCAGCGCGATTACGAATACGTTGTCGAGCGCCAACGATTTCTCGATCAAAAATCCAGTGAAGTACTGCATGCCGCTGGTCGCGCCCAAATACCACCAGACCCAGGCACCAAATGCCGTGGCCACGGTGATGTAGCCGGCCGAAAGCCACAGGCTTTCCTTGACTTCGATCTCATGGTCTTTCTTGTTAAGCACGCCGAGATCGAATACCAACAGCGCGACGACGATCCCAAGAAAGAGCAGCCAGACCCATAAATCCTGTCCGAGAAAACTTTGCGTAAACAGCGCTGTGATTGTTTCCATATGAGCCCCTCCAAGGGCACAGACAAAAGCGACGACATCGCAGCACCATGCTGCCAGAGGGGCCCGTCGCAGCGCGCAGCATAGGTTCGTGCCACTCGCCGCGTCACACGCATTAATCGTGCATTAGTTTCGTAAAAATCGAAGGATTAGGCGTGCGCGAAGGTATTTGCGGCCGCGTCAATCATTGCGCGCACGCCGGGGTGGCTGACGCGGCGTTCGGTCGAGATCGCGTAATAGCTCTCTTCAATGCAGCCGACGGGCCCGAGCAATAGTGCTTCGTATACATGATCGATCTCGCCGCTGATTGCGATCGGCGCCGGGAATACGCCGGCACCGGCGCGCGCAAAGGTCTTCATCAGCGCGGTATCGTCGAACTCGCCCACCACGTGCGGCACCACGCGCTGTGCTTCGAACCAGTTCATGAGCTGAGCGCGCACCGGGGAGTCGTCGCTTGGCAGCAGCAAGGGCTGACCGTGGAGACATTGCGGGAAGGGCTTATCTGGCAGTTGTAGTGCACGCGGGGCGTAAAGACCAATCGCGCTGCTGCCGAGCTTGTGGCTGTAGCTACGCACGCTTAAACCTGAGGGCGTCGGGCGGATTGAGAGCACGCAGTCCAGACGGTGCAAGGCCAGCTCCGCCAACAGGTTTTCGAGTTTACCCTCGCGACAGACCAGCCGAATCGGATCAGCCAATTGCTGCGCGGGGGCGATCAGCCGGTGCGCCACCGATTTGGACACCGCATCGCCAACGCCGACGCGAAAGCTGAGCTCCCGCCCGACCGGCAGCGCCTTTAGCGCCTCCCCAAGTTCCGCCGCTAGCGAGAACATCTCATCGGCGTAGGAATAGGCGACGCGTCCGGCCTCGGTCAGCTCCAATCGTTTGCCCACCGGGGTGAACAGCGCGACCCCAACGCTGCCTTCCAATTGCTTGAGCTGCCCGCTCAAAGTCTGCGGCGTGAGGTGCAGCTTTTCCGCGGCTCGCGTGATCCCACCCGCGCGCACCACCGCCCAAAAATAGTGCAAGTGCTTGTAGTTGAGTGAGCGTTGCATACCGACGTTCCTTCGAAAAAACCGTAGTTACCTATCCAAACTTACTGCTTTTCTCGAAGACATTGCAAGTTCAATCTGGCGCTATCCCAAGCACAGGACGGCGCAGTCATGCAGATCAATGTTCAGGCCCGCGGTTTTGAGTTGACCCCCGCCATCGTGACGCATTTACAGCGCCAACTAAGATTCGCTTTTGATCATCTGGGTGACCGCATACGCCGCGTATTCGTTCGCGTATCCGATATCAACGGTCAACGCGGTGGCGTCGACAAGCGCTGTCAGGTTCAGGTGAAGCTAGCGGACAGCAGCGATGTGGTGATCGCGGATGTAAAAGCTGACATCTACCTCGCGGTAACCCGTGCGGTCGAGCGCGCCGCGGAGGCGGTCACCCGCCGATTGGGGCGCATGCGCCGGTTGCAACGCTCGGCCGCGCACGGCGTGGAGCCGATGCCCGCCCGCGCGATTTTGCGTCTGCCAAAAAGAGATAAGGAGAAAGCAACATGAATCGCGTTGGTGTGATGCAGTTTGTCTGGCTGCGACTACGACGGCTCCCGCGTTCAGTCTGGATCGCGGGTATCACGGCCCTGCTGCTGGTACCGCTGTTGTTATTGTGGATGGCGTTTGCGCTATTCGGCGGCGCGTGGCAAATGGGTAGCGCGTTGTTGGGACAGGGGCGCGAGGCACTCGAAAACGTGTTGCCCGCACAAGTCGAACAGATCGCGCGCGATTTGCCGAATGTGGACACGGCAATTGGCGCGCTGCAGAGCGGCGCACAACAACGCGTTCAGGCAGAAGCCGAACGCCTGCGAGCGGCCATTCCGGAATCCGCCGAGGCGCTACAGCAAGGATTATTGGGTGGCAGCCTACCCGCAGCGACCGAAGGCCTGCGCCAACTGACGCAGCAAGGACGCGCCAAAGCGGATCAGGCGGTGTCGTCATGGCTGGGACCAGCGCGCCCGAGCCGCGACGTCAGCGGCGAAGATCCGCCTGGGATTACTCGGCTACCTGGATTTGTGCGTACCGCCTTTACTCGTGAAGGTGATCAGCTACGCGTTTCTTGGGTTGGCGCTGCACCGCACACGGAAGTGGCCGCGTTCTATACCCAGCAACTCAGCGCTGCCGGCTACAGCGCTCGCGTGCTCGCGGCCACTGGGCGATCAGAGTCGATTGAGTTTACATCGCCTGAGCGAAAGCTGACCCTCGGCGTGCGCGATGACGGTCACGGTGGCAGCGAAATGGACTGGGTGATGCACTAAAGATCAGGCGATTTGCGCCACAGAAAGCGCTTCGGTTAAAGGCCAGTGTGGCCCCGCCAAGCGCTACGGATCAAACCCCGGCATCGCATCGCGCAACAGCCCGCGGTTGCAGACACGATCAATGCGTCAGCTTGCGCGCGTATGCAGGCCAGTCGGCTGGCAGCGGCTGCCCCGGCGCAGTGCCGTCGACCACGCTCAGAGCCATCTCGGCGCGATTTCCCATGGCGAGATAACCCGAACGCTGCGCCGCGGACTGCAATGCATCCAGTCGGATGCGTCGCTCCGGCGCTGCGGTGGCCCAGGCGCGCACCCAGTCTAGATCCAGTTCGACGCTCGCATCGGCGAAAAGATCCAGTGCATCGCGCACATTGACCAGGGAGCGGTTGGCATCGGTGACTTGCCCACGCACTAACTGCGCTTCGGCCACTAGCAGCCAAGCACGGGCCACATCTCGGATTTCTCGAAGTGCTTGGAACTCAGTTGCGAGTGCTTCGGCCTTTACCTGCACTTGCGCTGCGTCTGCACCTTCCAACAAATCCAAACGTAAAAGCGCCAACTCGCTCAAGGCGGCCCATGGGCGCGAACTTGCGTTCTGTTGCAAGGTTAAGGCCTCGGTCTGAAGCACACGCGAGGCCTGTAGATCTGCGCGACTCCGAAGCAGGTCGGCGCGGGTGGCCAGCACTTGGGCTTGCACCAACACCGAACCCTGCGGCGCGTCATCGACCTGCAGCAACTGTTCGGCACGTTGCCAGTCACCTTGGTGTAGAGCAATCTGTGCCTGGCCGACGCGAGCCCGCAGCACGGCATCGATCTGGCCCTCGGCACCCCAGGCCTCGACCGCCTCTTCAAAGCCGTCTCGCGCTGCACTTAATTGACCTTTACGCGCGGCGTTGAGCGCGAGGTTGTAGGCGATTCGGGCGCGTGGACCCGGTAAGTTGAGCTTGCGAAATAAATGCAGCGCGCGCTGATTAAGTTCTGTGGCCAGCTCAGCTTGGCCCTGAGAGGATGCCGACGCAGCCAAATTGCCCAGTGCTGTCGCCTGACCCCGGCGATCCCCCAACTGTTCGAAGACCGCCAGTGCCTGCTGCCACAACGCGTCGGCTTCGACAAAGCGACGCTGCCGCGCCAGCAACATGCCGGCATTCACCTTAAGGCCGACACTCTGTCGCTCTCGCCCTCGCTGCTGCGCAAGCACGAAAGCGGCATCGAACTGCTGACGAGCCCCGTCCAGATCGTTACTGTCTATTAGCACCATGGCATATGCATCGTGCCAACTGATGGCGAGATCTGGATCGGCGTCCTGCGCGCTGGCAAATTCGACGGCTTGCAATGTACTGGTCGCGGCGGCTGACTGACCGTTGGCCACCTGCAATAGCGCCAACTCGATGGCAATCCGGGCGTGATCGGTTGGAATTCTCGCCAATGCATGCAGGGGTTCGAGCAGCGCCGAGGCGGGTACTTGCTGCCCTGCCCCGCGCAGCAGTCGCACCTGACGCAAACGTAGGTTCAACACGCTCGCATCGTGGGCTCGCTGCGACCAGCGTGCGTCAGCCTGCTGCAGTACCCGCGCGGCGGCGTCGATATCGCCCTGCTGGTGCAAAGCGTCGGCTTGGGCTGCGGCGGCCAGCAGGGCCAGTTCGGGTAGTTCGTGGTCAATCGCCAGTTGCATCGCGCGCCCGGCTGCGGCGCTGGCTTGCACCTGATCATTGTCTAGCAATGCCAAGCGCGCGCGCAGCAACTCGAGTCGTGGATCAGCGTTGAACGCTGGAAGGGCCGTCAGACGTGCCAGGGTCCGCCGCGCCGCGGACCCCTGCAGGGCGTCGAGTTCGCTGTCCACCAGCGCGATCCAACTGGCCACATCTTGCGGCGCCAATTCGACCAGTGCGCGCAGCGCTGCCGCAGCATCTGCCGGACGGAAACGCAACTGTGCCGCTTGCGCCTGCAAACGCAGGCGTTCTCCCGTCGCCAGCCCGCTTGTGCGCTGCGCGCGCTGTTCCAGCAATTGCGCCGCTTCGGTGGCGGCACCTGCGGCAGCCAATGCCCGGGCCAGATCCAGTTCCAACCACGCTGGCGTCTGCAACTTGATCGAAAGATCGCGCAGTGTGCTTGCCGCAGCGCTGGCGTCCCCGCGTTCGAGAGCGGCCAATGCCTTCCAATAGTCCAGGCGATCATCCAATAGCGTGGTGCGCGAATTCACGACCGCAGGCGGTGGTACACCCAGTTGCAGGGCGGACCATAGCTTGACCGCCACGGCGTCCAACAGTCGGTCCAGCCTCACGACGCTGGACTGTAGTTGGCCGCGGTGCAGCACGTGATCATCGACCAGGCGAATCAGTGTCAGGTCCAGACTCAGCGCCTTGCCGTCCGCACTCGACTGCCAGCGCCCGTGCAGCATATGGGTGGCGCCGAGTAGCTTGGCCACCTGTGAGGCGCGCTGGCTATCAGCATCAACGAATGGACCCAGCGCATCGGCGCGCACGAACTGTAGCGGCCCTGTCTGCGGCAGATTTAGCAGAAGCTGCGGCGCTGCCAGCGGGATCCAGTCCGGAACCGCGTCCGTCGCCGGCCAACGCGATAGCGCCAGCACAATCGGCGCCGACTGCGGCGTCTGTGCCGCACCAATTGGCAATGCGCCGTGATCATCCGGCCACCAGATCCAGGAAGTTGCGAGCAGCAACGCGCTCGACACCACGATTAATGCGGTGTGCCAGCCAGATCGTAACCACGGTTTCGCCGTGTGCAAAGCGGGAGACGGCGCGACGCTCCGAATCTCGATGTCACTATTGCTGTCTTGGTCAGTCAGCGCGGCGGAGCTCTCGCGACGGACCGGCGTCAGCAGCCGATAACCGCGCCCACGACGGTTTTCGATGTAGCGCGGTGCGTCTGGACTATCGCCCAGCGCGCGACGTAGTTCGCTGATGGTCTGCGGCAAGGCGTTGGCCGACAACGCGGTCCGTCCCCACACCTCGTCCAGCAGTACGTCGTGGCTGAGCAGTGCCGGCGCACGCTCTACCAGTAGCTTTAGCAGCGCGAAAGTCTGCCGACGCAGTTCCACTTCAGCGCCATTGCGAAGCAAGGCGCCGGTTTCCAGGTCGAGGACAAATTCGCCGAAGTGATAGCGCATTCACCCAGTATAGCCAGCCGCTCCAGGTGGTCGGTGAACCACCCGGCAGTCACTGGCAGATAAGAGCGCCGCTAAAGGAAAATGCTGCGGCCAATGCAGCGCGGCTGCGCTTATTCAAAGCCGTTGCGGAACACCGGACTCAGGAGCTCAAGGGCATCGCTAACCTCCACCTGCAGATTGTCGATGTTCACCGACATATTGATCGCCGCGCCATTACTGACCATCGTCAGCAGTCTCCCTATTCCGCGACCGTTGGTGATGCCGTGGGCGCGTGCGGCAACCAGCACCACATCATCGAACAAAACGTCATAAGTTCCGCTGTCCATGTCGAATGCCATCCGCAGGCGATAGGTCCGCCCCCCCACGTAGCTGGCTTCCTGCGCCAGCAGGTTCCCGTTGTTATCGAACACACGCAGGCCGCCGTCGTCCTGCGTGCGCAAAGATAAAAAGTCGTGCGCGTTACTGCCGGATTCGCGCAGTGCGAATATGTATTGGTCACGCTGCGGAAACCGGACGTCAAGACCAACAACCACTTGCCCAGTCCGGGCCTCAATGTTGCTCAGCCATTGCCAAGTGAGTCCCCGCGCCGTTGCAGTGTCAGTGCTCGCATATTTGAGCACACGACCGCCGGCGCCATCGCTGACGACCTCGGTCGCGAGCCCGACGTCCGCCAATATGGGCTCACCGAGTGCCGCGCCGCCCACACCGATCGGCATGTTTAGCGGGCGATCTTCCAGATCCGCATCCAGCACCACCGGATGGCGCTGCTCGTGAATAGCCTGTACGTTGTCCAGCGCGAATGCGTTGCCGCCGGAATTGGCTGCATAACCAATCCACAAACTTCCCACTCCGACGCCGACGACCCCGTGCGCTCGTCCCGCGTAGAGAACTTCACCATTGATCAGCACGTCGCTCGTTGCGGCGTCCAAATCCATGCGCAGCACCACATGCAGTCGCGCGTTCGCGGCATAGGTCAGTGGTGCGACGGTAATAACGCCATTCTGATCGGATGCACCGAAGCTGCCCGCACCGGTAAAGCTCAAGGTAACAAAAGAGGACGCAGAGGTCGTCGCCTCACGCACCAGAATGCTGTAGGAATCCCGCGCCGTCGGGGTAAAGTCAATGGACCAAGTCAAGACACCCTGCGTCACATTCACATTGTCAAGCAATTGCCAGCGCAATCGCCTCGCCGTGGTGCTGGACAAATCGTTACTAACCCGCACAAACCTACGACCCGGTGCCGCCTGTGTAACGACGGTCGTCAGATTGCCCAGAGTGGTAGGTTCACCCAGCGCAGCGCCGCCAATACCGATCGGCGCGCCGACAGTCTTGGAATTGATATTTGCGTATAAAGGCAAGAATGGTTCCGCGGCCACTGCATTCAACGTCGACAGGGCGAGTGCGGCTGCGCAGATCAGTTGTGTCCATCGCTTGCAAAAACCGCGCATTGTTGCCTCCATTGACTGTGCCGCAGCAAGCCGTTGCCTTCTGCGACGGCACCCCTGGCCGCGATTTAAGCCTGCGCACAGACCGCAAGCAATGCTTGTGGCGCACATCAAATCCTCATCAAATCTAGATCAAACCGCCACGTCGTCGTCTCAACTCGCTCGCGGCGATTGGCGAACCGCCCGCGCTGACCTGCCCCGGCGCTGCCATCGGCACTGCCCAGTGAAAAGTGGCGAGCCGCGCAATCTGCTCCGTGCGACTTGCACTCGAACCGCTTAGCCTGGGCTTTTAGAGCTTCCTTGGGGTTCGCGAAGTACCCGGGTCCATCAGCGTATTGCATATCAGCGGAAGCTGTGATCGATAACATCAGCCTGGACAGTTTGTGCGAACCGCACGATGCGCGCGTTGAGATGCGTCCCGTCGATGGTGATGGCAACGGGGTGGCCCGCTGCGATGTCGGTGCAGACGAGGCGCCTAACAGCATCATCTTCTCCTCCGGCTTCGAGGCCTGAGCGGATCGCGGTCTTGCGTGGTGTTGCGCGGGAGGCTCCGTCATAATCTCCATTCTGCTTGGGCTGTCGCCAACTCAGACGCAGCTTTCGCATCAAGTTGCGGGTAAGCTGCGTGCGTGCGGGGATGGCTTGGATGCAACGCAGTCCAAAAAGGCGCATTGGTGTGGTTTTCCAAGGTGGTTCACGGACGCGCGAAGATATCGATTTGAACGGTCGGGCATCGCGGCACATAGTCCAGTCGGCGTGACTGCCCAGCGCGTCCAAACCGGTCGATCCGAGGACCTAATCACAGCTTCAGGGTGTAGTCGAATGAAAATACATCCACTGATCTGCCTATTTGGCGCCAGTATGTTTTGCACATTGGGTCATGCACAAGGCAGCCCTGATTGCTTACCGCCGACTACGCCCACGCTGCTTGCACCGGTGATATTGGGTAATGGTAACGCGGGCAGTGTCAGCACCGCGCAATTGCAGACTGCGCTCACCAACGGCGGCGATATCCGGCTTAATATCGGCAGCAGCACGCTGCAGTTGACGCAACAACTGAATATCGGCCGCGCGGTGACGCTGGATGGCAATGGCGCCAGTCTGAGTGGCAATGGCACACATCGGGTCATCGAATTCAGCAACCCCGGCCAAGCGAGTTACACGTTAAATCTGCTGAATGTCCACCTGCTCGCTGGCAATGCACGCAACGCCGCCGGCAATGAGTTTGCGCACAGCGGCGGCGCATTGCTCAATGATCATGGCAACGAGCCGTGGCGAGCGATAAGCCTGCGCCTGTTCAACGTACGCATTGCAAACAGTCTGGGAATTGCCAGCGCTCAGGATGGCGGTGGTGGCGGGATTTACGTTGTCGGCCTGCAGGAACTCACGCTGGTTAACAGCATTGTCGAGAATAATGTCGGCAGCAATGGCGGCGGCATCTACAGTCTCGGCACTGCTAGCATTAGAATTTACGACAGCACGATCCGTGGCAATACCGCGAGCGGCACTGGCGGTAATCCGGGTAACGGCGGAAATGCCGGGGGTCTTGGTGTGGATGGCGAGACCCGGCAGATTCGTTTGTGCCGCGCGCAGTTGCTGGACAATAACGCGGGTGCATTTGGTGGTGGGTTGTTCACTGTGGCCTATGATCAAGCCAGTTCAACCCTTATTGAAGACTCAACCATCGCCGGCAACAACAGCACCGCCAGTGACAAACATACCGGCGGGGTTTATTTGCAGGGCGGACCGATCAGCATTCGCGGTAGCACGTTTCGTGACAACCAAGCCGCGGGCTTTGGCGGGCTCGCTTTGTTTGATCATCAGACTGGCAATGGCTTGATCAGCACTGGCGGGGAAATTAGCAACTCGACCTTTGTCGGCAATCGCGCACGCACCAGTCTGGGCGGCGCCATCGGCATATCGGCAACCGGAGCACTGCTTTTGCAGAATCTGACCATTGCCGACAATGCCGCGGAATGCTCGGTATGCTTTGCTGGGGGAATTCAGAACAGTATCGGAACGAATATCACCCTGCGCAATAGCATTCTACACAATAATATAGGCGGCAATGCCTTCAATCCCTGGAATCTGCGCAATCCAGTCAACGGCAGCAATAATTTGCAATGGCCACTGGTGCGGCCTGGCAGTTTCGGTCAGCAGGAATTGCCAGTTACTCCGAATTCCAGCTTTGCACAAGCGCAGTTAATTAACCCGGCAGACAATGGCGGACCCACATGGACCATGGCACTGCTAGCCACCTCGCCCGCCATCAATAGTGGCAGCTTGAGTGGCGCACCCAGTGTTGATCAACGCGGATTGCCGCGCGATAACCAGCCCGATATCGGCGCATTTGAGCTGCAAAGCAACGCGTCACTGTTTAACGATGGCTTTGAATCGAACAATTGATCTCTAGCCGTTGATCGCGCACTGAGATCTTCGGGATCGCGAGTCGCTGCTGAAGCATGTTGAATTGCGGTAATTTTTGAGTGAAATGGCCAGTTGACTCACGCTGGAATATGAATTTGGGATAAGACGGGATTAACCATCGGTGTTAACGATCCGCGACAGAAAACGCAGCCTGTTTCTTTGCTTTGCCGGCAGTGTGCTCGCCGCCAATTATTGGATTATTACTCACTATTCCGGCCTTAGCTATGGTCCGACGCCGGAATGGCCGCTGGCCGTCGATCTGTTGCTGATGTTGCCCGCCGTTTACCTCTGGATAAATCGAGACAGATTGCGTCAGGCATTAACTGGTGCCGCGGTTATCGCCGGTTTCGGGATACTGGCTGGCAGCTTGATGCTGCCGGCCGAGAGCAAGTACTGGTGGATATGGCTGGAAAACCTGCGTTATCTGGCTTTGCTGGTGCTGGTGTTGACCCAGGGCACGTTGATCGGGTTGCTCATTTTGGAAACCAAGCGCGCCCCAGATACGGTTAACATTGAAGTTGCCGCCAATGCTGCAATGCAGCGCCGGCTTGGCGCCTCCGTATTCAGTAGGCTGCTGCAACTAGAGATGAGGATGTGGATCTACGCCGTGTTGCGCAAACCGGTGCGCACCGCCTTTCCGGGCACGCTGCATTTCGGTACGCACCTACAAAACGGCAATGCTTCCAACCAGCAGGGATTCTTAATCATCGTGGGCGCAGAGATCCCGGTATTGCATGGCCTGTTGGTGCTGTTCGGTTGTCCGGCGGCGATCGCTTGGACTATAACGGCATTGAGTCTTTACGGATTCATTTTCCTGCTTGCTGAATATCGCGCGAGTCTGCTGCGCCCTATCAGTGTGGACCAGCAGACTTTGTACATTCGTCACGGAATTCTGGGTGACCTGAATGTGCCGCTGGCGCAAATTGAATCCATTGGCGCTTTCCAGGGAAAATCAACACGCAGCACTAAGCGGTTGCGGTTTTTCGGCGCTGGAGCTCCTAATGTACAGATACGACTGCGCGCTGGGACGACGCTGCCAGGCCTTTTTGGCGTTTCCGAGATAGATGAAATTCTATTGGGCGTGGACGATGTACACGGTTTCGTCGTGCACGCGGAAGCCTTCGTCGAACAGCAGCGCAGATCTTAATCTGCGCCCAGAATCCCAACGCAAGATGCAAAAATTCCCGTTTTAGGTACCAGACCCGTGGTCCATGCGTCCGCTGCTGCAGCTTGAGATCGTCGGTCGTCGTCGTGCGCTCGAAGGATTCTATTCCCGCCTGCCGCCACGCGCCGAGGCTGAGTGCTGGGCGCTTAAAGCTGAACGATGCAGCAGCCGCGACCGGCGGCTTTGGCCTCGTACAGCGCGTGATCGGCGCGCCGGAGCAGTTCGTCCAGATCGGTCTCCATTGGCCGGCGCAAGGACACCCCGATGCTCGCCGACAAGGTGTGGGGACTGCCGAAAATATCGAAGGGCTCGCGTAAGTTGCGCGCAATATGATCGGCAACCGCAGCGGCGGAATCTGCGTCCTCCACAGCGACCAGCACGACCACGAACTCGTCACCGGACAAGCGCGCTACCAAGTCGCTATCGCGCACGCTTTGCACCAACCGCCGCGCAAATTCTTTGAGCGCCAGGTCGCCGCCTTCGTGTCCGCGCGTATTGTTGACGGTTTTAAGGTTGTCCATATCGAGGTACATGACCGCGAGTGGATGGCCGTAACGCTCGCTGCGGGCAATCTCCTCCGCGAGGCGCTTGCGCAGTGCGCGGCGGTTGGGCAAGCCCGTCAGCGAATCGATCTGCGCTTGCTCGAGAAGTTTCGCTTCGGTCGCTTTCTGCGCCGTGATGTCGTAAATCAAACTGTAGACACCCACGACCTCGCCACCCGCGCTGCTGTCCGGAATAAAGGTTCCGCGCAGGTAGCGCTGCGATTCCGCCCAATTGAACTCGAACTCGACCGGCACGCCCGCGAAGGCTTCGTCGAGCCGCGGTTCGATCAGCGCCAATAAATCGGGTTTCATGACATCTGCGAGCCTGCGACCCGTGATCTCCCCGGCCGGACGCTCAAACCATTGCGAGTAGGTGGCGTTGTTGAAACCGAAGCGTCGATCGGCGTCGATGTACGCAACCAGTGCGGGCAAATTGTCCGAAATGAGCCGCAGCTTCGCCTCGCTGGCGGCAAGCAACATCTCAATGGTCTTAAGATCCGTGATGTCGAATGCGACGGCATAGAAACCGCGCACTCCGCCGTCAGGAGCCACGTCGGGCACGTAGGTGGTGCGCAGCAGGAGTGCGCGGCCTTTGGTCGAATAGCGGCTCTCGAATGTGGCCCGTTCGCCGCGCAGCGCGCAGGCGACATGTTCGGCAACGTCTTGATAGATCTCTTCACCGGATACTTCGCGCAAGCTACGGCCAATCAAGCCCAGCGCATCGGTACCGGTGGCCTCCAAGACCTTGGCATTCGCGAATTCGAAGCGTTCATCGCGATTAATGTACGACACGAGCCCCGGAATATTGTCGGCGATCAGGCGCAGGCGCTGTTCGCCATCACGTAGCGCCGCGATCAAGCTATTGCGTTCTGTCACCACGCGCGTCACGCCGACAACCGCGGCGACTTCGCCTTGGCGATTGCGCAAGGGGTGCCGCGCGGTCCACACCACGTAGGGTTTGCCGGTCAGCGGATCAACGCCCGAGACTTCGCGCTTGGTGGGTTTGCCAGACTCCAGTACTTCGCGGTCGTACTTAATCGTGCGCTCGGCATCTTGCTCACTCATGACGTCTGCATCGGTGCGGCCGACGATTTCTTCCCGAGTGTGATGCAAGAATTTGGCGCCAGGATCGTTGACGAGCAAGTAACGGCCCTCGGCGTCTTTTACGGACACCATGTCGCTGGTACCGTCGATTACCCCGGTCGCGAGTCCGCACTCGCGTATCAGGCGACGGTCATAGTGACGAAAGCTGTGCAAGGCGCGCCAGAACATGGCCGCACTGGACAGAATCAACGCAAGAAAAGCGATCCACATCCAGCGTCCCAGAGGCACCAGCGGGGCTTCAAGCTCACTGGTAGCGCCGGAGAGCAACACAAACAGCGGCATTTGTGTGACCGGTACCAGAGCGGCGAACTCCTCCCGATGCGCGCTCGCTGAAGTGTAGTAACGCGTCGCCGGTTTTCCGCTGCTGAGCGCGGCGAGCAACTTCTCAGCTTCGATCCGCTGTCCCGCGAGCGCGGCGTCAGTGCTGACGAGAAATTGGCCCTCGCCATCGACTAAGGACAGCGCGCCAGTAGTGCCCGTAACTCCTTGGTCTTCCTCGTGGAGGATTTGTCCAAGGGAAATGGCAGCAGCCACCGAACCCACGCGGCGACCCGAAACATCGCGCACCGTGAAACGTACAACCCACAGCGTGTCTTCACCATCCCGCCGGGCCTGCGCCATTTCAGGTGTCGCATCGGTAGACGCCCCCGTGCCTTGGAAAATTTGGCTCGCGTCGTCAGGTGATACGGCCACGACAACATCGTCTGCATCCTCAAGCTTCAGGGCGCGGTACTGCAGCGAGGCCGCACGCGCCGCTTCTAGCAGAAGCTGTCCATTGACCGTGTCTCGACGCGATAGAACCGCAGCAATTTCGGGCACCTTGGACAGCGCGATGGTGTCCTTGCGCAGATCGAGCACGGCGCCCGCGATGCGCGCGGCCAGCAGCGAAGCATGCGCGAGTCGCGTCGTTTCGATGAGGGCGCGCTGCGTGCGAGCCGTCTCGCGGATCGCGAAACCGCCGATCACCAGAGGCAAGATCACGACGAGGAAGGCGATTAACAGCAGATGCCACACGTGTCGCCGCGCCTGCGCCGCACTATCAGCAACCGCGAGTTGAGCTTGGCTCGACTCCGATTTGCCACGCCCGCCGGCGCTTGAAGAAGCCACTACGACGGATTACCCTCAGACAAAGAACGCGCCAGCGCGGCCGTAAGCGCCTCGGGCAGATACGGTTTCTGCACCACAGGAAATTCGGTGAACTCGGCCGGCAAGGCCTCGCGCCCGTATCCGGAGGCGAACACAAAAGGTACGCCCAACGCGCGCAGCCTGTTCGCGACCGGGTAAACCTCGATGCCGTTCACATCGATATCAAGCAACGCGGCATCGATGGTCGCTCCGCTCGAGACGATCTGCAGCGCCGTGTCCACCCGCCCAGCTTTCAAGACCCGATAGCCGGCGGCAACCAGAATGCCTTCGATGAGCGTAGCCAGAAACGCTTGGTCCTCTACCACGAGTACGCAATGCGCATCGACCGACGCGTCGCTTGCTGGCAGTTCAGGCGTGGAATTGGCTAAAGTCATGTGCGGAATCGTGTTTAGGCCGCTGAAGTCTACGCGGGCTCGCTGAAAATCTTGTGGAAAGCTGCCGCATTCAAGCCACACGCCTACGCTTGCGAGCCTTGAGTTGACCTGGCCAGATTTTCCGAATTTTCATGCTTCAAAGCGGGAAAGCCTGGCACGGACAAGGCCTCTAGTGTGGCTTCCCATGTAAGTTCAACAATAGGGAAGCTTAAAAAAAACCTACTGCGCGGTCCGATTGCTGTGTTGCGCGGTGCTCGCTCCGCGGCCCGCGCGGCCAATCAGGGCAAAAAAGGCCACCGAGACGTGGCCAGAGTGGTTTGCCTCGGCGGTCAGCGCATCTATAGATTCATGTTAGTGGTGAGCTGTACGCTATCCCGTGACGTGACGGGCGCTGCCCCCTGGGTCTAGCGTAAAATCGCACGTGGATTGCTTGATCCTGGACGACCCGCTATGCCGATTCTGATGAGCGTGGGTGTGGGCCTATTTTTTGTCGGCACACTGAGCGTATTTGCGTTGATGTTCGCCAATGGCGGCGCGCAGAAATCGCGGCAGTTTGCGGTGCTCGGACAACTCTGGAGCGGCAACTTCGGAACGCTGCAAAGTCGGCTGATTCGGCTATCACTGTTACTCGTCGGCGTGGGTGCGATGACCTGTTTTGCCGGCGTGGGGCGCATGGATGCCGATCGCGCGGAACGCTGCCAGCAAACTTGCCTGAGCGCAGGCTACAGCGCCGGTCAAATCGGGCCGTCGGTCGAGCGCAGGAAGAACGCTCGTTTCGTCGCCTGCATTTGCACCGCGCCGGACAAAGCCGTGCTGGAACTGCGCGCTGACTCGCTCACGCGCTGAAGCAAAAATGTCTAGCACAGAAGCGCGGTCGACGCGTCTGCACTAGATGGTCGGCGTTATTCGTCAGACGTCAACGAATCATCGTTAGGAAGGCGCGGCTGCAAGCAATTTAGGCCTCGGAAAACTTCGCGCGGATTCCGCCGTTTAACGCGACCCAAAAAAGGCCACGCGCATCCCCTCGCCCACTCAATAGCGACCGAGGGTGTGCGGTGTAGACCGTCGCTTGCTCCACGCTATTGCTTCGTCAGCGCATCGGCTAGCTTCGCGATGGGAGCACGCACGAGGCAAAGAACTGCAGCATCTGCGCCGAGGCGTCCGGGCCGGTCGGATCGGTATAGCTACCTGCGGAATCGCCGCCGGACCACGCATGCGCGGCGCCATGGATGACCCAGTGCTCGGCGCTTACCTTGCCGTCCTGAAGGTGAAGTGTCCGCGTGTAGCGGCGCCCTCCGTCAGCAACGCCGTTCTCCGCCTTCGTGGTAAACCTTCCGCCATCACTGGCGCCAACTGCGCCGAGGCTCTGCGCAATAACACCGACGCCATTGCGCGGATGCACGGTTTTGTCTGCATCGCCGTGAAAGACGATGGCCGGCACCGGGATTTTCGCGGATTCGACTGCGCGGCGAGGCGTTTTAGATTGGCCAGTGCGCATAGCGGCAAACGCGGATGGCATGTCGCTGGCGAGGCCGATCGGCAACCCCGAATGCACGCCGATTGCGGCGTAGACATCCGGATGCGTGCTCGCGAGTACTGCTGCCATGGCACCTCCGGCGGAAAGGCCGGCGACGTAAACACGACGCTCATCAAGACCGTGTTGCGCGACCAAGTGGCGGGTCAGCGCGGCGAGCATGGCGGGTTCACCGTGGCCACGTTGCTGGTCACTGCCTTGAAACCAGTTCCAGCATCGGTTCTGATTGCGCGCCGTCGATTGCTGTGGATAGGCAACGACATAGCCATGCTCGCGCGCGAGCCGGTTCATGCGTGTGCCGAGTGCGAAATCGTCCGGCGACTGGGTGCATCCGTGCAGCATCAGCAATAGCGGCGCTTTACTGCCTTTAAGTTGGGCGGGAATGTACAGCTTGTAGTCCAAGGCGCCTGCGCTGGACGTGAAGTGCTCCGTCAGAAACGGGCTGTCGCTCCCATCGGCAGCAGTTCTGCTCGGCGCCGCGCTTGGCTCCTCGCACTCGACAACGCAAAACTCGCCGTCGATGCAATTCGCCACATCGGCTGACACTGAGGCGCTGAATCCACGCGAAGCAAGTGGCGCCTCAGCCGGCCATACGCTGGCGGGCCTGTTAGTTGCGAGCCGCTCCTGCAGTGCCCGTGTGGCAGCCTGTAAATCACCGCTGCGCATCAGGCGCATGGCCTGCTGCATCTTCTCATTCATAGCGTTCATTGTCGGATTCCGATCAGTGGATGCGGCCGGCCAACGCGTGCTTCACCGATGCGCTGGCCTGCAGGACACCTAGAACGACGATCGATTCGATCGTCTCTTTAGCGAGTTCGGGTGAGACATCCGCGGCAATCCGGACTAGTCCCAATGCCTGGATACGCAGGCGTTGGCCAGCCTCACGAGCCGCTTCAAGGTCACGCCGGGAATAGTCCTGCAATCCCAGCACCAGCGTGCGCCGAGCCACGCTCTGGCGCAGCACTTCGGCGTGCACCGTAACCTGGTTGCGAATTGCAGTGCGGATGAAATCGGTGCGGTTGGAATAGAAACCCTCCTGCACCAAAAGGTCGATCTGCCCGAGGTCAACGACACCAAGATTGATCGTGATTTTTTCGCTGTCAACCGGGGGTCGAGCGCGGGCTTCGGACATTGAAGTTCTCCTTGGATGCCATATGACATCCTAGCACCATCCATCCAGATGGTCAATCAGCATATATGCC
>Ga0209181_10003906_pt1 | contig 22549 bp, 15 predicted proteins | sample MAT05_FD_187208 | JGI IMG/M metagenome (GOLD analysis project Ga0209181, IMG submission 187208) | Freshwater microbial communities from Lake Fryxell liftoff mats and glacier meltwater in Antarctica - MAT-05 (SPAdes) (version 2) | ecosystem: Environmental > Aquatic > Freshwater > Ice > Liftoff...
ATAGGCCATCCATACAGGACAGCCACAAAATATTTTTATCGTTGTTATCTTGCAAAATGCCGGTTACATTATTTTCGGCACGCTTAGATCCGTCGGTAGCTTTTAGCGGATCTGGATGAAGCAGTAAAAAAGTATCTTTATCGGCCAGGTACTTTGCCAGGCCACGGCCTGCTGTGCCAATCCATAATATGCCTTGATTGTCTTTATAAATACAAGGCGTACCATAAGTTTCTGTACTATCTGCCGAGAGGCGTTTGTATTGACGAAACTGACCGGTTTTTAAATTGTATTTTGTAAGCCCATTCCTAAAACCTGCTATCCATAAATTGCCTGCATTGTCTTCTTCAAAATCGGTAATATTATTATCGGTGGGAGAATTGCTGTTGTAATACAATGAACTTATTTGTTGAAACCGTTTTCCATCAAAACGAAAAAGACCGGAGTTGCTGCCCACCCATAAATAACCATTGCTGCTTTCAAACACTTTGCTAAAAGTATTTTGCCCCAGTCCGTTCTCTCTGCTGTAGACAGTAAATTTGCCAATGCGTTGCTGGCTGCAAACAGCTAAAGAAAGAAAAATGGCAATAAAAAAAAGTAACTGCTTTTCCAAAGAAATAATTTTGATACTGCCAATTTACTTTTATTTGTTGGAAATTGATAATTGAGCTGCTTTATAAAAAATGGATTAATCGCATAGCGTCAGGGCTTTGTTGCCAAAATATTAAGTCCCTATATTGATAAAACACGGGCTTTTCTGCCTTTACAAATAAGGTGGAAAAAAATGAGCAAAGATATTTGCATAAGAATGCGACACGATCAGAGAGCTATCGGATGAAGTTCAATTGAAAATTTATGGTTAGCCAAATTATTTTTACAACAACTTTTTTTATTCGAAATTAAGAAATGATAAAAAAAGCATTGGTTTAGAATGCATAATCATTTACCTTAACCTTTCTTTAAACAACGATTTTAATCTAAAAATTTTAAACATGAAAATGACCAAATTATTAGTGGCTATTGCCATTGCAGCAACAATTGGTTTTGTAAGCTGTTCCCCAAAAGATGCAGACGTAAAAACTGCAGTAGAAACACAACTGAAAGCGAAACCTGATATGGCTGGGGCCTTGGTAGAGGTAAAAGATGGCGTTGCAACCTTGACGGGTGAGTGTAAAGATGAAAGCTGTAAGGCCGATTGTGAAAAAATTACGCAGGATGTTAAGGGAGTGAAATCGGTGATCAACAACTTAGCAATTATGGCACCTCCTCCACCGCCACCACCTCCTGCTTCTATGACTACCATGCTGGACGAGGCAACGCAACAAAAAGTAAAAGATGGATTAAAGGACATTAACGGAGTTACAGTTGAGTTCGTAGAAGACAAAGCAGTGCTTACCGGTAGTGTAACAAAGGCAAACAGGATGAAGATTATGCAAATGCTTTCTGCTGCAAAAGTAAAATCTGATGTTAGTAAATTGACAAACAAAAAATAAATTCAATCACACCTAAAATAATAAAAAATGGCAGTTCAGGAAAAATATGCTGAGTTAATACAATCCGCCACCACATTGGGTGTTGCAAACTTAGCAGTAGCAGAAAAAGAGGGTGTATTACATGTAAGCGGCACCGCCAATAGTACCGCTGATTATGACGCTCTTTGGGCATTGTACGATAAAATTGATCCTTCAATGGCAAGCGGCGATCTGGTGATGAATATTGATATTAAAGCGGATGCTGGTGCTCAATTGAAAGTGACCACAGATTCCACTAATTTAAATATCAGGAGCACTCCTACTACCGAAGGCGCAATCGTAGGTAAGGCCGCCCACGGAGAAGTGGTTACCCTGGTGGAAAAAACTGATGACAGTTGGTGGAAAGTAAAGACAACGGATGGTGAAGAAGGATATGCTTATGCCCAGTATCTGTCTCCACTTTAAATTAAATTTTAACTTTAAAAAAGCCATTCACCAAAAAGTGAATGGCTTTTTGTATGTAGATTGCGCAAAAAGAATTTTATGAGATACATTTCCCACCTGGCATTTTTATTGTTTTTCACCGGCAGTTGTTTTTTAAGCAAGGCACAGGTAAACACCAGTCTAACTGCGACTGAATTTGAAAATGGGATTGCCGGTAAAGATTCTATCCAGCTATTAGATGTGAGAACAGCAGGAGAATTCGCAGGTGGACACTTACATGGAGCGCTGCTGGCTGACTGGAAAGATAAAAATGAATTTTCAAGAAGGATCGCATTCATTGATAAAAATAAACCGGTTTATATTTACTGCCTTGGCGGCGGCAGAAGCGAAGCTGCGGCTGTGAAGATGAGAGCAACGGGATATAAGGAAGTATATGAGCTAAAAGGAGGCATCAATGCGTGGAAAGCGGAAAGCAAGGCAGTGGAAGGCAAATCGAATGCAAAACAAATGAGTAAGGAGGAATTTAACGCTGCCATCAAGGGAGGTAAATTTGTATTAGTTGATTTTGGAGCAGAGTGGTGTCCGCCTTGTAGAAAAATGGAACCTGTATTAAAAAATCTGCAAAAAAATAATCCCAATAAATTTACGCTGGTTAAAGTGGATGGTGGAAAAGACGAAGACATTTTAAAAGAATACAATGTAACAGCTTTGCCTGTATTTATACTTTTTAAAGACGGCAAACAGGTATGGCGCAGAGATGGAATTGCAGCAGAAAATGAAATTGCCAGCCAATTTAAATAACTAAGGCTGCAACGATTCTTTTATAAAATCACTCACAAGGTAACTTACCAACTTTCCGGTTGATTCATCTTTTCTGCCATCCGAAAGATGGGTGGCGCCTTCAGAAATATGCAGGTAGGCAGACCTGGTATCCTGGGCTACAAAAGTTACAAATTGCCGTGCATGCAAAGTTGTTAACCCCGAAGGACTGGATGCACTGCTTAAAACATTTTCGATTGAATCGAGATCCAACTCAATACCCGTAAAGGTTCCATCGGTAAAGCCTGTTGAGTGAGCCACTGCCTGTACAAAATTTTTCCGTTGCCTGATAAAAATATCTTCAAAAGTGATGTAATCAATAAAAGGATCGTTGTGAATATCCGTTAGTACATTCTGCGGTAAATAATTTTCATGCAAGCCAATTACACTGTACTTACCGAGATACCCATCTTCTGATGCATACCTGAATCCATTGCCACTGTGGCGGCCTTCTGTAGTTCTAAAGTCGGCGTGTGCATCCAGATTGATCACATTGATTTGCGAGAGCGGAACCAGATCGGCTTTGAGCAACCCCTTTGCAACGCCTTTTATAATCGGGTAAGCATTGTTGTGACCGCCCCCGATTACAATGGGTATTTTTTTAAGCGATGCAATTACTTTTATGAGGTTCTCTACTTCTTCATCAATCAAATTGACGGCATGGCGGTAAGCATCCAGCAATTCATCCGGTCCATAGGCATTGCTTTCGATGAGATATTGAATGTCGCCAAAATCAAAATGCCCCAACAGCAATACGTTTTCGCCGGTAAAAAAATCATTGCTTTGGATATTTAAAAACGAGGTTAAAAATGGCAGCCAAACGGTATTAGCACCGCTGGTGCCACAATTCGCCTTGATGCCAATATCTTCAGGAATACCCAACAGCACATAGGTTGCATCAGATTGCTTCAGCATCTCAATCCATTCTCCCGGTGATTTTATATCCCTTATCCGCTCACCAATTTTTGTTTCAAAACGGCGGATTTTTGTAACAGATAAAATATCTTCCCTGCTGTAAAATTTGAAATGTTTCATCTAGGGAAGTTAAGTTATTTATGGATGATTTGTAGTACTCCCTTTGTATTGTGGAGACTGGTAGCCGGATGAAAAATAAAAAGCCCCGGTAAGGAGGAGCTTTTTTTTAAGAAAAAAAAGGGTTAGAACTAATAGAAAGAAATTTCTATTTTATTGGTTCTATCAGGTCCCACAGGTTTCCATAAAGATCTTCAAAAACCGCTACAGTGCCGTAGACTTCTTTAACCGGCTGCTTGATAAAACGGATAGCTCGTTTAGTATAAAGATCATAATCCCGCCAAAAATCATCGGTATGCAAAAACAGGAAAACTCTTCCACCAGTTTGATTGCCGATGTATTTTTCCTGTTGCTCATTGGCGGCTTTTGCTAATAGCAGGCAGCACTCTTTAGCACCTGGTGGTGCCACTTTTACCCATCTTTTGGTTTCACTCAGTTGCGTATCTTCCAACAATTGAAAATCTAATTTTTGAGTATAGAATTGGATGGCTTCATCATAGTCTTTGACGAGGATGGAAATTTGGGCGAGGTGCTGTTTCATACATTCTTATTTAAGTTGGCAAATGTAATTTACCTGGCAGCGGTTTCTAAGTTTGATTATTGTACTGATTCCTTCTACCGATTTAAATAAATTCCCTGTGGTTTATTTTATTTCTTTTTACCAGCTTTAGCTCTTAAAATCTCTCTTGTTTTAGTGCCCGATTCTTTCAAATCATCCTTTTTCCAGCCACCATAATCTGAGGCGGTTTTATTTAATACCGAACAGCTTTCATCTTTGTCAGATACCGACCAGGTAATCCAACTGAGCTTTCTTGCTTCCATCCAGTTGATCCATTTATTCCATTCAACATAGTCAATCGGGCCATCGCCGGTTGCCTGCATACCGGCAGATTCAGAGATGAATATTGGAAGACCTTTTGCAATGGCGGCATCTGTTCTGTCACGCAAGGACTGCTTGTGTGTAGCTGCATAAAAGTGAACGGTGTACATTAAATTTTTAAATCCATAAATCGGATCTTCGGCTGGTAAATTGATATCCTGGTCCCAATGTGGACTGCCCACTAAAATAATATTGTTGGAGTCGATTGCTCGTATCGTGGAAATAATTTCAGTAGCATACTTTTTTACTTCGGGCCATGTTTCATAATCGGGCTCATTGAAGATTTCATAAATGATATTTGGATACTTGCTATACAATGTGGCCATTTCTTTAAAAAACACTTTCGCTTCTTTCAAATTGATATTGTGGCTATGCCAGTCGATGATTACATAAATGCCCTCCTCTATTGCAGCATCAACTACCGTTTTAATCAACTGTTTTGATGTAGCCGAATCTTTTATATACCCTTTGTCGGGCTCTACACCCAATGCGGCTCTCACTACGTTACATTTCCAATCTTTGTGCAGCCATTTTACTGTAGCTGCAGTATAAAATCGTGGATGAAAACAACTCCAGCCAAAACTCATTCCATTGAGTACAAGCGGTTGGTCATTTTGATCCATCAATTGCGGTCCGGTTACTTTTAACTGGCCATGGATTTTTACAGGTTGGGCGATGCTTAGTTGAATAATACCCATGCAGAGTAAAACAATACTGATTCTTTTCATTGATTTTTGATTGAATGTTTTTTTATTTCGATTGGTTTTATTGCTATCTATTTATAAACACCTGTGAGGTCTTTTTCAAATAACGTAAATGGATCATTGTAAAATTTTAAAAAATCGGATTCGCTTACCTGGCCGGGATACGGGGCATAAAAATGAGTTGTACTTTTGGAATCGTTCCTCCATACCAACACATAAGCAAGCCGGAGATTTTTTGTTTGTAATGCCTTTAGCAAATTCTCCGTCCACCAGGTGGTATTGGGGATAGATTCCAAACCCGTTTCGGTGAATGCCGCCAGCTTATTAGCTTTCCGTGCGAAGTCTGAAACAACTTTTAGTTTCCTGATTCCAGCAGCGAGATCATATTTTCCATCTCTTCCAAAATCTGCATAGTTATCTACACCTACCATATCTACCCATTCATTGCCGGGGTATCGTTCCAGGTATTGAGCCTCATTGGAGAATTTACAATCCGGAGAAAATGCATAAACCAGGTTATGTACGTCCATGCTGTCTCTCAGATAGGATACCGTAAATTTCCACAAGGATGTAAATTCCTCTGTGGTACAATGTGACTTACCCCACCAAAACCAATCTCCATCAAATTCATGCCATGGACGAAAGATCATTGGTACTGGTTTGCCATCAGCTCCTTTGATTGTTTTTACAAAACTGCCAATGTTATGAAGGATAGCTTTAAACTTTTCATGCGCTGCACCACCCGGTATAATGCATTTTACAACAGGTAGTGATACCGAATCTTTCCAGTAAAAACCACCTGCTGAAATGGGATTGTTAAAATGCCAGCTAATGGTAGTAACACCGCCGCGGTTATAAGAAGCTGCGATATTTTTTCTTAATGAAATTTTTTCCTTTTCGATCATGCTGTCTGGCCTGCCCGAAAGCCCGCTAAAATCCACACCTATCACCGCAGGGTGCGATCCGGTAACCGATTTTACATCAGAGCGATCATTATCGCCATACCAACCATGACCATATTCGGTTGCATGCTGGTGGCCAAAAAGTATATGCTTTTCGGAGAGCTTATGAAGATTGCGATACAGCGCCGTTGTTTCTTCCGTTGCTTTAACATCAATAAGATTTATTGCCTGTTGGGCATACGAAATCGTTGATACAAGCGATAACAGGCCATAACACATAATGGCAGTATATTTATTTCGGTTTACCATTTCATTTCAATTTTTATAAAGTGGGATGATTCCTCTTCAGTAAGCGGGTGATCTTATAAATCACCATAACCATGGCAGCAATTATTGTATTGCTTTGTACAAAAATAGTTTAATGAGTACCTGGATTTTTCTTTCACTGCCGGTGGAAACTGTCTAACACATAGCAAAACAAACAATCCGCAATTCAGTCGCATATTAATGTTGATTTTATTTTATTGTGTAGAAAAACAAATAAGATAAAGCCAGTTAACGGGCTATCACAACCTTCAGCATTTCTGCTGCTACCAACTCATTTCCCCGATTATTTAAATGTACACCATCCGTAGTAAGTATGCCATACTCCGCATCATCAGGATTGTTTTTAGCCAGGTATTTTTTGAATGCCATTCTTAGATTCACCAACAAACAGTTCAGCGTTGCCGATAGGCTTAAAATTACTGATGAATAGGAATCAAGGTCGGTATCCTGCGAATTCGCATTCATCTTTTTTTCTCCAATTACAGAAATAGTGCAAAGCGCAACATCGATATTGTTTGCTTGTAATTTTTTTATAAGGGCCTCATATATTTCGGCAAATTTTGCAATGGGCGTTCCGTTACCAGACTTTTTGTGCCATACATCATTGATGCCAATGTAGATCACCACTATATCAGGCTTCCTTGTTATAACATCCGCATCCATTCGCTGGAACAAATCATTGATTTTATTACCATTGATACCAGCACCAATGAGTTCGTAATTGTTTTGCTCAATGGTGTCATTCACCATTTGTTGCAGCCGGTCGATATAACCGCCTCTTTCTTCACCAGCATGTGTAATGGAATCGCCGAAAAATAGGATACTTGTTTTTTTCAATGGTTGCATGGTTTATTATGTGCTTTTTTATCAGGCATGATCTGCTGAAATATTCTATCATGCTTAATTTTTCAATTTAACATACAATGATTGGAATTAGCCATTCGGCTTTGTTAAACTTTAATGTTAATTATCAATTGCAGGAGTATTATCAATTCACACTACGAAAGTTTCCTGTAAATGTTCATACTTAGTTATATTTAAAATCAGCACTTAACTTACCCACCATCACTTTAAAATCTCCCGGTTCTGTTACTGTTTTCAATTGTGCGTTTACAAATGCAAGGTCATCTTTATTAAGCTGGAAAGTAACCATTTTGCTTTCACCCGCTTTCAGGTCAATTTTCTGAAAAGCCCTTAAGCGTTTCATGTTAGGCGTTATACTGGCATACATATCCCGTGAGTATAATTCTACCGTGTGCTTGCCAGCACGGGCACCCGTATTTTTCACATTAACGGTGATGGTTAAATTTTCGTTTCCAGTTAATTGAGTGGTATTTAATTTCAGCTCACTATACTCAAAGCTGGTATAGCTTAAGCCATGTCCAAAAGGATACAAAGGATTGTAACCTGTATGGATATCATCGTTGAAGACTTCCCTGATTTCTTCAGTTGGCTTCCGGTCGTACATCACCACTTCGCCCATACTGCGTGGATAACTAAATGGTAAAATTCCATTGGGATTATAATCTCCAAATAATACATCTGCTATTGCTTCACCGGTTTTCTTTCCACTCCAGTAAGCTATCAGAATGCCTTTCATGGCTGGTTCAAGATTGGTGATAAACCGTGGTCTTCCTTCAGTTAAAACGAGTATAACTGGTTTGCCGGTTGCAACTGCGGCTTTTGCCAGCGCAACCTGGTTTTCATCCAGCGCCAGATCTGCTATGTTGCCAGGACTTTCAGCATAAGCATTTTCACCCAGGCACAAAATAATTGCATCTACATTCACAGCCGCTGCACTTAATGCAAACACATCATAATTCATCGGATTGTCAAATCCTTTACCCGATGAAGATACCACGTTTGCAACACCCAGTTTTGCAGTAATGGTTTGTAAAATTGTTTTACTATCTGCAGGATACCATTCTTCTTCTTTACCCTGCCAGGTATAACTCCAGCAACCATTTAAAGTACTGAGGCTTTGTGCACCCGGACCAGCGACCAAAACTTTGCTGGTTTTTGAAAGTGGTAAAATATTGTTTTGATTTTTTAATAAAGTCATCGCCTCATGCGCTGCATCCAGGGCAAGGGTTTGATATTCGGGTTTACCAAAATTTGCAACCGCTTCCTTCTCAGGATATGGATTGTCAAATAAGCCGAGGTTGTATTTTAATACTAAAATTTTTCTCACCGCATCATCAATTCGGCTCATCGGCACTTCTTTTAATTTTACGGCTTCTATCAACAGATCGTAAAAAGAAAAATCACTGGGCACCATGCTCATATCGATTCCAGCATTGATGCACATTGCCACCGCTTCTCTTGGTGTTGCTGCTATATTGTGGCGGCTGTGTACTCTTTTAATATCCTCCCAATCCGTTACAATCAACCCTTCAAATCCCAATTCCTTTCTTAGTACATCCGTCAGCAAATACTTGCTGGCATGCACCGGAACGCCATTAATTTCGCTGGAGTTTACCATTACGGTTGAAGCACCCGCTTTTACGGCTTCTTTGAATTGTGGTAAATAATATTCCCGCATTTCTATTTCGGGTAAATAAATCGGTGTTCTGTCTTTTCCTGTTCTGGATGCGGAGTAACCGAGGTAGTGTTTCATGCAACTGGCTACTGCAGAGATATTGTGTAAGCCATCTTCTTCGTAGGCTTTTATAACTGCTGCTCCCATTGTTTTACCGATAAAAACATCTTCGCCGTAAGTTTCAGGAAACCTTGACCACAACGGCTGTCTGCCGATATCCAATACGGTAGCAAAATTCCAGCGAACACCGGATGCTCTCAATTCTTTCGCTGCAACTTTGGTAATTGCTTTTGCTAACTCAATGTTACGGGTAGCGGCCACCCCAATGTTTTGTGGAAACAAGGTTGCATCCAACGTATAGGTTTGTCCATGTATTCCATCAAGTCCGTAAATAACCGGAATTTTTAACCGTGTGTTGTTGGCTTCATCCGCAATATTGGTGAGAATTTTATGCCATTGCTGAATGGATACTGCATGACCAGTTACATTCAAAATAGAGCCGACATGGTATTCCTGTAATGCTTTTTTTAATCCGGCTGGGTTGATCGTGCCATCAGGACTATCACTTACAACCCCAAGTGTGACCTGCGTCATCTGTCCCACTTTTTCTTCGAGCGTCATTTTTGCCAATAATGCTTTAACTTTTTTATCAATTAAATTAGTTGACTTTTTTATTTGTGCATCTGTATTGAAACTTGTAACAACAATCAACACGAAGAGAAAGATTCGTTTCATTTTATTTTTTTGGTTTATATAGAAGGATTTAAAATTATTACAATTTTTTTGTAAATGAAGTGATAAGTTTCCACGTGCTTGTGTCATTGTCAAAAACAGTATTTAGACCTTGCTCTTCCGGTGGAGGATCACCCAAATAATCATCTCCTTCACTCCACCAATAATTACTATTGATGGCTGCACGACCGCTACCGCCAAAGCCCCAGAAATTACAGCCTGCGATACTTCCTTTATTGATGCGGCTTTTATTGACTACCTCAAATATTTCCCGATAATAATTATCCCGCAGAAGGGTTGGAGACTGGTCTACAAACAAATGCCGGTCACGAGGCAAACCAAATTCTTCAATCACCATTGGCTTTTTTAAACGACTGGCAACTGCTGCATGGCTGGTAATATAAGCTTTTGTTTTAAGGCTGATGTCACCATAATTTTTATAGATCGAAGTATCATTGAACCAGCCCCAGTTTTTTGGCCAGATATGAATCGTTAGATAGTCGATATTTTTTATAGCATGTATGGCTTCAAATGTTTCCAGGTTTTCGGTTCCCATATTTCCTTCCGCCCCGGTGGTAATCAGATGATTTTGATCGAACGAGCGGATAAGCGAAGCTGCATCATCAATCCATGCCGTATAATCAGGGATAGCTCCTGCCCGCATTGGCCTTGGTTCATTGGCCAGCTCCCAGGCCATGATGGCGGCATCAGTATTGTAAGCTTTTCGGCTAATGGAATTAACCCTGTTAACAATTTGATTCACCTGCACATTGTATGCGGCTTTGCAGGGATCGCAGGTGTAAAATCGTTTTACATAATCCCGGTTTTCATCCCAGCTTAATTTTCGCTGCATGATACTGTCCGGCAGTAATCCATTCCAATTGAGATATTGTAAAAAACCACCACTCCATTCCCAGTTATTACTTAAATAAATAACGGCCTTCATATTTCTTTTGCCCATTTCTACCAACAGGTAATCCAGCCCTTTTAAATAACCGGCATCAAATTCTCCCTGCGTTTTTTGAAAGGATGGCGCCACTCTTTTTACGCCGTTGATTTTGCCGGTTCCTTCTACGCCTGCCAAAACCCTCAAATTATTTACGCCATTTTTATGCAAAAAATCAAGTTCTTTTTTAAGCCGCTCTTTTCCTTTTGCCGAATCATTTACCAGCGCTAATAATCCTCCATACCAGTAATTGGCACCTATGTAATAATAAGGTTTATTGTTGAGCATAAACTGGTGATCTTTTACAATAACAAAGGAGGACTGTGCCTGAATTGCCTGAGATAAAAAAAATAAAATCACAAGAAATTTAATTGAGTTTTTCATATCGGTTGTTTAATAAAATACTATGTTTTCAGTTAATTTTAAAACGCCTTTATACTGATCATCCTATAAAAATAAATGATTTCTCAACTACAGTTATTACCTGCCAGTAAAGTTTTTTAACCCTTTTTAATTTCTATGCAGGCCCTGCTATTGTGATACGAACATTTTCATATCCCAACTTTATCCTGCCCAGCCATTTTAGTGCCATCTCCATTTTATTCCCCAAACCCGTTCGCCATTTTGATTGTCTTAAATAATCCATGCATATACCGGGTAAGACTTTTACCGCTACGAAACAACTATTCGTGTTTTGCCTTGCAGTTTGCCGTATTCAAAATCCGGTGCGGATCATAGTAACAAGTTAGCAAGCCTAAGGAGAAGGATTGAATGTAATTTCAAAAGCGATCAGCAGGCATGCCATTTTGATGCACAAATTCGGGCTGGGGAAACTGCTCCAGTCTGACCGTCTCGGTCAGAATGGAGCAGTTTAATATTAGCGAAAACGCAAACATTTTCCACCGGCTTCACTAAGGTAAGCACCGACATTTAACCTACACCAGTCTTACAGAGACGTTCAGGCAGGATTGCTTAACGAAAGCGAAAATTTGCTCCAGTCTGACCGGCTCGGTCTGACTGGATTGTTTGATGCGAGCGAAAACGTAAAAAATCTCCTCTGACTTCACTGACATAAAAGCTTACATTTAACCTACACCAGTCAGACGGGGACGGTCAGACTGGATTGTTTATTTGTACCGGTCTGACCGACTCGGTAAGACCGGATTGTTTATTTGCACCAACAAATTCCGGGTTTCTTTCGTTGCGACTTTATCCGCAGTTTGAGCGATTGACGGGTTGATAATGAGCACATAGGCATGAACAAAAAAGCAAGAGATATTTTTTTTCAAATGGCTAATTTTATTCGTTTTAAATCGAACAGAAATTCATTGACAAAATTAATGCGTTAACTTAACTAATAACTAGTACTATATTATCTTTTCATAGATTTAAATGAATAAGATGTTACCATAAATTCCCGAAAACGGCAATTATTGAATGTGGTTGTGAGGTTTCAAGTTAGAAAAAAATAAAAAACGAATGGTACTATTTTATTAATCTTTGTAGTACTTTCACCTTGTTATTGTTATGTTTACGATTAAAGCTACTATCTGGAATGAACGATATTGTAAGAGAAATTACTCCACTAACACAAAATGATTGCTTTACTATTTTTTCCAGGGTTAAAAAGGAATTTAATTTCCCTTTACATTACCATGAAGAATTTGAGTTGAACCTAATCATCAATGCCAAAGGTGCCAAACGGATTGTAGGTGATCACATCGACTTGATTGATGACGTGGAACTGGTGTTGATTGGACCCAATTTGTCGCATGCCTGGTTTACACACCAATGCAAATCCGGTGATATAAAAGAGTTAACGATCCAGTGGCACAAAGATTTATTGGATGAAAAGTTTCTTCGAAGAAACCAGTTAAGTTTTATCCGTAAGATGTATGACCTTTCTGTAAAGGGAATACTCTTTTCAAAAGAAACAGCGCAAAATATTTACCCCCGTATTTTATCGCTGGAAAAAGAAAGTGGTTTTGATTCTGTTATGGCATTAATTAGTATTCTACACGATCTTTCTGCTTCCCGTAATATTCGAACATTATCAAAGTCGGGTTTCAACAGCGAAACGCAATTTAACTTTAACAGCCGGCGAATCGAAAAAGCATTTGAGTACATGAATAAAAATTATGACAAACAGGTTGCTTTAAATGACATTGCCAAACTGGTGAATATGACGGAGGTATCCTTTAGCCGGTTCATAAAAAAACGCACAGGTATTACTTATATCGATAGTTTAAATGAAATCAGACTCGGGCATGCCTCCCGTATTTTAATAGATACCACCAATTCAATTGCTGAAGTTTCTTACAGTTGCGGCTTTAATAATATTTCAAATTTCAACCGGTTGTTTAAAAAGAAGAAGGGGTGTACACCTAAAGAATTCAGGGAGAATTTTTCCGGTACCCGAAGGTTTATTTAGACGAACCTATAACACCCCGTGTTGTTTCGTTTTATGCTATTGAATGGCTTCCTTTTTCAATTATTCTGTCTACTTACTTTTTATGGCTTCCTGTTTTTTTGATATCTCACAGAAGATGTTTTTTAAATTACTCAAAAAAACAAATACAGGTAAATGCCGCCAAAAAATGGCACCAGCCAGACTATCTTTAACCTAGAGTTTATTCCCCGATTATTTTTTTTGGAAACTCCAGCTTTTATATCAATAACTATCAACTAAGGAAATAAATTTAAAGCTGTTTTTCAAACCGGCATCCGGTTTTTCAGGCTCAAAATAAATTGTTGATGTTACCCCCGGCAACAGATCAAAATAGTTATTGCTGAAAAAGCCTGTTACGCCAGGTATAGAAACGTAAACATCTTTGGCAAGTTGTTTTGATGTAAGTGTGATTATATATTTTCCACCCTGATAATCTATGTTTGTAATGATATTTGTACTACCCAGGTTTAATTCCTTTTCCGGAACAAAGTAGAAATTATTTGTAGCAAGTACATTGGCATTTTCGGTTATCCTGGCTGAAAAAAAGATGTCTTTTTTATTCAATCCTTTTAGTAAAAGAGAAGAATCAATTTCAAAATATACTTTACTTGCATTTGGATCAATGGTACTACTAATCAATTTGCTAAAAAGTTGTTTACCTGATAAAGCGGTGATAGTAATTTTTAGTTTAACATTGGCAGGAATAGTTTTATCCGAAACAACATAAACCATCAATTTGCCCTTCTCTATCATCGTAGAAATAAGAAATTCTTTATACAATTCACGAACCTTATAATGGGCAGCCTTCCATCTGCCGGCATAGTCAATACTTGACCAGGAGGCTACCGGCCAGCAATCATTAATCTGCCAATAAAGTGTACCCATACATTTAGACATATTCCTACGGTGCGCTTCAATGGCAATAGCCATTCCTTTTTGCTGCAATAGCTGGCTTACATACAGGTAATTGTCAAAGCCAACAGGTTCTTTATAATACTGCTGCATGTAATGTTTTATCAGGCGGTTACCATAGCCCTTATCTTTTAAATCATCTGCCATGCAACGTTGGTGCGACTGCATTACTTTAGAATCTAATTCCCTGTCTTCCGGCAAGGTGAAAGATTTTACTGTTTCCAATTCGGGGTAAGATTGAAACCCGTATTCGCTCATAAAACGCCCTACATTGGTATTGTAGGATTCGAACGGTTCTTTACCATGCCATACCGACCAATAATGTACATCTCCATTTTCCAACGGAATATTGTTGTATCCTGTATTGGGAGAAGTGGGATGATAATACCGGGTAGTATCCACGCTTTGAATTGCCTGCGGTATTACTTCGTAAAAAAGTTTTTTCATATTAGCTTCCTGGATAAGCTGGTTTTCGGGACTTAGTTTTTGTTTATATCCCCATTGATAATAGGCCACTTCTACCTCGTTATTTCCATTGTAAAGCGCTAAGCTGGGATGATTGCGGATACGTTTAAGGTTATCCTTAATTTCTTCGGTTACGCTGTTATAATACGTTTCATTAGCTGGATAGGTGGCGCAGGCGAACAACATATCCTGCCAAACGAGTATCCCATATTGATCGCAAAGGTTGTAAAAAATATCCTTTTCAAAATACCCACCACCCCACACACGCAACATGTTCATATTGGCGTCAGCAGCCGATTTCACTGTGAACTCATACTGCTTATCAGAGGTTCTGTTGATGAAATTGTCAGACGGAATATAATTAGCTCCTTTCATAAAAACCGGCTGCCCGTTTAAAACCACGTACAAGCTTTTTCCAAACTGATCCTTTTCTGTTATTACTTTAATGGTTCTGATGCCGGTAGTAACGAGATAGTCTGCTATTGTTTGATCATTCACAGTAAGCTTTGCTACAAATTTGTAAAGGTTTGCTTTGCCAAGACCATTACTCCACCAAAGTTTAGGATTCTTTACTTCAAATTCAACACTGATTTTATTCAGTCCCTTTCTCAAATCAACTTTTTTATTCACCATGATTTGGTCATTCATATTAATTGAAATTTGGCCTTCCGAATTTTGCAGCGATTCAACTTCAATCATGCCAGTCATGATAGCCGAACTATTTGTTATTGACCTCGTATTAATTTGCACCGCTTCAATACTGGCTGCATCATAAGCCTCAATGCTAACTCCTTTCCAAATACCTGCTGTAACAATTCTTGGGCCCCAGTCCCAGCCAAAATGATAACCTGCTTTTCGAACATACATACTTACCATCGTATCTGCCTGGTCGTTATTGGGAAACTGAAATAACGGAAAGGGCGCCGTAGTTATTAAAGGCATCGCTTTTTTAAATACCGAATGAAAATAAACCAGCAGGTGATTGTCTTTTTCTTTGAGCTTTCCGGTGCAGTTGATGCGCCAGGTGCGATGCATGTTATCTGCACTGAGTACGGGTTCTCCATTTAAATAAACATCCGCATAGGTATCAAGGCCTTCAAATACCAGCGAAATAGTACGCCTTGCAAGCATTGCTTTTTCCACATCAAAACTGGTAGCATATTCCCAATCTTTTTGCCCAATCCATTGTTGGGATGCTTCATTGGTGCGGTAGTAAGGATCTTCAATTTTTTTATTGGATAATAAATCGGTGTGTACACAGCCCGGCACATTGGCTGGCAACCATTCTTTAGTGCCACCCTCCCTGAACTTCCAATTGTTTTGAAGATTAATGTGCATGGATTGCGCAAATAAAAAATGAAAATTGATTGAAAGCAGCATCACTAATAAAATGATGCCCCGAATATGTTTATATAAATTCATGGGATGCTGTTTTAAATAATTTATAGGTTTTTGTCAAAATATGCTGGATAAATTCAAGCGAATATTCATCATTGAGGTTTTCATTTTCTTTAATAATCGGAAAAAGAATTCACTATTATTTCAATATAAAATTTCCCGAACCCGGATAATCTGCCGAAACATCCCAACGTGGCTTCCAAAAAATAATGGATGGCTTGGTGTTGGAAACATCGTCCACATCTTTATAGCTGATATTGAACCTCAGCCTTCCCATATCGGTAATATATTGTAATGGCAGGTTGATTTTTAATAACCATTCGTTTTTATTTAACCATTCTGATTGGCTGGTAAACCCTTGAATAGTAGTTACAACATCCTGGCTGGTCAGTGATGGATTAATGGTAATGGACGATACATTTTTTTCGCCGGGCTTTTGAAAAAATAATTGCAGTTGATCATGGAGTTCGCCACCAAGCTGGTATTTATCATCCTTAACCAGCACTTCCACATACAAACGTGATTTCTCGTGTTGTAACCTAAATTTTAAAAGCGCATCATCCTTGCCATGCCAATCCCAATCCTCTTCAATATATTCTGGCCGATCGACGGTTATAACTGTTTCTTTAACTGATTCGTTTATGATGACACTGTTCGTTTTATAAACCGGTATAACCCTTGTCCAGTCAACTTTTAAGCGGGTAGCCGCATCCAATTGGTAAGCCTGTCCATTGAGCTGGTAGGTTCCTGTTAACTTACATTCAATGTCAGATAATTTATCAAGGTCAAGCGGTAAGTTTTTATTTGAACTTTCAAAATCAACCAGTTTATCTACAGTGCTATTAGCTGGCACGTTTACGCTGATTTCAGGAGTTGTACACTGCCAGTATTGACCAACTGGCATTTTTCCAGATACCGTTAATAGGGTATTGGTAGGATTGTTGAAACGAAGTATGAGTGAAGCATTTCGGGTAAATCGATTTGCAGAAATGATTGGATTAGCGTGCAGCCACTTACCCGTTCTTAGTGCCTGAATTTGAGGGTATATGCCTGTAGAAACAATGTCTTCCTGCAAAAGGCCGTCTAAGGAGATATTAATAATTTCAGGCTCTTTATCGGCCAACGTAACCCAGGTAAGATGATGAAACTCTCCAAATTTTGCCCCTCTCCCATTAGTGCCGCCGCCTGTAGTAGCCAATACGAAATGTTTCTTTCCATCCTTTGTACCAAACAAATAATTATGATGATGACCAGAGAAAACGGTATAATTTCTTCCTTTCAAAGCTGATTCAATTTTCTCGTAACCGGCTTCGTTACCGTAAGACCATAAAGGCCGGTGCATAAATACAAAGGTCCATCTTACATCCTTATGATTTGCTATTGCGGCTGCGATATAATCAGACTGTAATTTGCTGATGCCATCCGTTTTTCCATCTTCGGTATCTAGTATAAGAAACAAAGCATTTTTATACAAAAAATTATAGTAGGTGCGGCCAAAACGCTTATTCCATTGCTGCTTTAAAAAATCATTACTAACGTCATGGTTACCCGACACGTAGAAAAAGGGCATTTTAAGCAGTTGTACCTGGGTGTTAAATTGTATCCATTGTTTTTCGGCAAGGGCTGAATCCCTGGTGTATCCATCTATAAGGTCTCCAACAGACATAACAAACGGAGGTTGCAGTTTATTTAACTTTTCCCTGGCATCTTCCAGGATACCGGGAATATTTCCACCATTGATATCTGCAATAATGGCAAATTGAATTTTATCATCCCGGTCGTTGAACACAATATTGGTAACCGGCAGTTTCCCATTCAGGAAGGAGGCAGTATCGAATTTGATACCGGCCGAAGATAATGGCTGGCCCATTGAAATAAGGAACCCCATGATACAGCAAACGGAAAGCAATAATTTCTTCATCGTAAAAGAATTTAGCAGCGATTCAATTCAATTTTTAAGCAGCACTTTCACTGGCACTTTTTGTAATCATCCTTTTTGCTTTAACCAAATGATAAAAAATAATTACTGCTTAATAAAGTTTTTAGTATCAAAGGTTTGTCCATCCCCGTTGGTCACTATGCAATAATAATTACCCGAAGCCAGCATGTGTACAGGCAGTAAAATAGTGAATTTATTATCAATTGCTTTTACACTTTTATTTAGCAATTTTTTTCCTGTATTATCAAATATGCAGGCATTGTATTGTTGATTGTTTGCTCCAGTACCCTTTATTTCCAGCATATCAGTTACCGGGTTTGGATAAATTTTAAAGGAGCCAACGTTTTTATTTTCGAGTAGTAGAATACCTGAATAAGTAAACTTTCCATCCTTGTCCATAATTTTGAGGCGGTAAAAATTCTTCCCATCCAGCGGCAGCTCATCCATAAACCGGTGATCACCTTTATAGCTATTATTGATTTGATTTAGATTTCCAAGCGCTAAAAAAACTGTCCCATCCTTACTTCTTTCGATGGTTATTTCCTTCACATTATCCGATTCTGCAATGGAAATTATTAAAAGGTTTTTTTTGCTTTGCATCAGTCCCTTAAAGGTTGCGAGCCTGATGGGCAAGGTACTTAGCTCATAAGCTGTAAATGCAGCATCCCAGGCAATAGAGGGGCAGCTAATTTGTAAAACGTTATTTGAAACCACCACGGTACTGGATGATAATTCTGTGCCGTTGGTACATTCAAACCATCTTACTTCATAGCTACCATTCGTAATTCCGGGAATAGACAAAACTGCTCCGGCAACTGCTGGTGGAACAGCGCCGGAAGGTCCGGCATCTATCCAGTTATATTTTTTATTGTGTACCCAGCCTGCTGCTCTTTTACTGTCGCTACTTTTAAGCAGGTAGGTATTTAATGCAGTACCTAGGTTTGAAAAAGTATAACCACTTATCCTATACCAATCGCCACCGGCATTGTCCACTTTTATGGTGTGGGTACCCGAAGGCACATTGATGGTGTAAGTAGTATTTGCGGTGGCAAGCGTGTTCAATGCTTCTACCCCATCCAGCATTATTTGTACCCGTTGCGCATTGCAATAAGGCGAGATGTCCGATGTTCTTACACTAAACTGCGAAGCAATAGGGAATGTTACAGTAAATGTGGGTGGATTGGATTCTGCAGCTTTACACTGGGTGCCATATATATATTCCCCAAGGTTGTTGGCAGCAGGTGTTATACTACCTGTTGCATCAATGGTAAAAGAAGCTGCGGGTGCTTTGCCCCATCCAAAACCCGGTGATACGGCAGCATCCGAATTACCTCCGCCCGTTACTGTGCCGGCTACTGGTTTATAGTTTTGATTGGCAAGTTCAATTTTAGCAGCTACAATTGCAGGCGCTTTATAATGGCTGTAAAGGTTTTGGGGCTCAATGTAAGAATCCCACCACCAGGATGAACCTGCACCCATGCCGCCGCCAAAAAGCGTTGCCCATACACTATTGTGAATATGAATGCCATTGGGATCGCTTGTGGATAAATTTGATTGTGTTGTGTTCACACCAAATTCTCCTGTATAGGTTGGCTTATTAAACTGGCCAAGATAACTTTTTAAGCCATTCACCAAAACAGTTTCTACATTAGGCGATCCATTGTAATAATGGGTTTGAGTAAAATCTATTTCAGGTAGGTTCCAGGTAGCCGGATCCTGGTCATCGTGTGCATAGCTGGTGGTAATTAAATGCCTGAACGGATCCTTTGATTTTAGATATTGGGCCATCTCCTGGTGCCAGTCTTTTATTTGCGTTTTATAGGTATTAAACTGGTCGGTCCACGTTACTTCATTGAATAATTCCCAACTCATAATATTGCGGGAATACCCCCACCGGGCAACAATGTACCGCAGCCTGTTTTTATGCAAAGATTTTGCTGTAGCATTTATAAAATAATCCCAGGTATTAACGCAGGGGCCGCCATTTACGGCATTGTATGGGTTGTCGGGCCAGTTAGGATCTGTAGTACTTGAAACCATTCCATGATGGTTGATGCATAGCATCATATAAATGTCTTTGGCATTGCATTCCTCCAGTAACTTATCTGTATAAAATGCATTGTCCTGCCGGTATTTTTTCAATCCTTCATAAGGTGCGCCTCTCCATTCAATACCGAGTCCCCAGGAACATTGCCACACCCGGATAAAATTGGCATTATTGGCAGCCAGTTTATCGGTCCAGTTTTTAAAATTCAGGTATTTGTTGTTTTGTTGCCAGGCCAGGTTTTGCCCTATAGGAATGTATTGAGTTCCATCATCAAATTTCAGATAGTTGCTGAGGTTCCTGCGTACAAAACCCTTTTTATCAGCATCCACGGATTGGAATGAATTTGCTGCGGACAGGGTACTTCCTAATGTATTTATACAGGCAACCTGGTAGCTGTAACTGCCGGTTTCTGCGGGTGCGTACCTGATGGTGAAATTGTTACTTCCTGTTGGAGTAAGATTGCCACTGCTTGTATTCAGTGTATAGTTCTGCATGTAAAATCCCTCAATAGTATCCTTCTTGCCGGAGGGTGCAGTAAATATACCCCGTATCAAAATATCATCATAATCGTAAGGATTTGCATAGCCAGCGGTAAGCGCTACTGTTAATTCCAACTTTTCAAATTTTTGAATACTTGTATTATTTGGAGTAATAGAATTAATGATGGGCGACTGTGCCAGGGCATGCATGCCTCCCGGTAAATAATTACCAAGAAATGTTACGAGAATTAGTAAAGTTTTTTTCATTGCAAGTTTGTTTATTTTTTTCATAAATATATATGCCACCGGAGCAGCCATCTAAAAAAAGGTCAAGTATCTATTTAACCAGGATTTCCAATAAACCTTGAGTACAGTAATTGTACTTTCAGTTAAATTTTATTTATTCATATTTTATAAAATTGCTGTGCACCTAAATTTTATTCAAGTTACTTCTTCGGCACCATTTATAAAATGCAGTTGTTTATTTATCGTTACTTTCAAAATATAAACTGCCATCACAGCTTATCGTAAATAACCTGGAAGTAGGCACTTAAACTAAAAGCTGTTGCACCTGCATTGGTTGCCCAAGAGGGATTTACCATATTCATATTACCACCATCTCCATTCCAGCACCACCCTAATACAGGCCATCCCTTTGTTTTGGCATAATCAACAATGCCCGACCAATCAACCGTACCGGTTGCACCATTACCAAATTCTCCAATTATACCACGCCTTCCGGTATTGCTAATATCATCCAGGTCGGAAGCTTTTACACTGTGGTTTTTTCCCTGGTTCCAGCCATTTGGATAAATGTGGGCAGAAATGATAATGTTGGTATCTGCAATTACAGGATTGCTGGTTTTTACAGCCTGGTAGGCCGTGTAAGTTTCCTGCCCCCAGCCTGGAATATCAATTACAATTGGGCCTGCATAAACTGTTCTTACAATTGCAATAGCAGTGTTGTACGCAGTAGCATACGCCGAAGCTGTTATATTATGACTTCCCCATTCATTCATTAAATTGATGGTAAAATTTCCTCCAAGGGCAACATAATTATTTTTCCACCAATTAGCGGCATCCGTTAATTCTGTTGCATTATCAGAACCCAACACAGTGTATTTATGATACGTTGCAATTACAGTAAACCCGTTTGCCTGCGCCTGCGCAATCCAGTTTTTAGCCTGGGGAGCTTTATCAGGTTCTATTTCAATCCGCAGTGTTTTAATTTTTGTCTGCAGTTTCATCAGGGCCCAATCAAAATTAGGATTACCTCCGTTATAATAAGAAGGCTGAAGATTTACACCATTCTTTATGGAATCTTTTACCACAATTACAACTGGTGGAATAACCGTTGGCGGACTTACCACCACCGGACCGTCTGGTGTGCTTTTGGAGCAGGCCGCAATTAATATTAACGACGCCAGCGAAAGGTTCTGTAGTATTTTTTGTAAAAAGTTATTTTTCATTTTATGTTATTTTTATGGGTACAGATTTTGCTTTTCTTTTAGATCTTTTGACTGACGCTTAAATCTGCGGAAAAAGAAAAACCGACGGCTTATATGCGGCCGCCGGTTTTTATATTTTGACTAAAACATTGGCCCGTCCGAAATGTACACATCATCAATATTCACTTCGTACCCACCTGCCACATTACCAGTACTAAAGCCTATTTTAAAATAATCTAATATTCCTTTTGCATCCAGCCCGGTTGCTGTCCCGGTTCCGCCCCACTTGCCCCAGTTAATATCAGCTAGCCTAAGGCTATATAATTTCCAACCGGTTGTTTGTACAAAATAGTCACTCGAATTAAGGTCTCCGCCCCATTTTACATTCGACTGGTTTGTTTCAAACTGAAAGAAACCTTTCTTACCATTGGTGTTAATCCAGAAGTTTACATATGCATTGGCCACCGCAGTAAGATCGATAGGGCCTGATCTATTAATATCACCTGTCCAGTTCCAGTTGGCAGCATTTGTTAGTCCTACAGTCAGGTATTTATCACCGCTCTTTGTAGCGATGCCACTTTGATTGAGTCCATTAATGGCTGAGCCCGAATAAGGGTT
>Ga0209181_10003907_pt1 | contig 22548 bp, 16 predicted proteins | sample MAT05_FD_187208 | JGI IMG/M metagenome (GOLD analysis project Ga0209181, IMG submission 187208) | Freshwater microbial communities from Lake Fryxell liftoff mats and glacier meltwater in Antarctica - MAT-05 (SPAdes) (version 2) | ecosystem: Environmental > Aquatic > Freshwater > Ice > Liftoff...
AGTAGCAACTGATACTAAGGATGCACAGCTCACTGTTGAGATAACCGTATAGCTGCCGCTGTTAGCCGGAGATGTTACAATAGTTAATGTCGTTAAGGTAGCGCCTCCTATCGGGCTGCCATCTTTATGCCATTGGTTCCCAGCACCTGCACTGCTCGTTAATACTATCGCGGCTGTGCCTTCGCAAACTACAACCGAACCAACCGGATTAATCGTTGGCGTAGCAGGAATTGGATTTACAGTAATGGGACCAATTGTATTTGTTAATGTTCTACTACACGTAGTGGCCACGTTAGTCGCAACCACTTTTAAACTAGTGATGCTTGTATTTAGAGAATTTGTAATCAGATCAAGATCGGTTCCTGTTCCCCCGACAATCGCCCTTACTGGATTGTTTGCTTGATCTTGTATTTCATAATTGACCCCTGATTCGGAATCGGTAATTCGTATTGTAATAGTTCCACCATTACAAATCGTGAGTGCTGTCAACGCAGTTACTGTCTTGTCAATAGGCAGCGCATTAATTGTAACAACTTCAGCAACACTTTGCGGACTTGTGCAACTAGTTATTCCATCAACGACACTTACTGTGTAAGAACCGCTTCCTGCAGGATCAGTAACTGCAATACTTACACCTACATCTCCAGTGGCAATGCCCCCTTTATACCAAACGTAGGTTCCGCCATTGGGTGCAGCCGAACTGGTTAGTGTAACATCAGGATTTGTTCCATCACACACTACACTGCCACTACTTAAAATGGAAGGCGCTGGCGGAGCTGAGTTAACTGTAATCGTTGTGTTGTCTGTTGCCAGAATGCCATTACCATCGTTAACGGTAACGGTATAAGCTGTTGTTAATATTGGTGATGCAACCGGGTTTGAAATATTGGTAGCACTCAACCCTGCAGCCGGACTCCAACTATATGTGAATGTTGGGTCTCCTGTAACATTGGTAGAAAGATTTACTGCAGACCCAAAACATATAGGTACACCACCACCAATTATAGTGGCTGTTGGATTTGCACCTCTAATACCTGTGAATATGTTTGTTTGGCCTGTTGACAGTGGAGCTGCAACCGCACTCAAAGTATTGGCACCTAAAGCCGAGTATTTTATCCAGGGATTCGAAGCCTGATTAAATGTGCCGGTTAACTGAGCAGCACTTATGCTTCCTTCAACACCTGTTATATCTGCATTAGGATACGTGGCTGAAATTGTTGCAATGCCGCCCGTAATATTCGAATTGATTTCCCAATAGCGAGTTAAAAAGTTAGTACTGCTTGAATTATTGGGATGTTTCGCATCGGAAACGGAAACTCCAAGATTGGCTGGGAAGCCGCCTGCCGTAACGTTGACTGTTATCGGGGAATATTCTAATGACCCTGAATTGTCGCCTATTGGAAATGTAAAGGACTCCGGGCTGCCAAAGGTTTTGATTAGTTGATTGCCACCTGATGCTACAATCATTTTAGCAGCCGTTGGAGAGGCAATTGAGATGCTCGCTAAAGTTCCTAAGGTGAGATCGAATCCATTGAGATTAAGGATCCCGTTACTCATCATAAGAACACCATTAACTGCAACTGCAGCCCCCAAAGATGCCTGGCCGCCCGATTGATTAATCACAAGGTCATTATAGGTTCCCGTGGCAATGGTTTGTGACGCACCATAATATGTAACGATTCCTGTGCTTGTTGCAATCCCATTAGTAGCACCAGTAAAGCGAATATCTCCACCTGTATTATTGATAGTGCCCGAAACACTGAGCGTGTTAGCACCCAAATCAAAAATTGATGAGTTTGTAAGATTTCCACTTACCGTGATAGCACCACCACCATTCTTTTGACCAGCACTTGAAAGCGTAAGATTGTTATAAGTAACTGAAGCGACTGTTTGAGGTGCTGCCCCATTGTAATGAACCGTACCTGAGTTATTATTAAAGGTTCCGGAATTATTAAAATTACCTGAAACTGTAAGTGTACCTGACGTAGACGTTAAACCGCCTACACTAACGATAAGGTTAATAAGATTTACCGGATTTGAAGTGAAACTCAATGTGCTTGAACCTCCTTTGGTGAGATCAAACCCAGTTGTAAATGAAGCCGGTATTGTAATCGGATTATTGGCAACAATAGAACTTGCACTTCCCAGAGAAATAGTTCCTGCAAAAGTTGCCAGAGCCACAGAACCATTGAATATTGCTCCTCCCGAAGCGATTCCAGTTCCATTTATGGTAAGTGCCTCGGCTGCCGCATAATTAATTCCATTCAAATCAAGGGCTGCACCGTTTGCTATGCTTGTTCCGGAAACAGTTGCACCCAAAGCAGAACCAGATCCAATACGGAATGTGCCTGCACTAATAGATGTTAATCCAGTATAGCTGTTCGCACCAAAGACGTTTAGTAAACCAGCTCCAGCCTTTATAATTCCTGGGGCTCCGCTTATATCCGATGATAACGTTAGATCAGGAGTAGCACCCCCATCCGGAACTGTAAATGTGCGCGTTGCCGCGCCTAAAGCAATGGGTGAATTAATGCTCGCTGTGGTGCCACTAGCATTGGTGGTTACATCTCCAGCCAACGTCAGCGTACCTGTACCCGTTATTGAGGTGCCAGTCATATTCAATGAACCAACACTGGTAACATTATTGGCAACTAACGCAAACACTCCGTTAGATATAGTAAGAGCATTCGTTATTGCAATATTAGATACCAGTGAAACGGTATTGTTACCGCCACCACCGGTATTATTAATGGAAAGGCTTGCTACCGTGGCAGGCAGGCCATCGCCTGCTGATTGATTGGCAACCCCGATATAATGATAGTTTGCGCCAATATCATAAACTCTGTTTGGCGCAGAACCTGACATTTGAATACTACCTGATGCAGATGCCAGGGATATACCAGCTGTTGAACCAATTCTTAACGTTGATCCTGGGTCCGTAATAAAATTGCTTTCACCTAACCCCGACAATAATCCACCGGAAGGAATGATTAAATTGCCACTGTTAGTGAAATACCGATCAGTGCCTCCCTCAGCATCTAATATCACTGTACCCGAGATTGTGCCGGCAGCCGCGCCCGCGAGGGTAAAACTCAATCGGGCTCCTGCTATTCCAAGTGTCAATGTTTCTAACGCGCCAACAGAAAATGAACTTGTTACCGTTAGAATGTCTCCACTAACCGATGCAGCCAGTGTGCAAGTACCCGTTACGGTGAAACTGTTTAAACTAATCGCAGGCACATTGGTGATGTCTGCCGATTGATCGCTATTGATAATAATAACATCTCCGGCAACAGGCGCTACCCCACCCGACCAGTTGGCTCCTGTAGTCCAATCGCCCCCCGTTGTAGGTAACCAGGTCTTTTGAGCCTGAGTAACAAAAGAAATAAAAAGGAAGGCAAGCAATAGCAGGCCGGACCTCTTGGAAGCAAAATGAGACAGATTATAAAAGGGTGATTGATTGTTATGATTAACAGATAAAACCGATGAAAATAATTTATACGGTTTTAGAATCAGGGACATAGACAGGTTATTGGCCAACAACAGAAACTAGATATTACAGACCCCCTAAAAGTAACCATTTCCATTCAAAATGAAGCTATTCTACTAGTTTGCCTTCAGAATTTAATTTCATTAGAACCATTTTCTTTTGCCCTTTATCATTTCCTCCGCCTACAACCATGGTTCCAGAAATCAATATCCTACCATCAGGTAACTCTGCTAAAGAACCAGAGAAATCGTCACCTTCCCCACCAAAAATTAGCGGCACAGACCAAACTCTGGAAAATTGATTGGTTAATTTTATAACAGAAATACTAGAACCAAAATTTGGAACATTGTAGTCATCCGTTAAAAGTAAAAAGGAATTATCCTGTTGGTTAAAAGTACGGCTTGGACTTCTTAGAACATTATTACCTAAGTCTGTTGGAGCAGCGTCAAATAAAGCAGAAGTTGTAACTAAACTGTTGGTCTTTGAAACTTTGACAAGATAGGACTGGGTTAATCCTAGATTTCTTCTCGTGATACCAGCTAAAATATAACCGGGCTCAAATTGGTTCTTGTTATCTTCTACATGGCTAAGAATTTCATCCGAATTAGGATCACCAAAAGTTAAAACTACACTACTTGCTTCACCCGAGCTACCCAACTGAGTAATCCAATAATCATAGTCAAAAACGCCATCATTATCCCCTTGCTGAAACGGACTATTAGTGGAACCAAAAAGATAATAAACGCTATTAGGAACAACCTCAATAACTTTTGTTGCAATGTCATCAGCAACAATCCCCGACTCACCAGTTATTTCATTCCAAATACTCAAAATTCGATTTAACGAATTGTCAAATCTTAAATGCATGGCATCCCTTGCATCACTTGATGCCAAGAATCCATTTGTATCAAGAGTAGAGGCTCCAGCGACAATAAATCCGTCATTAATAATAGTTACGGAGTTTACATCTTCATTAGTTTCAACTCCTGAATTTGTTTTCAAACCCACCCGAACACTATCAAGGAGTGAACCATCCTGAGAAATCGTTGCGAGGTATACGTCTTTATTATCTGTGCCCATAGCCGTCTCACCAGCAATTACGATCCTTCCATCCGCATGCAGTTCGATATCTTTCGCAAAGTCATCTCTATCCGGCAGTCCAATCCTACGTTGCCAAAGCACTTGCCCTTTAGCATCCACTTTTACTATGTAAATCTGTTTCCTAACACCTGGGCGCTGGGTATTACCCGCCATTACTACAGAGCCATCTGAATTAACAATAAAATCAACTCCTTCTTGTTCACCATCGTCACCATAAAACTTTACAAAGTAATTTTCTTCAGGAACTGGAAAACTTCGCTCAGTATCACAAGAGATAATAGTAATCAGAATAAAAAAAATGAAACTTGCTATGCGCATACTATTTGTTATCAGGAATTGCTTCCGATTTCTTTTTAAACAAATTACTCAACCTTGCTTTTGACTTCTTTCGTGGGTTGTATATTGGATGAATATATCCAAACGATATTGACAAATTATCTAACCTAAACAAGTCGCTGGCATAGGCGTACTTAGGCACTGCAATATCAAAGTCGCCATCTTTATCATAATAGCTGTTCCTCTCTTTGGTAAGGTTACTTAGACCAGCCATATATCTTAAATCAACATATACAAAGTCCTTTCCTATTTTTTTCTTAACCCCGCCACCAATTACTATTGATCTATTTAAAAGATTTCTCTTCGATGTCAGGTTTTCTGCAGCTCCATTTGCATCCTTTGAACTTCCATCGGAGCTATTATTTTTAAATAACCAGTCGGGGCCACGCGATGATAACAATAAGTTGACCGCATAACCCACATAACCAAATGGTCTTATCGAACCACTATCGTCCGCATACTTTACATACATGGGAATGTCAAACCAGTTTTGTTTTTCAATAATCACCTGATTGTCAACAGACAAATCAACGGAAGGAAAAAAGCCGTTGGTTTCACGCTTAATTGCTTTGTAAGAATAATTTCCTTCTACACAAATACTCCAGTGGTTGTTAATGTTCAAATCAATTCCTCCACCAACTTGCATTCCAATTTTCAGAATCGACTTTCTATCAACAGGCATTCCTATTAGATTGGTTTCGTGAATAGGTCTTGCTAATGAAGTATTCAGTCCAATGCGCAGGTGTGGGGTAAATATAGGTGTAGATGTAAATTTTTTACTTAAATAGTATACATCAATCGGATCGCGCGAAGGATTAGCCACATACTCAGGGTCAGCACTCAATAACCTTAAATAACTATCATCTGCCGCTATTGGGTCATCCAAAATCAGATAGGCTTGGGTGAGCAGCAAGTAGGCACGCACTCGTTGCTCGCTCGAAAAATTTCCTTTATCCAAACATGGCTTCAATAAGGCAGGAAGACCATAAAACCTCCCTGCATTAAATTCATCATCCGCTTGAATAAGAATTTGTTCGCAATCAATGTCGCCCGAAGAATTCTTCTGAGCGAAAGCAGGAATTGAAATGAGCAGTAAAAAATGTAGAAGTATAGTCAGTGGCCTCATCAAAACTTATTGAATAAAAGACTTTGACAAGTTGATTCATAATCAATATCCTGGCCCACGTAACTATCCCATTCATCCTGACTCATGTTACGTTCCATTTTAGGGCAAACTGATTCAGCTAACATTTTAGGATCTGTTGGCCAAATTCTAATCTCGCCATTATTGCAAGATGCAATCAGGTATTTTGAATTTTTGGTAAACTCGACATCCCAAACTGAACCGTTGTTATTATCCATTACAATCGGAAGATCTTCAGGATGATCGACCACCCACATCTGAAGTTTGCTGTCAAGACCGGCACTCGCTAGCAGCAAACCATCAGGACTAAATTCTAAATCAGCTATGCCCGACTTATGACCAGTGAGTTCTTTAATACTTTGAGTTTGCATATCAAGCAATTTCACAATCCCTCGTACAGGTTTCCTGTTTTCATTCAGGACTTCAACACCAAACGCAATCATTTGGCTGTTGGGATGCCAAGCAACTGATAAAATCCGGTTAGCTACCTTCAAGGACTTGGTGCTGTCTTTCAATTTTATAGTTGAGTCATCTGTCCAGACCTCTTTGTAGGTATTATTGGTTAAGTCGACCAAAACCATTTTACCTGCGGCTGAAACGCCCACTAATTGCTTTCCATTGGGACTGATATCAATGGACTTCAACTCATAAGGAAGTGAAAGTAGGTTTTTGCTTGCTCCGCTTTGTTGATTGGTAAATCTTAGGGTCCGATCTGCCGATGCTGTAATGAAACCTGAATTATCCGGCATGAACTTGATGTCCGTCACGAATCTCGTGTGACCTTCTACCTTAACGGGTTTGGATGAGGTTGACGAAAGATTGATAATCTCAACATAACTTGAGTCGCTTCCGTTAACCAAATACTTTTCGTCTTTACTAAGCGCCAACACTTTATTTGGGAAGCCGCTATTCTCAAACAACATCACGCTCTTTGCATCAGGATTTAAATAATCACCTTTTACAATCTTTCCATCACTGCCGGTTGTGTAGAAAGAAGTTGAGTTGCCCGATACAGCAATGGCGTACATTCTGTTTTTTAGTCCGCCCGGAATCTTCACAGCATTGTAATTGTAGCCGTAAAGTTTGGCCAGAGAATAATACAAACCCCTAAAAATGTAGGGGTCATACTTTTTGCCTTCATATTTGGTGTGAAACAAATAGCCTTGCATCGAAGTGAGACCAGCTAATTGCGGATCATCAATTCCCTCCGATTTTGCACCGAGCGACTGCGCCTTGGCCAACATTAAAAGGCGAACTGAATTTTTATAATTAACAATCGCTGAATCCAAATTCCTGACGGCCTCTCCTCTGGCAATGTTCGCGCTGTCCCGTTGAATCTTCGCATCTGCTAAGTTTCTTTCTGCTCTGCCTTTTTGGTATTCGGCAGTATTTAATGCAACCTGTAGTTTCTCATAGTTTATCTCTAATTCTTTGGTCTTAAACTCAATCTGTCGCTGTTTTTCAAGATTATCTTCCAAAGCAACCTGAGCTCTTTCTCTTTGCTCATTTGCTTCAACTGTAGCGGCCTCAGCTTCTATACGTTTAGTCTTGGCAAAATCTCTTTGTCTATCAGCATCAATCTTTTGAATAAATCCATATACAAAGAAGCCCGTTGCAATCAAGAGTAAAAGTGCAAGTATCAAATTTGTTACCCGCGCGCGCTGCAGCATTCTGCGCTGCAACATTTCCTGGCTCTTTAATTCGGCTTCGTAGGTGATTCGGCTTGTATCCAAGAACACAACGGCCCGTTCAAACGCAATATCATAGCGCTGCCCCCATTCGCGGGTAGGTTTCTGTTTCTTCTGCCAGTTCAGAGCAAGTTGTAAATCAGGTGGCCGCCACAAACTTGTTTTACCAATCTGATACATGGCGGCAGCATCCGAAACTCTTCGATACATCTGAGCCGAATCATGCTCTTCATCCACCCAAGTGGAAAGCCTGGTCCAAATGCGCATGAAACTTTCGTGCGAAAGCTCAACCACCGAACTAGGCTTTAAATCAACTTGCAAACCGGGCATCAGAAATGAGCGTCCGGGCTTCCTGAATTTCTCTACTACTTCTATTACCTGATCATCCGAAACCTGAGCCAAGGCGGCTACATCCGCAACTTTAGCAGGCCTGCGCATTTCAAGGCCTTCAGAATTTTTTTCGGTAATTCCTTTAAAAAGAACTTCTGCAATTCCACGCTCTTGAAGCGACAATTCGTCATACGCTTCATTGGCATGAAGCGACAAGGCCTGGGCAATTCTTCCGATGGCATTGTAATGCCGAACATCCATCGGCTCACCCTCTTCCCGATTGGCAACCCAGTAGTCCCACGTGCGCATAAGCGCATGCTGAAGGATTGGAAGTTGATCCTGATTGTCTCCAATATCACTAAGCAGTCGTTTCACGAGGCGCTGCGAAATTCTTCCACTGCCTACTGCAACAGGTCCTTCAATTGCCAGGCGCTTTTGATCGCGTGTCATCTGGGGCACCAGGTAGTTGCTGGTATTAATCATTTGGGTAAGTCCCGGAAATGAAGCACATTCTCCAATAAAATCGGATCGCATACTCAGGGAGACAAAAGCAGGCACTTCGCGTTGACCAACTGCCCCCAGCAGCAAATTCACATAAGTAGTAGCTTCATTGATTGATTCTTCATCTTTGGACTCTTTAAATCGAAACAATTCTTCAAACTGGTCAATTAAAAAGAATACATTATCACCTTCCGAAGATTGAAGGTACTTGGCTAATTCAACCAATCCTTGCGGACTGCTTCGTAGCACCGAGTTAATAATTGCTGTATGAATTTCCTTATCCTCTGGAGCAATGCGGCCTTCATCCAAAAGAAAGCTAACCGCAGATTTGCATAAATTCTCTACAGGTGAGTTTCCGGGACGGATTGTTATAATTTTCCAGTGTGGACCAGTGTCGGTCATGAACCCACCGTATAGCACGGGGATTAAACCGCAATACATCAAACTTGACTTACCACTGCCCGAGTAACCCATTATGGTTACCGAACGATTTTGATAAAGTTTTAATAGCACCTCGTCAACTTGTCCTTCGCGACCAAAAAAGTGGTGACTATCATCTATTGTAAAGGGTCGTAAGCCCGGAAACGGATTTGCGCCAACTTGTTCACCTGGATACAATGTATCCTGTGTAGAGTCATTCAATTCGCCAGCCTGAACAGAATAATTCAGCATCCTTTCATGGTATTACCTGAAATTTACAAAAAATGGGAGCACTTTGGATATTTTACCCGAGTAATCTAAGCTTAAAAAATAGTGTTATCCCCTACCTAGTCAAAAAAATCTCTGAAAAATAAGTTAAAATCAAATATATTCCAAAATCTTATTTGCCAACTTCACATCATTAGACGTAAGTTCATAAAATCTGTCTTTGTTAAATTTGAGCAATGTGACAGCCTCTTTGGCTTTTATCATACTAGAGTTCACATAACCAGGCGCGGATAATCTTTCGCCTATGAATTGACCAAGATTATAAGTGGTTGCGAATTCATTCTTTTCGTAATACTCCACTTCACCCTTAAAAACAATATAAAAGTCGTTGTTCTGCTTCTCGTCTATACTTAAAATCTGTCCTGGGCTGAGCATCAATGTTTTGGAGATGTCGGCCAGATAAGACAATGTAAGGCCGGCCATACCTTCAAACAAAGGAATGTTTTGGAAGAACATTACTTTGTCAAAATACAAAATGGTAGACCTGTTGCCCTTGTCAAGAACCGCATTGTCCAAGGAACGCTTAATATCGTCTCCTAACCGAACTACATTTAATTTATACGACTCCGGATTTATTTGATGGAGTGACCAAGCTGCTGTTTCGCGAATCAACAAGTCGGGATTGAAAAGTTGTGCGATTAAGTCCATTATAAACTCTTCATGTTTCTGCGCTCCAATCTGGTGTAGAACAGTTGCCTTTGTCCATCGATTACTTTGTGTAAATTCTCTATTAATCAGGAATTTAAGCACTAGTTTTTTGTCCAGTTGAACGCGAGGATAGAAAATTTCAAGGCGTTTTATTTTTTCCGAAATTGTTAGATCATCTAATACAGGAATAACCCGCTGCTTCAATTGCTCCGAAAGGAAAACATCGAGAAGCTCAACAGCATACGTTACTCCCTCGGCTGTGCCACTTTCAATATTTTCCTTTACTAATTGTATTGACCGGGTATCATACAACATGGCTAGGAGCATGTAAATATGTTCAATATCATTTAGAATCTCGCGGTTCAATGCCCTTCGCACCGCGGCCGACTCTTCAGTTTCCTCGGCTTCCTGAATGGCGCCTAGGTTCCAGGTGATATCTGCAATATCAGATTCAATGGAATACTTAATCCTACTGACTTGCGACATCCCCGCTTTAAAACCAGATTCGCCCAATGCTAACAGCACTTCCGAAACGATAACCTTATCAGGGTAATCAATTTTATTCCAGAGCATTTCTTTTGCCTTTGGCCCACCAATGTCCCCAATTATCTGCACAAGGCGCAACATAATTTGTGAGTATTGGCCGGCTCTATAAAATGAGTTATCCAATAAATTCAACGCGGGTTCGCCAATCAGAGTAAGTGCATTGGCGGCTTCGCTCGCATAGTTCTCAATGCCCAGATTTTCAATTAAAGAAGCGATAACCTCGTTGTCAAATTTTTTTACGGCTGTTTTTATTGCCACACTACGAACCTTTTGCTCGTTGTCGTTCAACAGTTCAATTAGGAATGAGATGTTCTCGCGGTTTTGCGAGTGCAGTAATAACTCAGCGCAATAATGGCGATCATTGGCATCTTGCGATCGTGCAAGTCTTTGAATACGAGCTCTTTGCACATCTCCACCGCTATTTAATACCAAGTCTAGATCAATCTTAGACAACACATTCTTTTCATCGTTCGCTATTTTGCTCTTATCTAGCCGGATAACATAATTGTCTGAGACGGAAAGTCCTTTTAACTGATTCATCCTTCGTTGCGCATATTCCCTAGTATCTGCAGCCTCGCATTTCATTAATGCGTTTACCCAAACACTTAACTTAGAAGGATCAATCTTCTCTAATAATTTGAAGGAAAAAACTGCTTTTGTTGAATCCTCTCCGCTTAAGTGAGTTTGAAGTTTGGTTGTTACATTCGCATATCCAACCTCTAATTTTTCCTGTTGGGCATCCTTATGTTCCAATTTTGCCCGTATCTTATTTTTATACTCTTGATATAAATTTTGAACCACCCGGAAATAGGCGATGATTAACCCGAGTACGATCACCGGAATCCAGATAATGCTAAAAAATGGCGCAAGCGCGAACAGGAAAATAAAAACACCAGCAATAAATCTTCCCGATTCATTAACAACACCTTCTACTTTGGTTTGAATACCAAAACGATAGCGACTATCCAAGGGAATGAATAATAGTTTGTAAACAGGATTTTCCAACGAATCCTTAATCATACTATTGAATAATCGGGTCACCGCTACGAACAAAAAGAAATAGATATAGGTCTGTGGATTTGTGTTGATATCATAACCAAAAAAGCCCCCGGTAAGAAGTGATCCAACGGACAATAGTGCCACAACTACGGGGAGAACTAATAATGAAATTCTGATTCCGTAAGTACTCATAATTCTGTCGTTAACAAATAACTGCATGAGCAAACTGAGCCCATAAATTGCTCCGTTAAAAAATGCGAGGAAGTTTGTTAAGTCTCGTTGATTAGGATACTGCTTATTTAACAGTGTTTGAAAAGTAAACTGATTAAAACTGAAGGTGATCATTGAGATAATAAGGAATACACTTAGCAGCACGATATACTTATCCTTAAAGATGTTTGAGAACCTCGTCTCTTTTCTTATTGCAGGGTCAGCACTTAGGCGTGCCAGATCAAATTTTAATGCTATTATTATCAAACAAATAAGTGAACCAACAATACTCAAATTACATACAATCAAATAATTAGAGGTGTCAGGAAACAAGGAAGACGAAAAAGGAATGAGAAAGTTCGCCAAAATGATAGCAATCAATTGCCCGGTATCAATCCAGCCAATGATTCGTTTTGACTGCTTAAAATTGAAAAGCCTGCCGAAGATACCCCAGTAGCAAAGCAATAGGATGGCCGTCATTGGGCCAATCAGACAGTACATAATAAACAATGTTCCGTTCTGAATATTCTCGTTTGAATTATGATATAAATAGTAAAGCAAAAAGGTTGCTATCACAATTAAAAAAATACTGAATATTGTAAGCGTAACAAACTTGATTCGATTTTGAAAAAATGAAAAGATGATGGTTGAAACAATTCCCAAAGCGCCAGAAATCAGAAAGGCCTTATCAAGCTGATTACTAAGTTTATTTAAAAAGAGCGATTCTGCCGTTACCTGGTAGGTGGCGATGAAAATTCCAATAAAGAAACCGGTCGCAAGCATCAGATAAACTTGCGCTTGTTCTTCAGGGCGTACACCTAAAAATGCTAATGCATTCTTTTTCATGATTTGAAATTAATACTTAAAGGCTAAAACAAAAAAGCCACTCAAATTTTTTCTGAGTGGCTTTCAAAGACTTAATTTCTATTTATTTTTTCTTAGCAGCAATCGAATCAGCTTTTGATTTTACCTTAAAGGTTGATTGATCCTGCTTATAAATTTCATTCAGCCCAGTTATCACGTCATTTGTTATATCAATGCTCGCCCCGCCATATAGTAAATCGCTGCCGGGATTATACTTTAACACAACCTGCAATTGCTTTTCATCTGCATATTCCTTTAGGTAGGCAGTAATTTTCTTATAAAGTTCCTCCGTCATAACCGATTGCTCAGTCATAATTTCCTGCTCAAGTCCGCGCTGATATAGCTCAAGGTTCTGACGCTTCTTACCCAAATCTTCTTCTACTGCTTTGGCCTGACCAATGGTCATATTTCCATAATTCTGTTGGTAGGCAGTAATATCATTTTGCAGGGCCTGGGCTCTGTTTTGAAGATCCTGATCTAACTTTTTCCCTTTTGTTTCAAGTTTCCCCATGTTCACTTTTACAAATTCATAATGCTTTAGCACAGAATCTGAGTTGATGTAAGCGATCTGAAAATCAGAAGGCGTAGTGATCGCTGAGGAACCTGAAGAAGAACTCTTTGAAGAAAAATGTAAGAAATAAAGAATCCCTACGGCTACTAATAATATTGCGTTAAGGACAAGCGAAATATTTTTCATGAATATTAATTGATTAGGGGCGCAAATATAGGGTTATTCAGGAATTTTGTGCATTTCTATTTCAAAAATCCCCAAATCAATCGTCTTGATTCATTTGGAAAGAATACAAAGAATCATCAAGGGTTAATGTGTCGGCATTGAAATCTTGAACAAAACGCTCAATAATTGCCTGATTAACAGACTCAATATGCAAGCCAACATCAAGGCCAATTCCAAATTCATGGTCAATATCCAGCTCTACATGTTCACTCACTTTCACTGAGTCGTCCTCTTCCAGTTCGGCTACTACCTCCGCCATGTAAAGTCCAATCTCCTCTTCTTGCTGGTTCAATGTTTCAAGATCTCCGTTTTCATTTTCCTCATACTGTAATTTTTTATAAAGCGGAAACTGTTTTGCCGCCTTATCTTCGGCTATTTCAAATACTTCACTTTCGTGGTGAAGCCGAAGGGTATACAACACGCTATCAAAAATTACCGCCTCGCCTTCGTGTGAGCCAACAAAATAGAAATGCGCATATTCATCCGAGTTCTCATCTTCTTCATCTAACATATAGCTTTTACCTGAAGCCTCAATCTTGACTTTATACGCTTCGATGACAGCAGGATCATAGCCTTTGTTTTTACTTGACTTTTTCATCATTCAATTATTTAAACCATTCCGCATACATCGGGTAATTCTTTGCTGTTCGCGCTATTACCTCTCGCATTTCATTACCCACATCTTTGACTTTTTTAGCTGGTACCCCTGCATAAACACTCCCAGGCTCTACGATTGTTTTAGGAAGTAGGATGGCTCCTGCCCCGATAACAGATCCTGCCCCAATAACTGCATGATCCATAATAATTGCTCCCATGCCAATTAATACATTGTCTTCCACAGTGCATCCATGAACAATTGCATTGTGAGCTATAGAAACATTGTTTCCTATAACAGTCTTGGCTAGCTGATAGGTGCCATGGATAATTGCACCATCTTGAATATTGGTATTGTTACCAATATTTATTGAGTTAACATCGCCCCTAACCACTGCATTAAACCACACCGTGCAATTGTCGCCCATTATTACTTCGCCTACCACCACGGCATTATCTGCCAAGAAGTAGTTAACCCCAAAACGTGGTGTAAACCCGCGTACCGTTTTAATTATTGCCATTTACTACCCGAATAGGGGCTAAAACTACTCTAAAATCATCTTAAAACTATCTTGATAAAGAAATCTTAAAACCGACTGACAAGATGTCACAAAGAGCTTAAAAAGTATTAATTTTGCATTTCCAACAGTACTTAATGATGAATTTAATAGAAGATATTGGAGTTTTAAATGCAGATGTCACTTCAAATATCGAACAAACCAGGGTATTAAAAAGTAGTAACACTGATAAACCCCGAAAGCTTTACATTGAGAGTTACGGATGCCAAATGAATTTCTCAGATAGCGAAATTGTGGCCTCCATACTCCAAAATGAAGGGTTCGATACAACATCCGATATTGCTCAAGCAGATATTGTTTTTTTAAACACTTGTTCAATTCGCGAGAAAGCTGAACAGACTGTACGGAATCGCCTGAATCAAATCCAAAGCTTTAAAAAGAAGAAACCCGAAATGATTGTTGGGGTTTTGGGCTGCATGGCTGAGCGGCTAAAAACCCAATTGCTAGAAGAAGAAAAAATTGTTGACCTAGTGGCGGGTCCAGATGCCTATCGCGATTTGCCCGCTCTCATTAATAAGGTGGATGATGGCGACAAAGCGGTTAACACATTTCTTTCCAGGGAAGAAACCTATGGCGATGTTAGCCCGGTTCGCTTAGGCACCAATGGTGTAACCGCATTCATTTCGATAATGCGAGGCTGCGACAACATGTGTTCATTTTGTGTAGTCCCATTCACACGTGGCCGCGAGCGCAGCCGCGACCCGCATTCCATCATAGCAGAAGCGCAGGATCTTTTTGATAAGGGTTATCGTGAAGTAACATTGCTTGGCCAAAATGTTGATTCATATAAATGGAGTGAAGAAGAAAATAATAAAGCCTGGCTGGAGAAGAATGGAATTAAGGAAGTAATTACCTTCGCAAATTTATTGGAGTTGGTAGCTAAGGTTAATTCTGATTTACGGATTCGTTTTTCAACATCGCATCCCAAAGACATTACGGATGAAGTTTTGCATGTGATGGCCAAACATGAAAACATTTGCAAATACATTCACCTTCCCGCACAAAGCGGTAACAGTAGAATCTTAGAATTAATGAATCGCGGTTATACACGCGAATGGTATTTGGATAAGGTTAAAAGCATTCGCGCCATTTTAGGGGAAGATTGTGGAATCTCTTCCGATATGATTTCAGGTTTTTGTAGCGAAACCGAAGAAGAACATCAAGAAACACTTTCGCTGATGGACTTAGTAAAGTATGACTACGCTTATATGTTTGCGTACTCCGAAAGGCCGGGCACAGTGGCAGCAAAGAAACTTACTGATGGTATTCCTTTGGATATAAAAAACAGAAGGTTGGATGAAATTATTACCAGACAGCGGACTCACTCACACTGGCACCATCAAAAAGATGTTGGCACTACTCAACGAGTTTTGATAGAGGGTGTATCGAAAAAAAGTGAGGATCACTGGCAAGGCAGAACATCCTCTAACCATGTTGCTGTTTTTCCAAAACTAAATATACAGAAGGGTGAGTACGTCAATGTATTAATAGAGCGTTGCACCAGTGGAACGCTGATTGGATCTATTGTTGAATAACTATGGCAATTACAGATTTAGAAATACAAAGCGTAAAACAACGATTCGGTATTATAGGCAATTCGCCTTTGCTGATCAATTCAGTTCGTGTTGCTGTGCAAGTAGCTCCCACTGACATGTCAGTACTTTTAAGTGGTGAAAGTGGCAGTGGAAAAGAATCATTTTCTAAAATAATTCACAACCTAAGTGCTAGAAAACACGGGCAGTTTATTGCTATCAACTGCGGGTCTATTCCGGAAGGCACGATTGACTCGGAATTATTTGGTCATGAGAAGGGATCGTTTACCGGAGCGCATGAGGGGCGTAAAGGATACTTTGAAGTAACGAATGGCGGTACAATTTTTCTGGACGAAATCGGTGAAATGCCGCTCAGTACCCAGGCAAGGTTATTGCGCGTTTTAGAAAATGGCGAATTTATTAAAGTGGGCTCCTCCAAAGTTCAGAAGACTGACGTACGTGTGGTAGCGGCAACAAATGTTAATCTGCTTTCAAAAGTGGAGCAAGGGAAGTTTCGTGAGGATTTATATTACCGCCTAAGCACCGTGCCTATTTATGTACCCCCTCTGCGCGAGCGCGGAAAAGACGTTGAGTTATTATTTAGAAAGTTTGCGTCTGATTTTGCCGAAAAGTATAAAGTGAAGCCGATCTCTTTGACGGAGGAGGCAAAAAACTTGTTATTGAAGTATAGGTTCCCGGGTAACATCCGGCAATTGAAAAATCTTGTTGAACAGATTTCTGTACTCTCATCTGATCAAAAAGAAATAACAGCTGAAGTTTTCAATCACTACATTCCAAAAGAAACGAGCTTACCTGCTTTATATAAAGAGCAACAAGGAAAAGATATTTCGGAGCGCGAAATTCTTTACAAGATTTTGTTCGATATGCGCAAGGACATGAATGATTTGAAAAAACTTGTTCTTGAGGCTACTGTTAATCCTGCACAAGCTGCGCAGTTGGTTAAAGAAAATGCTGAATTGTTTGAAGGTATTCATGACGAAACCGGTGCAATTCACGAACCCGTTACATTAAACATTAAATCCGGGGGATTGCCCAGTGCGACTGAAGAAGAGGAAGAAGTTCAGGACATTACGCATGAAGCAGAAGATGATTCATTATTGATCGTTAAGAAAGAAAAAGAATTGATTGAGCGTGCGTTGAGAAAAAATAATAATAAGCGTAAATATGCGGCACGCGATTTGGGTATTTCAGAAAGAACACTTTATCGCAAGATTAAAGAATACGAACTTGAAGAGTAAAATAATCGTGCTCATTGCCGTTGCTTTTGCGATGGCCATACCAACACTTCAAAGTTGCATTACTTATTCCTTTACCGGAGCTGCAACAACTGCAAAGACCATTCAGGTTGAAGACTTTTTTAACAACACTGATCTAGGTCCGGCCAACCTAGGCCAAACGTTTACAAACAAACTCAAAGAATACTATCAGCAAAATTCAAGCTTGCGCGTAGTAACAGAAAATGGAGAGTTGTTAATTGAAGGTACGATTACACAATATAGCATCACTCCAATTGCTCCAGTATCTGGTGCTGCATCGGGTCAGCGCGGAGATCCAGCCGCCTTAACGCGACTTACAATTGGAATCCGAGCCAATTATGTTGACACAATAAAACCTGAAAACAATTTTAAAGATCGCACCTTCAGTTTCTATGCTGACTTTCCTAGTGCACAGGATTTTAACTCTGTTCAAGAAGGTTTAGAGCGCAAAATACTCGATCAGATTTACATTGACATTTTCAATGCAACATTGGCGAACTGGTAAGGTTGCACGAAGATGGAATTTCCACTACATTTATCTTTCACCTCGCAACAAACGTGGAAAAAGAAGAATTCTACACACTCGTATCAAATTACACGTCACTATCAGCGGAAGAAACTGACCAAGTGATTTATTTGCAAGGGCAATTTCCATATAGTCAGGTTATACATGGCATGGCTGCACGGGCAACACAAGACAATCACTTTGCAGACAGGGACCATCAACTTCATACAAGTGCAATTTACAGCACTGATCGCGCAGTGCTGAAATCCATCATGACGTCTTTGAAACAATCGCGGAAGGCACTACAAAAAATAGAACCTGCTAGACCAGAGTCAAAATTAATTATTGCAGAAAAAGTGGCTGAAGTACCCGCTCTAACAAAAGAAAATTCAGCGGTTGCTTCTGCATCAGAATCTACAATAGTTGCTGGTGAGTCCTTCTATTCGGAATTGAAGCATGACCTGGAAATTTTAAAAGAAAAAAGACACCAATTCGAAGACGCAGTAAATAATTTTGAAAACGGAATTCCATTTGTTGAGGAAGCAAAAACTAAGCGTGAAAAGGCATCCGATCCAAATGAAGGTTTATTGAAGGAAATTAAAACCACCAAAAAAAAAATTAAACCCGAAGGGCCAAAACAAAAGGAACAAATAGAAATTATCGATCAGTTTATTAAGGCTCAGCCCACCATCAAAAAATTAATCAAGGAAACCGTTGCCGCGAAAGAAGATCTCATTGAAAATGATCTTACGTATGGTGAAAATATCGTGTCAGAAACTTTGGTTGATATTCTTTTGAAACAAGGAAAAAAGGAAAAGGCTATTGAAGTTTTGAAAAAGCTAATTTGGAAGTTTCCACAAAAAAAGGCTTACTTTGCGGCTCAAATTGAAGATCTTAAAAAGTAGTTATGTATATCTTATTCATCAGTTTAGCGATTTTTAGTTCCGTGTTATTGGTTTTAGTGGTTTTGGCTCAAAACTCAAAAGGCGGTGGTTTGTCTGGTCAGTTTGGAGGTTCAGGTGCCAGCAATATGATTGGTGTGAAAAAGACGGGGGATTTACTTGAGCGTCTTACCTGGGGTTTTGCGGTTGCCATTATGGTTTTCGCTTTAGCTACTAATCTCACAGCTCCCAATACAGCGGGAACTACAGACGCAATTTTAGAGAAAGCTAAGGAACAGCAGCAAGGTTCAGGAATCGACCTTCAAAAGGTTGAGAAGCCTGCCACACCTGTGGAAGGAAACAAATAAGTACCTTACTTATCTTAAAACTATATGAAACCCTCTTACGAGGGTTTTTTTATACCGCTTTTGAAATTTGCTTAACCAGTAAACGCTTGGCTACAGGCATTAACGTTTGATCGAACGGAATGCAAATTTTTGCAAGCACCAGATATACAGAAGGATTTGGCAACTCTGCATACTGCCTGATTAAACTCGATTTCATTTGTTCATAGGTATTGCTGATGCTGCGCTGCGTAGTAAAAACATGGCGGGTATGTATGCCGCGCATGGATTCAGAACTTTGTTCAAACAAGGTAGTTTGGTAACGATACACGTGGGTTTCTTTTTCAGGAGGCTGGGTGATAAACAAGTATCCTTCGTTCGCATAAAGCGAGGTGAGACCTATTGGCGAAATCTCACACTTGGATTCAACATATTCATAAATAAACGATCCTTCATCTAAGGATGATTTGAATTGAGGTAAAGCAAATTCCATAATCGATTCAATCTCCTGCATAATCAAGTCGTCCTCAATGATTCGCTTGTAAGTAACTTCAAGATTTTTAAGGCCTTCCAGTGAGATTTCTTTGGGGAAAGATTCAATGATCATTGCTTGGGCATCCTTCAATGCAATCAAGTTGCGATAGTGAAAAACCAAGTCCGACAAAAAAGGATATAACTCTACTCTTTGATAGGACTCTTTTACAGTTTTAAGATATGCCAGCAACTGGTATTTCTTGTATTCGAAATCGATCAACCCATCCGTAAGCCAGTTCTCTTTAAGCTTTTCCATACGCGATTTTGATTTACGAAGCTAGTATACGAAAAAATCAAGGTCTATGACAAATTGCCAATTTGTTTGACGCTTGTAATGACAGGACTGACAAAAATCTCCATCTTTGCAGCCCGCTGATACCAAATGTGTCAAAAAGTATCAAAAACCTTGAATTGGCACGGAAATCGATCATTGGCGAGCAAATAGTTTTATTTTATCACAACTAAATTTTATTAACTCCATATGGCAAAAGTGAATTTCAAACCAAACGAAGACCGGGTGCTAGTTGAAGCCGCTCCCGCTGAACAAAAAACTGCCTCCGGACTTATCATCCCGGACACGGCTAAAGAAAAACCACAAAAAGGAAAAGTGATTGCTGTCGGTGACGGATTGAAAGATAAGCCTGTTACAGTAAAGGTTGGCGATCAAATCCTTTATGGTAAATATTCTGGAACCGAAATCAATATTGATGGTAAGGAGTATTTAATCATGCGTAACTCCGACATTTTCGGAACTGTTTAATCTTTAACTTAACAAATTAGTACAATATATTATGGCAAAGGAAATTACATTCGATACAAATGCCCGCGATAGAATTAAGAGGGGTGTTGATAAATTAGCAAACGCAGTAAAAGTTACTTTAGGGCCAAAAGGTCGTAACGTAATTCTTGACAAGAAATTTGGCGCTCCCACCGTTACAAAAGACGGTGTATCAGTAGCTAAAGAAATTGAATTGAAAGACCCTATTGAAAATATGGGTGCTCAGTTAGTAAAAGAAGTTGCATCAAAAACTGCTGATGCAGCAGGTGATGGAACTACTACTGCTACTGTATTAGCTCAATCAATCTATGCCCACGGAATTAAAAACGTAGCTGCGGGTGCAAACCCAATGGATTTGAAACGTGGTATTGATAAAGCTGTTGATGCGGTTATTGCAAATCTTAAGAAGCAGTCAAAACCAATCAAAGGTTCAAATGAAATCACTCAGGTAGCTACCATTTCATCTAACAACGATGTAGAAATTGGTAAAATGATTGCCACTGCCATGGACAAAGTTGGCAAGGATGGCGTTATCACAGTAGAAGAAGCTAAAGGAACTGAAACTGAAGTGAAGACTGTAGAAGGTATGCAGTTCGATCGTGGTTATTTGTCTCCTTACTTTGTGACTAACACAGAGAAAATGGAAGTTGACCTTGAAAGTCCTTACGTTTTGATCTATGACAAAAAGATTTCTTCTATGAAGGAATTGCTTCCGGTATTAGAAGCTACAGCTCAAACTGGCAAGCCTTTGTTAATCATCTCTGAAGAAGTTGAAGGCGAAGCCTTGGCGACTCTTGTAGTAAATAAGATTCGCGGTGCACTGCGAGTTGCAGCTGTTAAAGCTCCTGGCTTTGGCGATCGTAGAAAGGCTATGTTGGAAGACATTGCAATTCTAACTGGTGGAAAAGTCATTTCTGAAGAAACTGGTATGAAGTTGGAAGATGCCAAACTTGAATACTTAGGTCGGGCAGAAAAAATCAATATCGATAAGGATAATACTACCATCGTAAACGGTGCTGGTAAAAAGGCTGAGATTGTAGGCCGTGTAAACCAAATCAAAGCTCAAATTGAAACTACTACTTCCGATTACGATAAGGAGAAGTTACAAGAGCGTTTGGCTAAACTTTCCGGTGGTGTTGCTATCCTTTACATTGGTGCAGCTACTGAAGTTGAAATGAAAGAGAAGAAAGACCGTGTTGATGATGCCTTGCATGCTACACGCGCTGCCGTTCAGGAAGGAATCATCGCAGGTGGTGGTGTTGCTTACATCCGTGCTATTGACGCATTGAAAGATTTACCTACCGATAATGAAGACCAGACTACGGGTGTTAATATCGTTCGCCTTGCCCTGGAATCTCCCTTGAGAACCATTGCAGAAAATGCTGGTCAGGAAGGTTCTGTAATTGTGAACAAAGTTCGCGATGGCAAGAAGGATTATGGATACAATGCTCGTGACAACAAATTTGAAGACTTTTTTGCAGCAGGTATTATCGACCCTACGAAAGTAGCTCGTTTAGCCCTTGAAAATGCCGCCTCGATAGCAGGATTGTTATTGACTACGGAAGCCGTGGTTTCTGATATTGCTGAGGAGAAAGAAGCTCCTATGCCGCATGGCGGTGGCGGAATGGGTGGCATGATGTAATAATCAATTTCCCAATAAAAAAAGGCTTCGCATCTCCTGCGAAGCCTTTTTTCTTTACCTTTAAGTCAATCTAGAGCTCGTTCATTATGGTAATACATAAAACTTTCAGCGATTTCGTGTTGTATTTATTTGTGCACATGGCTTATGCCGATGGAGCTTTGCATCCGGATGAAGAGAACGCTATACTCGAAAAAATGAATCGCCACTTCCCTATTGAGGGCGATCACAAAGTAAAATTTGATAAGGCTGTTGTCGATTACCAAAAGATTAACCCCTCTGAAAATCACGTTATCATTAAAGATTCCTTCAAGCACTTCGATCATATTCGTTTCTCGCAACGGTATAAGATTTATACCGATATGCATGACATCATCCTAGCAGATGGAAAAATACAGGAGTCGGAAACCAAAGCGATCAATGAACTAAAAGAGATTATTCACTTAGTAGTTGATAAGGCTTAAATGCTCACCTATGTTTAATAAATCACGCTGTTGGTCAGCGACCGGAATGAAGGGTTGATAAAATTTACTTGTGCTTTAAACAAGCGTGGAGTGCCCATGAAAAGTAAGTTCTTTACGATAA
>Ga0209181_10003911_pt1 | contig 22543 bp, 16 predicted proteins | sample MAT05_FD_187208 | JGI IMG/M metagenome (GOLD analysis project Ga0209181, IMG submission 187208) | Freshwater microbial communities from Lake Fryxell liftoff mats and glacier meltwater in Antarctica - MAT-05 (SPAdes) (version 2) | ecosystem: Environmental > Aquatic > Freshwater > Ice > Liftoff...
CCGACTTCCGCTCCGCACAGACCGGGATCGCAGCTGCGCGCGCTCAGCTCACGCGCCTTGCGGCGGACGAGGGGCGCGCACGCACGGTGCTCGCGACAGCCGAGCGTGAGTCCACTCGCACTCAGTTGCTCATCACCTCCGGGGCTGTTTCGCGCCAGCAGGGAGACGATGCCAACGATCGTGTCCGCCTCGCACGCGCGGATCTCGATCGGGTTCTCGCCCAGCGCTCGGAGGCCACCCGGGGAATCGACGTGGCCGCTGGCGGCGCGGAGCAGCGACGCGCGACGATGGTGCGGGCCACGCTCCTCGCGCCGTTCGATGGCCTGGTGACGCGGCGATTGCGCGAGCCGGGAGACACCGTCTCCATCGGCTCGACCGTGCTGAGAATCGTCGACACGACACAGGTGTACGTGAGCGCCGCGATCGACGAGACCGTACTCCCACTCCTTGCGACGGAACAGCGCAGCACCATTTTTTTTCCTGGGGCGAGCACGCCAGTCGCGGGCAAAGTGACTAGGATCTCGTGGGAGGCCGATCGTCAGACCCACGAGCTCATCGTCGAGGTCACCCCAGAGGCGGTCGATCGACGCGTCGCCATTGGACAGCGAGCCGACGTGCGGATCGAGCTCGCGCGACGAGAAAGCGCACTGCGGATCCCATTGCGCATGATCCACCACGATGAGACCGGAGCCTTCGTCTACATCGACCGTCAAGGCTCGATCGCCCTCGTCCGACCTCGGTTCGGCTTGACGGGCCAAGAGACGGTCGAAGTGCTCGAAGGCGTGTCGGAAGGGGACACCGTGCTCGCGGCTCCAAGCGTCGGCAGCTCGCTGATGGTCGGTCGACGATGGCGGTCAGAATGAACCTCGCCATTCGTGACGTTCGTCGACATCTCGCTCGCTTCGTCGGGACTGCCGCGGGCGTGGGACTGTTGCTGAGCGTCGTCATCGCGATGCAGGGCATCTACGCAGGCATGGTAGACGACGCGACCATTCTCACTCGCGCGATGCGCGCAGACGTCTGGATCGTGCAGCGAGAGACGCGTGGCCCGTTCGCCGAGAGCTCGCGCCTCGATCCCAGCGTCGAAGCCCGCGCCGCCGCAGTGCCCGGCGTACGCAGCGCTCGACCGTACACGTATCAGCTCATTCAGCGGGAGCACCGAGGTGCGGTCATGCGCATCGCGCTGGTGGGTCTTGGTTGGCCGGACGACTCCGGGCGATCTCTACCGCTCGTCCGGGGGCGTCAGCTCGCACAGCCGCACGGCGAGATGATCGCGGACGCCTCGATGGGGCTCGGTATCGGCGAGACATTCGTTCTTGCCGGCGAGCCATATCGCGTCGTCGGCCTCACGCGAAACGCCCTCACATCGGGTGGGGACTCGGTCGCCTTCTTGACAGCCGCTGACACCCAGCTCGTGGCCTTCGACCAGCCGTCGGAGGCGACGGTCCTCGAGCGTCAACGCGTCCTCGAGCGGCTGCGCAGGACTGAGATCGGCCGCAGCCAACCGTCGCTCGAGGACCTGCCCACCGATCCACGCTGGCGGGCACCGGCGCTCGCGTCGCCGCCGGTCGCCGCAGTGCTGCTGGAGGTCGACCCTCATCGTCTGGCCGAGGTGCGCGAGACGCTGCGGCGCTGGGGCGACGTGACCGCGTACACACAAGAGGAAGAGGAGGCGCTTCTCCTCGGTGGCGTCGTTCAGCGCGCGCGCATGCAGATCGGGCTCTTCACGATCATTCTCACGCTCACGGCCGCCGTCATCGTCATGATGGTGATGTACAATCTCACGCTCGAAAAGACGCACGACCTGGCAGTGTTGAAGCTGATGGGCGCTCCGCGCTCACGGCTCCTCGGCATGATTCTGCAGCAGGCGTGGCTGCTTGGCTTGATTGGATATGCCGTCGCATTCGCAATCTCGGAGTTCGCGTTCCCGCTGTTTCCGCGCCGCGTCCTCATCACGCCAGCGATCTCGCTGATGGCGCCAGTCGCCACGATGCTGGTCGTGACACTCGCGAGCCTGCTCGGTCTGAGCCAGGTCATGCGCATCGACCCTGCGCGCGCGCTGGAAGGCTGAGCATGACGGACGCAGTTCGAGCGCTGAACCTGACCAAGATCTACGGCACCGGATCCGCTACGGTGACTGCGCTCGACAACGTCAGCCTTACGATTGCGCGCGGAACGGTCGCCGCACTGCTCGGGCCGAGTGGCTCGGGAAAGTCCACGCTCATCAAGGCGCTTGGCTTCGTCTCGCCGGCGGATAAGGGGGAGGTGTTCTTCGAAGGACGCTCGGTCGTCAAAGACGGAGTGCCGCTCGAAGATCTCTCGCGGCTGCGACGACGCCACCTCGGGTTCGTGTTCCAGAAGGCCAACCTGACCTCCTTCCTCAGCGCGCGAGAGAACGTAGAGATCGCCTGCGAGTTCGGCGGCAAGACAGATGGTCGTCGTCGGGCGCGCGAGCTCCTTCGCTACCTCGATGTCGGCAACCGCGAGGACTCGTACCCGGAGATGCTGAGCGGCGGTGAACAACAGCGGGTCGCCATCGCTCGCGCGTTGGCGAACGAGCCGTCTTTGATCCTCGCCGATGAGCCCACCGCCGCCCTCGACAGCGTGCGCAGCCGGACGGTCATGGAGCTCTTTCGAACCGTGGCGCACGAGCGGGGCGCAGCGGTGCTGGTCGTCACGCACGACCACCGCGCCCTCGACGTGTTCGACGTGCTCTACGAGATGGAAGACGGGCGCATTCGGCCTGCGCAGCCGGCCTGAGCGTTGTGGCGTAGCTGGTGCGTCGCTCGGCGCGCTCAGCGCGGGACGAGCTCGCGCGTGCGTAGGAAACGCGCGAGAAATTGTGCGATGCGCCGCTGTTGCCCGGCGTCGAGAAATGGGTCGCCGTCGCCGCGCTCATAGCTCATCAAATTGCCGCGCACGCTGCTGTGACCGTTGCCGAAGAAGTGACCGAGCTCGTGCGCGAGCGTGCTCGGGCCGCTGTCGGCGCTGACGATCACGAAGTGGGCGCCTGGCCTCCGCGCAGGTCGCCAGTGCACCCCCTGGCGAAAGCCCTCCGCGTCGACGTCGCGCAGCGAGGCGACGACGAACACGTTGGCGACGCGCGGCTCCATCGCCGCACCGAGCGCGTGCCGGTCCGCGCGGGTCACGAGATTGGCGTGGCGGGCGTCGAGCGCTCGCGTCGCTGCGACGACGAACTCGATGCCGCAGACCGCGTAGATCCGATTTGCCGTCTCGATGCGCTCGTTCAGCCAGCGCTCCGCGACGACGGGCGCGCCGTCGCGTGGCACCACAGCAATCGACAGCGGGATACGCACCGGCGAAGGGGCGGGGCGAGGCTGCGCGTGAGCGAGCCCCATCGTCAGCGTCAGCAGCGCCGCGAACCCGCCCGAGAGCGCGACGCGCGCCAGCGCTTTCGTGAGCCGGAAGCCGCGCATCGCGCCCGCGACTCAGCGCTTTCGGCGCCGCGTCAGCACCATCGCCGCGAGGCCGAGGAGCGACAGCGCCAGGAATCCGCCGCCCGCGCTCTCCGCGCCTGCGCTCACTGCGCAGCCACTGCGGCGACTCGAGCGCCCGCCCGGAATCGGCGTGCCGCCGCCGTCGCTGCCGGAGCCGCCATCGACGCCCGGTCCGGCGTCGAGCATCATCGCGCCGCCGTCGAGGTCCGGCGTGCCCATATCTGGCGTGCCCATATCTGGCGGAACGGCGCCCTCGCACGCGTCGCCCGTGACGTTGCAGCGGCCCGTCGTGCACGCCGTCGCGGCGCCGTCGACGCAGGTGCCGCTGACGTCGCAGGTCGGCGCGGGCAGCGTCGTGCCGCTCTCGCACGCTGGGACGCCGCACGCGGTGCCGGCGCTGCGCGGCGACCAAGAATCGCGCGAGTCGGTGGGCACGCAGCCGAGGCACACGTTGAACGGGCTCGGTGTGCCGCTCGCGACGCACGCCCCGTCGATCGCACATCCCGACGCGACGGTCGACGCGCAGCCGACCGATGGGACGCAGCTGTCGCTGGTGCACGCGAGGCCGTCGTCGCACGAGACGGCGGAGCCGATGCACGTCGCGCCCACGCTGCACACGTCGGCCGAGGTGCACACGTTGCCGTCGTCACATGGCGTGCCGGAGCCGACTGGAGCCACCACGCAGCTCCCCGCCGTGCAGCTGTCGGTCGTGCAGACATTGCCGTCATTGCACGCGCCGCAGGCAGCGCCGTTGCGGCCGCAGCTGGTCACGGAGCTGCCCGCGTTGCAGCTGATGCCGTCCCAGCATCCCGCGCAGCAAGAGCCGGCGCGGCAGGTGCCCGTCGCCGCGCCGCTGGCGCAGACGGTGCCTTCACCGAAGCACGCCGGCACCGCGAGCGCATCGAAGCGCGACGCCGCGCTCAGCGAGGTCGCGCCGAACACGTAATACATCTCGAAGGTCGTCGACGCGCCTGCAGCGAGCGTCGGCTCGCGGAAGATCAGCGAGACTTGGATGTCGTTGCTGACGCCAGCAGGATCGACGGGAGTCGTCCAGTCCGAGATCGTTCCGCCGCTCACCGTGGAAGCGCGTGCCCGCGAGTCGAACGAGCCGATGCCGACCGAGACGCCCGCGTTCGTCGCAGTGATGAGCGAGCCGCCCGCGCCGGGTCCTTGGCGGACGACGTCGTTGGCCGTCGCGTAGTCCGAGGACGAAGTACAGATCGCCTGATCGGGATCGGAGTGGCGCGAATAGTAGAGGTTGGTGATCGCCGTGGCGCCGGTGTTGCGCAGCGTCACCCGAATGCGGACGCTGCGATCGGTCGTCCCGTAGCTGAGCTCTTGGCTGATGGCGAGACCCGCAGCGGCCGCGGTGCTGGCCCAGCTGATCGTGCGGCCGGCGACGGTCGCGACGACGCCGGGCACGTCGGGCGAGGTCTCGGCACCGACGCTCACCAAGATCGCGGAGGCGCCGCGCGTGCCCGTGATGGCGTAGCCCTCGACGAAGCCGCCTTGCGCGTAGACGTCGCACGCCGCGCTGCCGACGACCTCGCCGTACGCCACGCTGCGCGACCCGTTGAGCAGCGAGCCGCTGCGACCGACGTCGCAGTAGCGCACGTAGGTGCCGGTCAGCTCTTGCGCGCGGACGGCCGGGGCGAGGAGCAGCAGAACGAGCGGAGCGAGCGCGGCGAGCGCGGAGCGAAAGGGAAAGCGCATCGGGATATCCTCGGGGCGTCCTACGGCGCCGGCCGCGGTTTCTTCCCTTCGGGCTCTTGCGCGCAGCAGCGTCGCTACATCGAGGCGCGCAGCAGCGAGAGCATGTCCTCGGCATCGCACGGGCGTGGGCTGCCCGCGTGCACCGGATCGGCGGCGGCGATCGCGGCGATGCGCGGCAGTGCGTCTTCGGGCACACCGAGCTCCGCCAAGCCAGCGGCGAGCGCGACGTGTTTGCGCAGCGAGCGCACCGCGCCCGATGCCTCGAACGCGAGCGTCTCGACGTCGTCACCGCGCGCTCCGAGGATCCGCCCGACGCGCGCGATCTTGAGCGCGACAGCGCCTCGATTGAAGTCGAGCACCGCCGGCAGACACAGGGCGGCTGCGAGCCCGTGGTGCAGATCGAGCTCGCTGGCGATCGCATGCGCGAGCGCGAACGTCGCGCCGACACCTTTCTGCGCGGCGACGCCGCCCATCATCGACGCTTCCATCATCGCCGAGCGCGCGCCGAGATCGCGCGGATCGCGCACCGCCCGCTCGAGGTTGCGCGCGACGATCTCGATGCCCTCGAGCGCGATCGCGTCGGCCATCGGGTGCAGCGCGGGCGCGCAGAACGCCTCGATGCAGTGGCCGAGCGCGACGAAGCCGGTCGCCGCGGTCTTGTCGGGCGGCAGCCCGAGCGCGAGCCGTGGATCGAGCACCGCGACGTCGGGCAGGAGCGCCGTCGCCGAGACGACGATGCGACGCCGCAGATGATCGCGCTCGATCGTCACCATCGCGACGCGGCTCACCTCGGAGCCGGTGCCGGAGGTCGTTGGTACAGCAAGCAATGGCGGCAGCTTCCCGGTGATGCGCGCGCCGCCCTCGGCGTCGAGATCGGCGATGGCGACGTCTTGCGTCACGCGCACGCGCAGCAGCTTGGCGACGTCGATCGCCGCGCCTCCGCCGACGGCGACGACGATGTCCGCGTGCGAGCCGCGATAGGCCTCGCTCGCGCGGTCGACCTGCCCCGAGGTCGGGTTGGTCGTCACAGCGTCGAACACCGAATAGGCGACGCCCGCCATGTCGAGCGCACGACCGACCAGCGACGCGAGGCCGGCCTCGACGACGCCGGCGTCGGTGACGATCAGCGCGTGGTGTCCGCCGAGGCGGATCGCCTCGCGGCCAATCTCTTCGACCGCGCCTTCACCGAACAGCACGCGGGTCGGAAACGTCCATACGACAGTCATTCGGTCATCACCTGGCGCGCCATGAGCGACATGACGGCGTCGCGCGCGCTGAGTCTTCCATCGACGACCGCCGCCGTGGTCTCGGCGATCGGCGCGTCCACCTTGGCGTGCTCCGCGAACGCTGCGACGCGCCGCGCGATGCTCACGCCCTCGATGTAGGCGCCCGCCGCGTGACCTGCCTCGGCGAGCGTAGCGCCTTGCGCCAGCGCGCGGCCGAGCTTGATCTCGGGGCGCTCGTCACCCGCGACCGCGGCGACCAGATCGCCGAAGCCAGAGAGCCCGGCGAACGTCCGCTCGCGCGCGCCGAGCCTCGCGCCGACGCGCTGCGCTTCGGCGATACCACGCGTGCACAGCACCGCGAGCGCGCTCGGCCCCACGCCGATGCCGAGCGCAAAGCCCGCCGCGAGCGCGATCATGCCGACCAGCGCGGAAGCGACCTCGACGCCGGCGACGTCGTCGGTGGTGTAGATGCGCAGCGTATCTCCAGCGATCGCCGTGCGCACCGCCGCGCCGACCTCGGGGAACAAGCTGCCGACGACCGCGCCGCTTGGAGTTCCGGCGAGCAGCGCCTCGGCGACGAGCGGACCGGCGAGCGCGCCGAGCCGGACGACCGGCGTCTCTTCGCGCAGCACGCGCGTGATCGAGCGCAGCTCGTCGCCGATGAGCCCGCGCGAGACGTGCACGACGAGGTGCGAGCCGTCGAGATGAGCGCCGAGCGCGCGTGCCACCTCGCGTACGTGCGGCGACGGCACGGCGACGAAGATGAGCTCGGTGTGGGCGAGCGCGCTCAGCTCGCCGCTGGTGCGAAAGCTGCTCACCGCGCCGCTCGACGCGTCAGAGCGCGGGCTACCCGTCGCGGCGCTCGCCGCCTGCGCCGAGCGGCTCCACAGCACGACGTCGTTGCCGGCGCGTGCGGCCGCAGTCGCGATGCCGCGGCCGAAGCTGCCACCGCCGACCACGCCCACGCGCAGCGTCACGAGCGGTTCCCCATGTGCGCGATCTCGCGGGCGGCTGCGGCGAGGTTCTCGGGCGCGATGCGCGTCGCGAAAGGCACGAGCCGATTTCCGTAGTAGTGCAGCAGCGCTGGGTCTTCGCAGACGACCTCCGCGCCGACCTGCGTCGCCACCGGCGTGGTGTGATAGCCGGTCCAGAACTGCAGCGCGCGCTCGACGATCAGCTCGGCGGGATCACGCTGCAGCGCTGGACTGCCGTGTACGAAGCCAGAGCGCTCGAGCGCGAGGATCGCGTCGCGCGCCTCGCCGACCTCGGCGTGCAGGCGATCGATCGGCATCGCGATGTCGCCCTTGTGGCGCATCCGGCCGAACAGATCCGTGCCGGGCGTCGCCGCGACGATCGCGCGGAACAAGACGTGCGCGACGAGCTGCGTGCTCATGATCACCGTCTCGCGCAAGAAGCGATCGGCGACCGCCTCGCCGAGCATCGTCGTATACGCAGCGTCGCGCGCGGCGTCGACGCTGGCCTGCCCGCTGCGTCGCACGTACGAGCCCGCCTCGATCTTGCGGCCATCGGGCGCGAGCGAGTGACCGTCTGCGTCGACCGCGTTGCAGAACGGATCCATCGGCTCGCCGAAGCGGATGACGCACGCCGACGAGAGATGAGAGAGCTTGCGGAAGAAGTCGACCCAGCGATCGATCGACGAGAACTCGTCGTCTTCGATGAAGTACCGGGCTTTGCCCTGCTCCTTCAGGTGATCCTCGATCAGCGTCTCTGCCTCGAGCACCAGCGCGTAGTTGATCGTCGTCGGCACGAACCACAGCGGCCGCTCGATGCTGCGCGTCTGGTTGCGCGCGAAGGCCTCGATCGCCGTCCCGGCGAGCCCGAGCTTGAGGTGTTGTTCGATCAGACCGGAGCGCGAGCGCGTGCCGCCCGGAAAGAACAGCGAGTGATAGCCGCGCTCGAGCAGCACGGTCGAATACGTCTTCAGCGCGTCCTTGTAGAGCCCCGCCTTGATCCGCCGATCGAGCCGGTAGGCGCCGAGGTTGTGCATGAAGAACGAGATGATCGGATTGGTGAACAGGTTCTTGCCCGCGCCGTAGCTCACCGGCGGCAGGCGCTCGCGCATCAGCGCGTAGCCGAGCACGATCGAGTCGAGGTTCGACGAGTGCGTCGGCACGAACACCAGCGTGCCCTTCTTCGCGAGGTGGCGGAGCTTGTCGACCGCGCCCTGGGTGATCAGCAGATCGTCGAGCGCTTTCGGGTGCTCCTCGAGCAGCGCGGTGTGCAGCTTCGACGGGCTCATCACGCCGGTGAGCAGCTTTGGCACGGCCTTGGTCGCGAACGAATAGACGCGCGGATCAAAGTTCCCGGCGATGTCGCGCACCATGTGCTCGGTGATCGAGCGCAGCGTCTCCTTCTTCTCGGCGTCGGACATACGCCCCACGCGCCGCAGCACGCCGCGCCAGAAGCCGAGCGAGTCACGCGACTCTTGATCGCGCTGCCGCTCGAGCCGCTCCGCCTCGTGATAGGCGACGTCGTTGAGCACGAGCTCCATGCGCCCGCTCTGCGCTTTGCTCTCGACGATGCGCCGCACGACCTCGCGCACGATGTCGTCGCGCTCCGAGTTGAACCAGAAGATCGGCGGATCGGTCGGCTGCGGTACGTACGGGCGCAGACGCGGCAGGCGCATCGGTCGCTCGGGCAGGAACCGCCTCGGCAGCAGCTTCATCGGCGGGCGCTCATCACGCGGGAGCTTACAACGTTGTGCCGGCGTCCCACGGAAAGTCCTGCGCGTCGGATCGCGTTCAGCGCGGTGCGAGCGCGGCGGTGTGCACGACCGACTCGGTTCCGGCGGCGCTCGCGGTCGCGCTGCCGGCGGGACCGAGCGTCTCCGTCGTGCCGTCGGGGCGCACGCTCACGGCCCAGCGCTCGGTGACGTACGGGCCACCCGGAACGCCGGCGCTCCAGTCGAGGTTGAGCCACACCGGGCAGCCCTCCGACGTGCGGAAGCTGATGTTGCGCACGCGCTGTCGGCCGAGATAGCGATCCCAGCTGCGCTCGTAGTGGCGCTTCATCTTCGCTGCGACCTCGGTCGCAGGCTGCGCGATGCACACCTCCGCGTACGCGTGACCGCCCTCCGGACCGTCCATCATCACCAGGCGCGCCTCGCCGCCGATCGACGTCACCAGCGCCACCAGCACCAGCGCGAAGTCATCGCAGTCGCCGGCGAACTCGTTGGTGATCGTCTCGCTGGCGAGCGCGAAGTATTCGCTGCCGCGCGGATCGTTCACGTATTTCCAGCGACCGCGCACGTACGTCCACAGCTGCGCGACCTGGTCGATGTTGAACGGGCCCTCAGCGGCCGCCGCGACGCGCACCGCGAGGTTGCGCGTAATGGGTGAGCTCGCGTCGATCGCGCGCGCGATCGACGCCGCGGTGCGCGCGCGGATCGCCGCTTCTTCGGGGCTGCGCGGCGGTGGGCGGCCGTCACCTGCGTCCGGTATTCCGGGCATCACCATCGCGCCCGCGGCGAGGATCGTCTCGCGCGCGCCGCGCGGCTGCGTCCACGCCCACCACGCCACGACGGCCACCGCCGTCGCGGTGACGAGCAACGCGCCGACGCCGATCCATCCGTAGGCGCGTCGCTCCGCCGGCTTGTCGAGCGTCAGCTCTTCGCCGCACGCACCGCAGCGGATCTGCGCGCCGCTCGCGCCGCGCGGCAAGATCCCACCGCTGCCACACGCGCCGCAGGTGAAGTGCCGGTCCGGTCGCGGCACCGCGATCATCGTGTCGCCGCGCCCGCCGCCGCGCAGGAACGTTCGCAGCAGCGGATCGCTCCACGCGAGCTGCACGTCGCCGAGGCGCACGTCGTCGCCGGGCCGCACCAGCGCGCGCGCAACGCGGCGTCCACCGACGAACAGCCCGTTGGCGCTGTTGAGATCTTCGACGACGATACGCCCACCCGACCACGACAGGCGCGCGTGGTGGCTCGAGACGGTCGGATCTTCGAGGCGCAGATCGCAGCCGTCCGCGCGGCCGATCACGACGATGAGGCTCACGGTCGAGCGAGGGCCGGGCGGCGCCTGGTGCATAGACCTCGCGAGTATACGGCGCGCGAGGCCCGCGTTCGATGCGCTATCGTCGAGCCCATGGCCGTCACCACCTACTTCTTCGAGACCGACGAACACACCGCGCTCCGGCAGCAGGTGCGCCGCTTCGCCGAGCGCGAGATCGCGCCGTATAGCGCGCAGTGGGAGCACGACGAAGCGTTCCCGCGCGCGCTGTATCGCATCGCGGGCGAGGCCGGCATGTTGGGCGTCGGCTATCCGGAAGATGTCGGCGGCGGTGGCGGCGACCTCACTCACGCGCTCGTCGCGAGCGAGCAGATGTTGCTCTCCGGCAGGAGCGTCGGCACCGTTGTCGGCCTCGGCTCACACGGCATCGCCGTGCCGCCGATCCTCAAGTTCGGCACCGCCGAGCAGAAGCACCGCTACGTCGCGCCGGTGCTGCGCGGCGAGCAAGTGAGCGCGCTCGCGATTACCGAGCCGGGCGGCGGCTCGGACGTCGCCTCGCTGCGCACCAAGGCCGTGCGCGATGGCGCGCACTACGTCGTCAGCGGACAGAAGACGTTCATCACCTCGGGCACGCGCGCCGACTGGATCACCTGCGCGGTGCGCACCGGCGGCCCTTCGCATGGCGGCATCTCACTGCTGATCATCGAGCGCGACACGCCCGGCTATCACGTCTCGAAGAAGCTGCAGAAGACCGGCTGGTGCGCGAGCGACACGGCCGAGCTCACCTTCGAAGACTGTCGCGTCCCGGTTGCGAACCTGATCGGCGCAGAGAACGCCGGCTTCATGGCGATCATGGCCAACTTCGTCGCTGAGCGGCTCTTTCTCGCGGGGCAGTGCGTCGCCATCGCCGAGCTCGCGTATCGCGAGACCGTCGCCTACGCGCGCGAGCGCAACGCGTTCGGCAAGAGCCTCACGGCGTTCCAAGTGACGCGCCACAAGCTCGCCGACATGGCCACGCGCATCGCCGCCGCGCGCGCGCTCACCGGCGAGTGCGCAGCGCGCTACGTGCGCGGTGACGACAGCCCGAGCCAAGCCGCGATGGCGAAGAACACAGCCACCGATATGTGCTCTGCGGTCGTCGATCAGGCGGTGCAGCTGCACGGCGGCTACGGCTACATGCGTGAGTATCTGGTCGAGCGCTTGTATCGCGACGCGCGGCTCTATCCGATCGGCGGCGGCACGCGCGAGATCATGAACGAGATCATCTCGAAGGTAGAAGGCTACTGACGCCGCACCACGCTCATTTTTTGTCCGCGGTCTCACCCTCGGCCGGCACAGCTTCGCCGCCACCTGCGCCGATGTCGCCCTCGGTCGCGTCGACCGGCGCATCGTCTTCGCCGCCCGTAGTGGTCGTGGTGGTCTCGTCGGTGGCCGTCGTGCTCTCGGCGACGTCGTCGCCGCAGCCAGCTGCGCCGAGCACGAACATCGAGAGCACGACGATTGCGATCAGGATCTTCTTCATGGGGGATCTCCTCACGTTCTGCTTTGCGCGTGCTTCATGCGACGCGCGCCGCGCCCTGCGACGCGCGCATCCCAGCGTGCGCCGACGGCGCTGTCAACGATCACCGCACGACGTCGAGCACCAGCGCGCTCGGCGCGACGCGCTTCGCCGCGACGACGAACGCGCCCTCGACGCGCGCGATCGCAGCGGCCGACGCCGCGCGGCTGCGTACGTGCACGGTGGCGAGCACCTCGCCCTTGCCGACAGCGTCGCCGATCTTTTTGCCGAGCACGATGCCGACGACGGGATCGACCGCTTGATCCGCGCGGGTGCGGCCGGCGCCGAGCGCGACGCCCGCGAGGCCGAGCTCGAGCGCGTCGATCTGCGTGACGTATCCCTTGCTCGACGCGCGCACCTCCACGGTGTGCGGCGCGCGCGGCAGTCGATCGGGCTCGCGCACCACGCGCGCGTCGCCGCCCTGCGCCTCCACGATCTTCTCGAATACGCGCACGCCGCTGCCTGACTTGATCGCGGCTTCGAGCTTCTTGCGCGCCTCGCTTTCGCTCTTCGCGACGCGACCGAGGCGCAACATCTCGGCGCCGAGCACCAGCGTGCACTCGACGAGATCCGCCGGGCCGCGGCCATGCAGCACCTCGATCGCCTCGTGCGTCTCGAGCGCGTTGCCGATGGCGAAGCCGAGCGGCTCGTCCATCGTCGTCAAGAACGCGGTGATCTTCTTCTTCGACAGCGTGCCCACGCGCACCAGCGACTCGGCGAGCGCGCGCGCATCGGCGAGCGTCTTCATGAACGCGCCGCGGCCGACCTTCACGTCGAGCACCAGCGCGTCGATGCCCTCGGCGAGCTTCTTCGAGAGGATGCTGGCGGTGATCAGCGGGATCGACTCGACCGTCGCGGTCACGTCGCGGAGCGCGTAGAGGCGCTTGTCCGCTGGCGCGATGTCGGCTGTCTGGCCGATGAGCGCACAGCCGACGTCGCGGATCTGCCGCACGAATTGTTCGACCGGCATCGACACGGAGAAGCCCGGGATCGCCTCGAGCTTGTCGAGCGTCCCGCCGGTGTGGCCGAGCCCGCGGCCGCTCACCATCGGCACCGGCACGCCGCACGCGACGACCAGCGGCGCGAGACACAGCGAGACCTTGTCACCGACGCCGCCGGTCGAGTGCTTGTCGACCTTCACGCCCTTCACCGACGAGAGATCGACGACCCGACCGCTGTCGCGCATCTCGAGCGTCAGCGCCGTCGTCTCCTCGGGCGTCATGCCGCGCAAGAAGATCGCCATCGCCAGCGCGCTCATCTGATAGTCGGCGACGTCGCCCGCGACGAAGCCGCGCACCAGCTGCGCGATCTCCGCGCCGCTCAGCGCGCCACCGTCACGCTTGCGCGCGATGAGCTCTGGCGTCGTCCTCGCGCTGCGCTTCGTCGTCGGCATCAGCGCTTGCCCTTTTTCTTCGTCGTCGACTTGCCGCCGGACTTCTTGCGGTCGTCGCCCTGCCACGACGCGCCCTTGCCGGCCGGCTTGCCGCTCGGTTTGCTCGTCGACTTGCTGCCTGGTTTCGCTGCGCTGCGCGCGGTCGAGCCGCTCTTGCTCGTCGGGTGTCCCTTCGAGCCGGTGCGTCCGACGCTCTTGCCGAGCATCGGTCGCTCGCGCCGCGAGGTCGGGCGCACCACGCGCACGCTGTCGCGCCGCTCACCGTCGCTCGCGTCATCGTCGTGCTCGTCGGCGAGCGCATACTCCGGCGCCGAGAGGATCTCGCGCTTCTGCACGTTGACGCTGGTGAGCTTTACGCGGATGCGATCGCCCATCGCGTAGCGCTTGCCGCTCGACGTGCCGACCAGCGCGATGCCGAGCTCGTCGAGCTCGTACGCGTCGCCGTGTCCGCGCGAGCCCATCCGCGCGCCTGCGCCACCCGGCGGCGAGATCGCCTCGAGCGGCACCAGCGACTCGACGAACGGCGCGTCGAACGCGACGTAAAAGCCCCAGTTGTTGACGCTCGTGATGGTCGCGTCGAACACCTCGCCGATACGATCACGCACGAGGATCGCGCGATAGACGTTCACCGCCTCGCGCTCCGCTTCCATCGCGCGGCGCTCGAGCCGGCTCGAGTCCGACGCCCAGGTGCCGAGCTTCGGCAGCCACTTCTTGTGGTCGACCTTGCGGCCGCGGATCACCTCGCGAATCACCCGATGGACGGCGAGATCCGGATAGCGGCGGATCGGCGAAGTGAAGTGCAGATAGTCCGGCGCCGCGAGGCCGAAATGGCCGATGTTGGTCGTGTCGTAGACGGCTTGCTGCATCGCGCGCAGCAGCAGATACGAGAGCGCCTGCGCCTGCGGCGTGCCCTCGATCGCCGCGAGGAACGTCTGCAGCTTGCGCGGATGTTCGCCGGCATCGGGGTCGAGCTCGTGGCCGAGCGACGCCGCGACTGCGCTGAAGATGCCAATCTTCTTCGCGTCGGGCGCGCCGTGTACGCGGTAGATCGTCGGGATGCCGCGCTTGGCCATGTCGGCCGCGACGACCTCGTTGGCGAGCAACATCATGTCTTCGATGAGCGCATACGCGGTGCGCACGCCGGGATCGGTGCGCGAGCGATAGACGTCGAGCGGCTCACCAGTCGCGTGGTCGAGCTTCACCCGCGGCTCGGGGAGATCGAAGTCGAGCGAGCCGCGGCGCTTGCGCTTGGTGCGCAGCGCCTTGCTTGCGTCGAGAAGCACCATCAGCTGCTCGCGGCGATCTTCGGCGGCCTGCAGCTTCTCCACTTGATCGGTGAGGCGCAGCGCGCGCGCGACCGCGCCGTAGTGGAGCTTGCCGCCGGAGCGCATCACGCCCTCGATGTAGCGGAAGTCGCGCACGACTCCGTCCCTCGAGACCTCGACCTCGACGGCGAGCGTCAGTCGATCGACGTCCGGTAGCAGCGACGCGAGCGTCGAGCTGAGCTGATGCGGCAACATCGGGATCGCGCGATCCGGCAGGTAGATCGAGCAGCCGCGCGCGGCCGCCTCGCGATCGATCGCGGTGCCCTCGCGCACGTAGTGCGAGACGTCGGCGATGGCGACGAGGATGCGGAAGCCGCCATCCGGGAGTCGCTCGGCGCAGACCGCGTCGTCGTGATCGCGCGCGTCTTCGGGATCGATGGTGACGAGATCGAAGTGGCGCAGATCTTCGCGGCCGATCTTGTCGGCCTCGGGCACCTCTGCGGGCAGCGCGTCGGCCTCGACGGTGACGTCCTCCGGGAACGCCTCGACGATGCCTTCACGGATCTTGATCGCCGCGATCTCGACGCTCGCCACGCCGGGCCGGCCGAGGCCCTGCACGACGCGCACGATCATCGGCTCGTAGCCCTCGGGGAAGCGCACGACGTCAGCGACGACGATCAGCCCCTCTTCCGCGTTCGGCGGCAGCTCGCCCTCGACGACGAACGGACCGCGCAGCCGCGCATCCGTCGGCTCGATCACCAGCGCGCGACCGCGCCGCTCGAGCACGCCGACGACACGCTTGAGCCCGCGCGACTCGATGCCGACGACCTCTCCTTCTTGTCCCTTCGCGCTCGGTCGCGTGCGCACACGGACGCGATCCCCATGCAGCGCGCCGCCGAGCGAGCTCGGCGGAATGAAGACGTCCGCGGCCTCGCCCTCGGTCGACACGAAGCCAAAGCCCTTGGTCGTCATCGTCAGCGTGCCGACGGTCTCGTCGTGATCGAATGCTGCGCCGCCTGCGCGCAGCGTCGTGCGTGCGTTGCCGCGGCCGGCGCTGCTCGCACCGCGCGTGTTGCCGCTGCTCGCGCCGCGTGTGCCAATGGCCTCGCGTGTGTCGCTCGCTCGCGGACTCGCAGCGGGTGGCGGAGCCTTCGGCGCCCTCGCCGCTGCGCGCTTGTCGCCGAGGCGGAAGCGGTGACCCGGGAGCTCTTTGACGAGCCCGTCTTCGGCGAGCGCCTCGAGCGCCGCCTCGATCTCGGCGCGCAGGTCCTTCGCGTCGAGCTTCTGCGCGATCTCACCGACGTGAATCGCTTTTGATCCGTGCTCTCGCATCGCGGCGAGAACCATGTCCTTCGAAATCTCTCTATCCATGTCAATCCTTCATCCGCCGCTGCCCATCTGCCTCTGGCGTGGGTCGTTCGGCGTTGCGCGCGCGCAAGCATGCGTCGCGCGGCTGCTGCGTCATCTGAGTGCGTGGAGCGCGAAGTCATCCGCGCCCAGGTAGATCGTCCCGTCTGCGCCGAAGGCGGCAGTCGAGTCGACGTCTTGTCCAATCGTGTGGCGCCACAGGAGGCGCCCATCCGCGGCGACGGCATAGAGGCCGTCGTCTTGCGAGCCGACGTAAATGCGTCCGGCGCTGTCGATGCGCGCAGACGCACGAATGCGCCCGCGGGTCTCGAGCCGCCACTTCTCACGCCCATCTGCGCCGATCGCGTAGAGCTTCTGATCGTAGCTGCCGACGATCACGGTTCCGTCACGGCCGATCGCCGGCGTCGCGAGCACGGTCGCGCCGGTCGCGAAGCGCCAGCGCTCTTCTCCCGCTGCCGTCACAGCGATCACCGCGCCCGAATCGTTGCCGACGACGATGGTGCCGTCGTCGGCGATCGCCGCGCCGCCTTCGATCGCGGCGTTGGTCTGCAGCTCCCAAGCGAGCGAGCCATCGCGGCGCACCGCGACGAGCCGCCCATCCGGCGTGCCGACGAGCACGAGGCCGGCTGGGTGAATCGCCGGCGTGCTGGTGATCGGCCCAGCGAGCGGCAGATGCCAGCGCACGTTGCCGGCGGCGTCGAGCGCGTAGAGCCCGTTGTTCGCCGACGCGTAGATCGTTCCGTCGGCGTCGATCGCGATGCCGGCCTCGACGCGTGAGCCAAGCGCGCGACGCCAGCGCACTTGTCCGCGCGGGGTGAGAGCGAGCACCGCGCCGTCGTCGCAGCCGACGATCACGGTGCCATCGGCGGCGATCGCCGCGCTGCCGTGAAAGCGATCGGCGCCGGCGTAGCGCCAGCGAAGCGTGCCGTCCGGCGCGATCGCCGAGAACGTGCGATCGAGCGAGCCGATGTAGATGGTGCCGTCCGCGCCGACGACCGGCGACGCAGAGATGCGTCCACCGGTGCGCGCGGCCCAGCGTTGTGTCGGCGCCGCCGCCGGGCCCGCCTGCGTGGAGCGTCCGTTGTGCAGCGGGCCGCCCATGAACTGCGCGCGCTCGACGAACGTCGCCGGTACGCGTGCGGTGCCGCCGGCATCGTTGCGCTCAGCATTGTCGCTCGTCGTGGCGCCCGAGTCGGAGCGCGTGCCCGCGTCCGGCGTGTCGGCGGCCAGCGGCGTCGCATCGGCGCGCGTCATCGCGCCGCGCACTTCGTCGGCGAAGCGACAGCGGCCCTCGTGGCAGATCCGATCGAGTCTGCACTCGGTGTCGGACATGCACGGCGCAGTCGGATGCGGCTGCGCGCCACCGCAAGCGGTGAGCATGAAAAGCGCAGCGAGCGCGAGTGTAGTGGCGCCACCGGGGGCGCGCGGGATCCTCATCAGCGGCCGGACACTAGCAGGTCGCGTGCGGAAGGGCCCATCGGACTGTCCATCATCTCGCGAGATCACGCCGTCGCTTTGCGAACTTGCCCCTTTGCAGGGGCGGGCTTTCACCCCCTCCCTGCCTCCCCCGCTGGGGGAGGAGTTTTTTTGCAAGTAAGTCCTCTCGGGGGAGGATGGTCGAGCGTCCTTGTGTAGCTGGGCTGCACATCGCAAGCGCGGTGAGCGAAGATCTGCGGGCTGTCTGGGTCGCGTAAGAGGTTGGGTTTTTCGGATGCCGCCGGTGGCGTAAATGAGCACGATGCCGGCTCACTCCCGCCGCGCATCAACCCTCCGAAAGCCCCCTTTCCAAGGGGGTTGGGGGTGCCTCACATCGCCGCTATTCGAGTGCACGCGACGCCACCGACGCCATCGGAAAAGCCCCCCTCGAACGAGGGGCTGGGGGAGGTTCCCAGCGCGGGAGCGCACCGAATCAGGCTCAAAAAGAAGTGGCAAATCTTGAGAGGGGAGAGGTGTCGGCGCGAGCGCTCAGCCGCCCGTGCGCCCAATCAAATACACGACGCCGCCCTTCTCGACGGCGACCTGTCGCGCGTCGCTCGACACCGCGACGTCACCCGGATTGCCCTGCGCTGCGGCCCAGCCCTCTGGCCGCAACAGCACCACGCGCGCGCGCGGCACCAGCTCGCGCAGCACGACACCGAACGGCGTCGCGAAGGCGTATGCGCTGCCGTCCGCCGTCGCTGCGCCCGCGGGGAATGGCGCCGGCGCGGGCGTGCCCGCAGCGAGCACCGACGGCTCGCCGATCGCCGCGCCGTTGGCGTCGAGCGGGATGATGCGCACCTCCGCGCCGCGCGCGACCACTGCGCCCTGCGGCGCCCATCCGAGCACGAAGTAGCCACCCGCATCGAGGCGCGCTGCCTCGGTCAGCGTGCCGACGTCGCCGTCGCAGCGCGAGCCCTGCGGCACCGGCGCCGCCGCGATCAGCGGCTCGGCGAGATAGCGCCCGACGACGACGCCTTCGACGACGTTCGCGGCGTTGACGACGCCGAGCGCGAAGCCGCGGCAGGTGCGGTGTACGTCGACGATCGCGAGTCGCGCGCCCGGATCGCGAAGCAAGATGTCGCCGGCCTCGGGCGGTGCCGCGCTGACGCTGCCGTCGCTCACGCTCCACGAGCTCGCCGCGGGTCCGCCGCGCAACAGCAGCGCGTCACCAGCCGGCGAGAACGCGAGCGCCGACAGACGCGCATCCGGACCGCCGCGATAAGCGTGCGTCGGTCCCGCGCGCCAGGTCGCGCCAGCCTCTGCCGGCATCGCCTCCATCGCTGTGCGCGCAGCGTCGCGATCGGCGCGCGCGACGCTGGTGCCTGCGCGATCGAGCGTCGCCCACGCGTCGAGCGCCGCCAAGATCTCGCCCTTCTTGGCGAGCGCCTGCGTTGCCACCGCCGCGGCCGCGCCCGCCGCCGCTGAGCTGCGACAGGGCACACCCTCACTCGCACCGACGGCGATGCGCGCGAGACCGGGCTCGCGGCAGATCGCGCCGTGCAGCGCGAGCACCTCGTGGGCGAGCGCGAGCGCGTTGTCCGGGTTGCGCCGCAGCGCACGCCTGGCGCGCGTCATGCGCTCGGCCAGCTGCGCCTCCGGCTCATGCGTGTCGCGCGCGAGTCCGCTCGGACGCTCCAGCCACGGCAGCGAGATACGCGCGGCCGCGGCTGATCCCGGCGCGGTCAGCTCGAGGTCGAACACGACATCGTCGCTGCCATCGCCATCCCGATCTTCGACGCGCACGGCGAGCGCCATCACGCCCGGCGCGCGCCCGCTCTCAGCGAGCAGCTGCACCCGCTCTCGAATGCGCGGCTCGGCGCCGAGGCTGACGACGAACGTGATCGCCTCGCTCGCGAGCGGCGCGGCGACTGGCGCGCTCGGCGCTCCGACCTCGCCTGGCAGCGGAGGCGGTGCGGTCGGCGCGGCGCAGCGCGGCGTCACCAGGACAGTCGCGTACGTCGCCGCGATCGTACGCATTCGCACCTCGCCGAGCGCACAGCCCGCCGGCAGCGCGAGCATACCGAGCGCGCGTGGGGCAGCAAACGCCGCGCCCTCGCGGATCGCCGTCGCCAGCGCGGCCGCACCTGCGTGGTCCGTCGACACGATCAGCGCGTCGCGATCGCCGTCGCCATCGAGATCGATGGGCAGCGCGCCACGCAGCGCGCCGGCCGCCACGCGAATCGGCGCGCCCTCGATCGCGAGCTCGCGCGTACCCTCCGCGAGCACGATCCCGTCGACCGCGACGAACGCAGGCCGGGCCGGCGGCGGCTCCAGCGTCGCGACCACCACCGGTCCGGCATCGGCGCGGAACGGCACAGCATGCGAGCTGCCGCAGTCGTCGCAGCCAGCGAGCGCGGAAGTCAGCGCGCCGAGCGCGAGCGTCACCACGCAGAGCGCGCGGAGCGTCGGCGTGGGCAAGAGCGAGCGGAGGGCGAGGGCATAGGTGCGCACGGCGTCGCTATAGCAGGCAGCGCGCGCGTCGATGCCGTGAGTGCGCGCACCCGCAAGGATTCCCAAGCGTTGCGATGGCGGATACGGTCGCGCCGTCGATGACACGAAGGCCATGATTCTCTTCCCACATCGCGCCGCTCGTCTGGCTCTCCTGCTGGCGTTGCTCGCCGCGTCCGCGCCGACGTCGTCACGCGCCTACGCGCAGGACGCCGCGCCGACTGACGCGCCGCGCGTCGACGCTTCGGCCGCCGAAGACACTGCCGCGCCAGACGATACTGACGCCGATAGGATCGTCGAGACCGCGACGGCCGAAGAGGTCGCCGACGAAGCCGCGGAGATCGACGACCCGCCCGATGGCGACGCGCCGCTCGCAGCCGAGCCAGCGTCCCCCGCCGAGCGCGAGCGCCCTGCGCCGCAGCTCACGTTCTACGGAAGCCTGCACGGCGAGTGGGAGCTGCGCTTCGACGGGCTCTCCGACATTCCGCTATTCGCGCTGCCGCGTGAGCCCGGGACGCGCGCCCTCGGACAGAACATCTGGGCCTCGCAGTGGATTCGTCTGCGCGGCGAGCTCGGGCTGCGCCCGTATCTAAAGCTTGTCGCGCAGGTCGACGTGCTGCGCGGCGTGGTCGTCGGTGACACCGCCGTCGGCATCGCGCCGAGCGCCTGGCGGCGTGACCGTCGTATCGGCTTTGGCGACGACGCCTCGTGTACAGAAGAGGCGCGCTGCGAGCGGCTCTATCCTGGCTTCGAGCTGCGCACTCTCTATCTCGAGTGGACCTCGCGCGCGGGGGTGCTGCGCGTCGGCCAACAGGGCTTCTATTGGGGACTCGGCATCGTCGCGAACGATGGCGATCATCGGCCGGTGTTCGGCGACTACCAATATGGTGATCTCGTCGAGCGCATCGCCTATGCGATGAAGCCGCTTGGTCCCCAACATCCGTTCACCATCGCGGCGGCCGCCGATCTCGTCTACGACGATGGACCCTTCGATCTGCGCCAAGGCGACACGATGTACCAAGGTGTGCTGTCGGCATTTTGGAAAGAGAATGGGCCCTCCGACGCGGCCGTCGGCACTTCGCCAGTCAGCCGCGAGCGCACGATTGGCGCCTTCGTCGCCTATCGCAACGGCGTCGATCGGGACGATGACGTGCTCGAGGTGGGCATCGTCGATCTGTTCGCGCGCTGGGACGTCCCCGAGGCGAGCGGCGGGCGGCTCTTCGCCGCCTTCGAGGGCGCGTACATCTTCGGCACCACCAGCCTCGCGCGCACCATCTATCGCGACAGCGACCGCATCGCCCAGCTGCAGTGGGCAGCGCAGCTCGGCCGCACCAATGCGCACCTCGACGTCGTGCTCGAAGGTGGGTATTCGAGCGGCGACTCCAATTCCGAAGACGGCGTGCAGCGCCGCGCGACGATGGATGGCGATCACCGCGTCGGGCTCATCCTCTTTCCGGAGGTCATCAACTGGATGTCCGCCCGCGCAGTCGCGTCGGCGAACTCGACTGCAATCGTCGGTCGCCCTGGGCGCGGCTCGGATCTCGTCCCAACCAACGGCGGCGTCGCCGGGGCGATGTACCTGTTTCCGTACGTCGTGTGGCGCCCAAAGGCCTTCATCGAGGCGCGCATCGGCGCGGTCATCGCGCGTACCACTTCGCCCAACGTCGACCCGGTCGCGCAGCGCCTCTACTCGGAGAGCCGCAACTGGCGCGGTGGCGACCCGGCGTTTCGCGATCTCGGCCTCGAGCTCGACGCGGCCGTGCTGCTCTCGACCGAGCTGCGCGATCACGTGACGCTCACCGGCGGCGTCGAAGGCGGCGTGTTCTTTCCCGGCCGAGCATTCACCGATGCCGGCGGCGCTGTAATGCGCGAAATCGGCCTCATCCGCGGCCGCGTGGGGCTCCGATGGTAACCATATACAGACTCGCACCGCGCACGCTCGTCGTGCTCTTGCTCGCAGTGTCGTGCGTCGACGGCGGCGGCTTGCCGACCGGCTTCCGCGAGACGCCGGAAGGCAGCGGTCCGCGCGTGCGCTGGGATCTCGACGCGCAGCCCGTCGCGGAGATCCCGCTCCCGAACGACGTCGCCACCTATCCGGATCCGAGCGCGCGCACCGGCCGGCGACTCAACGCGAGCCTGCTCGCGCCGACGGGCCTCGAGCGCCGCACGCGCGCCGAGTTCAACAAGATCGACGGCTGGGGCACGTTCGCGCCGATCACCGTCCCGCTCGACGCACCGCTCGACACCGACGAGCTGCTCCGCGTGCAAGGACCGAGCGCCGGCGGCAGCTTCTCCGGTCACGCGGTCTACGTCATCAACTTGCGCACGGGCGTGCCCACGCCGCTCGATATCGGCGCCGGCAACTTCACCTTCAATCTGCAGCGCCCGGACAACTACGCGGAGAACGACCCGCGCGGTGCCGAGTCGAATCTGCTGTTCGAGACGGTCGAAGAAGACGCCAATGGCAATGGCATCCTCGACCGAGGTGAAGACTCCGACTTCGACGGCGTGCTCGATCACCCGAACACGCTGAGCGGCCGGCTCGACCCGACCAACCCGACGGATGTCTACGACAATCTCATGCTCTTTTACGAGCGCGAGACCAACACGCTGATCCTGCGACCGAAAAAGAGCATGAGATTGTCGTAGACATCCGTCGGGTTG
>Ga0209181_10003912_pt1 | contig 22539 bp, 4 predicted proteins | sample MAT05_FD_187208 | JGI IMG/M metagenome (GOLD analysis project Ga0209181, IMG submission 187208) | Freshwater microbial communities from Lake Fryxell liftoff mats and glacier meltwater in Antarctica - MAT-05 (SPAdes) (version 2) | ecosystem: Environmental > Aquatic > Freshwater > Ice > Liftoff...
ATATTTAGAAAAAAAACGACTGCTGTAGGAAGTTTCCCTGCCAATGCTTTTGGTTTATATGACATGCATGGCAATGTGCGGGAGTGGTGTGCCGATCATTGGCATGATAACTACGCTGACAAGCCAAAAGAGTTAACACAGGAAGGCAATATTCCTTGGTTGTTAGATGATACAGAGGCTCTCCGGTCGTTGCGTGGCGGCTCCTGGGGCTACAATCCTAGGAACTGTCGTTCTGCTTTTCGCTACGGCTATCGTCCGGACGAGCGCGACAGCCACTTCGGTTTTCGGGTTGTTTGTCGTGCCGCGAGGACTTAATAGCCCTTTGCCCTTTTGTTCTTTTGCCCTCTACCCCATTTTCGCGCTTTGCGCGATCGATTTTTAAATTCTGACTGTATCAGAACTTATTGAAGCAAGTTAGTTTTGAGACATAGATTGATTCACAAGTTGATTGACAGCCAAACCAGGCTCAAAGTGGGCTTTGGGTCGAGTCCCCGCGACTGTAAAATAAAGGAGCGTTTTTGAGAAGATGGGAGGGGCGACCCTTGCGGTATCTGCGAAGCAGCGCGCAGATATGAAGAAACTTTCCTCAGATCTACCCGGATCGGCGTATTATGAAGAAACTTTCCTCAGATCCACCTGATTTGGGTGGATCTGAGGAAAGTTTCGGGCTCAGCGTCGCTTAGTTTGATTCAGGCTGCCATCCTGATCGATATAAACCCTCATTTTTTCCGCATTGGATTCTGCCCATTTCTACGAGAAAGCAAAGCAAGAGAGAACGCCATGAATGCCAACTCAGATTTGCCCAGTTACGAAGAAATCTTTGGATCCCTAGACTTCAAAAAAGGAGAGGATGGGCGGTCGGTGCTGTCTCCGGCGGCGTATTTGGTGGATTTGCTCCAGCTTTTGGACGACAACCTGCAGGTGACGGGTCCGGTGAAGCCGCCAGGTTTGCATCAACGGCGCAGTGATATTAAAGAACTGCCGCTCAACACGGAAAATGCCTTTACCGCCATTCCCTACCTGGATATTGTCAACAGCATTCTAGAGCAAAAAATTAAAGATCAAGCAAGCAGCAAGGATGCTGCCAAACCGGTAAACGGCGATGCCTATGCCATCCTGCAGGAACAGCGCTACCCCTTTCACCTGCCCTTCAATTTTGAAAATGAACGGATCAAGAAATTTCTGCATTATTTAAATGTTTCCGCCGAGGAACTCTACAAACTGTTTAGCCTCACGGTCGATGCGGAATTGATGGGGAGAGAATACCTCAACCTGTCCACGGAAGAGTTCGCTGCGATCGCCAACAGTCCGAGTCCGGCAGACCTAGAAATCTATTTCAATGCCACTAAATCCTCCAAGTTCCAGGTTGCTGATTTTCTCGCGGCGACGCGGTTGTCTGGGGTGGAATTGCGAGAACTGCTCTATCAAAATCTGAGTGAAACGGCCCAATCGGTCGAGGATAGCGCTAAAACGGAACGCACGCAAGCGGCTAACTTTTTTATTAACTATGGTTTGAATGGCTATGCTGTCTTGAATGCCGCAGAAGACGCCATCGAGAATTCCACGACCGCTGAGATTCCCGATGTCTGGTGGCGTGATCGGGTTCAACGCCTGATCCGCCTACAGAACAAGCTCGGCCTTTCCTTTACGGACTTGGATCTGATGCTGCGAACCTGTTGCCAATCGGCAGCGGGCCAAAGCGACTTGGATGGTGCAGCGATCCAGAAAATGGCGGTGATCAAGCAACTGTGCGATCGCTACGAGATTGCGATTGATGTGGCCTGTAGTTTGTTCCAGCCGATCAATACCCTGGGACTGGGCACGGGCGCGGCACCCCAGGATCTATTTAATCGGGTTTTTAATGTCCAATTCGCCCCGATCGATCGCACCTATATTCGCGGGTCTGCCTTTGTCCCCCCGGCCTACGCCGACTATTCCGCCCTGGTTTGCCGGGACGACCTCCTGTCTCCCATCACATCACCCACAACCTCCCCTAGCGCGATTGAGCGCAAGGCGTATCGGCAGCGACTGTGTCATGCCCTAGGCATGAGTGATGCGCAGTTGGTGATGGTAGTGAACCGGTTTAGGGACCATGCCAAACAGTCCGGGATGGGTCCGTCTGTGCTGGATGCCTCTATGGCGATTGAATTGCCCGCGCTGTCGCTGCTATTCCGGGTGAGTCAACTGGCTGAGATGCTGGATCTCGACTACGCGGATCTGTTTAACCTGCTGGATATCCTGGGGAAAGATCCCGCCATTCGAGCCGCCAGTCCTATTAATATTCTGATTCCTACGGCACCCCCCGAACAGGACTGCTACCGGATCCTCGCGGGCAATGATGTGGCCGCGTCGATGTGGCTGGTGCAGATGCTGGGGGCGATCGCCCAATGGCTGCAAGCCGCCGACATCACCGCTGGGGAACTGAAGCAATGGCTCACCGGCATCAGTAATGATGCCGCAGATGCGACAGCGGGGCCGCAACAACGGATTGCGTTTTTTAACGCGCTGTATCAACAGATTAAGCCCTTGATGTTGACTGCCGATATCTTTGTAGTGGACTCTGGGGAGGGCTCTGGGGAAGACTCCGCCACGGTGGATGGGCGCACCGCGCGGATCATTTACCAGACCTTTATCGAGAAAGATAGCGGACTGGTGGCTGGACAGGATCATCGATTGGTACACTATGACGTGCCGTTAGTGGAGAAGACCATCTATCGGGCATTAACCGGGCTGCAACGGATTACCTCAGAAGATTTCAAGGGGTTGGGGCTGGAGGCGCAGGTGCTGGAGAAGATTTTCAATAATTTAATTCTGAAGGACTACATCAGTCCAGAGGGGCTGTTGCTGGAGGATCAGTTCCCCGCAACGGCGGAGACCTTCCAACTGGAGACGGATTTCAGCGGCCACCGGGACGATGTCTTCATGATTATCCATGACTTGCTGATGGAGGCGATGGAGGTCGAAAATGCCGAAGCAGCGGGCGGGATGGCTGACGGAATGGCTGACAAAATCGATAATGAAATCGATGATGGGACCATCGACGGTGAGATGGCAGATGGCGGGATGGTGGATGACACCATGACGGCGAGGATGAGCAGCATGGTCAAAACGGTTGAACTGGCTATTTATCCATCCGATTTAGAAGTCCTGACTGATCTACCGGAAAAAACGCGCAACGAACTCTACGACAACTTGATTTTTAATGGCTACATTGACGAAGAAGGCACCGCCCTCGAAACGGAGTTCTTCAGCGATGAAGATAATGTGGACGACTTTGAGGTGGGAACTGGGCTGACCGACTATACGCAGCCAATTTTCAACCTAATCGTGATGCAAACCCAGCGGTTTCATCAGGCGGAACTGAGACTGGATGCGGCGGTGTTTGCTGACCTGCCCCTGAAGGTGTTTGAGATTGATCAGCTGATCGAGAATTTAAAATTCAACGACTACATCAACGCCAACCATCTGATTCTGAACAAATCGGCGCTGCTGACGGTCACCCCAGAAACCTTTAACCTAGCCCTGCCCTTTTATCCCCATCGCCGCCGCATCCTGAAGGTGATTCAGGGATTAATCCGCGAATTCAAAGCGGAGTTCTATACCCTCAGTCGCGATCTGTTTGCCGAAATTGCTGATGAAATCGCCGCCCACCAGGTTTATCACCAGCTCGAACCGGACTATCTGCGCAATGGTCTGCTGAAGGGCCGGATGCTAGAAGAAGACGGTGACGATTTCTTCCTGGATGTCGATAACCGGGCGGAGTTTTTCCTCGGTGCTCCATTCAGTGCCAATGATACGGAGATTATCTTTGGGGCGATCCAGCGCATGGTGGCGACGGCGCACAAGTATCAGTTTGAGCACCAGGTTTTGGAGGAGTTGGACTTTGATTGGGAAGAGCAGGAAGAACTGATCGACGTCCTCGAATCCACCGGATATTTGCACGATCGCACCATCCTCGCCCAGGATCAAATCAGCTATTTTCTGCGGATTGACAACGCCCTAGAGTTTACCCTGAGCGGCTTTGAAGACTATAGCAAGGATATTTTCTTTGCCCTCCACAACATCGCCAAAATTATCGATGCCGATGTCCAGGCGATCGCCAGTCCTTTCCAAACCCTCGCCGAAACCCAAGTCAGTACCCTCTTGGAGGCTCTGCAGGATCACTTTGGAGTGGAAGCAGACATTGTCCAAATCCTGTGTCAGCGGGTTCTGCAACATCCGGTCAGCATTGTCGAAGCCTTTTTGGTGCCGATTCTGGCGGTGGCGAAGCGGGCGATGGCGAACGACAAGGACGAGGTGACAACGGAACCGGACGACAATACCTTCAATTTTGCCTATCGCCGGATCGGCCAATTTGCCGCGATCGCCGCCAAGCTGGGGCTGAATGCGATCGAGACCGAAATCATCTGGCAGGATCAGGATCTGGTGGAGAAATTCCCGGAAAAACTGGCGTTGCCCCCCGGCGTCGATCGCATCGATGCCCTGCTGGAAACCCAGCTCGCCGATGGTAAAGGTGTGATCTACCTGTTTATCGGCAACCAGTATTGGCGGTATGCCTCCGACAACTACCGCCTCCTGCCGCCGGAGGGCAAACCCCTGGAACGGCCCAGCGCCCTACCGCTGACCACCCTGTCGGACCTGTTTGCCGGGATGACTAAAGTCGATGCGGCCTTTACAGATACCACTGGAGGTGTGGTGTTGATCGCCCAGGGGGTGACCTATCGGAGGGCAAAAGGAAGCGATCGCTGGGTGCAAATGGGACTGCCGCAACCGGGAGACGCCGGGGCGCAACCGGTGAAGATCTGGGGCAAAGTAGCCAACAACTTTGACAATCCGCAACGTGTGGATGCCACCTTCCAAGACAAGGATGGCCGCACCTACCTGTTCTCTGGGGATCAATACATTCGCTATTCCAGCGATGACTACAGCACCGTGGACGAAGGCTATCCCTTGGCGATCGAGGGCCATTGGCTGCGGGATGCCTTCAATGCTGACTCTGCGACAATGGTGCCTAAACTGGAGTTGCCACGGGCGTTTCAAACCTCGATTGATGCGTCCTTTCAGGATGTTAACGGCAGAACCTATTTATTCAAAGACCAACACTATCTTTGTCTCGACACATCAGAACCAGAGCAAATGATTAACCAGACCTGGGGCAAAGTCAGAAACAACTTTGAAACCCTAGGCAAAATCGATGCCGCCTACGCCGATGGTGCGCAGGTGTTGATCTTTGCCGATGACCAAGTGGTGGCCTATGCAGACAGTTTAGAAAGTCCCCACGTTACGATTCAGGAGGGCTTTCCCAAACGACTGCGCAATCACTACTCCAACCTGCCTGTGGAGTTTGTCGATGGTGTGGATACTGCGTTTAAGGCGCAGGATGGGTCTGTCTACCTGTTTAAGGGCGGTACCGCCCTGCACTATGCCGCCGACCTGAGTACCTCCACAGATGCGCCCATTCGGGACACCTGGGGCCGCGTGCGCAATGCCTTTCGAGGGGGACTGATGGATGCGGCCTTTGTGGGGCTAGATGGCAAAACCTATCTGTTTAGTGGCGACCAGTATGTGCGCTATTCCGGGGTGGACTACACTCAGGTGGATGATGGCTTTCCGCGCACGATTGACCAAGATTGGGGTGGGATCAGTCGAGTCCGGGATGCCTTCATTTTGGATGGCAAAACCTATCTGTTTGGCACGGAAGAGGGCAAAACAGATATTGTCTATGTCCGCTATTCCACCCGTGACTACACGACGCTGGACACCGGCTATCCCAAGCCGCCTAATGACAATTGGTGGAACCTGCCCTTTAGCTTGGTGGCGGACGGGGCGGACTTTGAAACCATTGATGCGGTGTTCAACGCGCCCGATGACAAAATCTACCTGTTCTCCGGTGACAAATTCATTTACTTTGACCAGCAGCAACGGTGGTGGTCGGAGCCACAAACCCTAGCTCCGGTCTGGAGCCTGCCCTTTAAAACGAAGCGGGTGAGTGCGGCCTTTGCCGGAAAGGATGGCAAGACCTACATGTTTGCCGGGAAGGAGTTTGTGAAATATTCGGGTCACGACTACAGCCGCACGGACGATCGCACCCCCAACAAGACCGATCGCTACTGGGGCCATACGACGAATAACATTGCCAAAACCGGGCGCGTCGATGCCGTGCTAGTGGTAGAATCCCACGAAAAAACGGCGACGGGGCAACTGCAAGCGACGATGCACACGTACCTGTTTTCCGGCAATCAATATTTCCGCTACCAGGGCAACGACTACACCGAAGTGGACGAGGGATATCCTAAAACTATTGCCACTGCACTATCGCAGGAACCCCGGTTCAAAAATCTAGAGGCCAGTGTCCTGGCTGCGATTCAGGATGGCATTGATGCGGCCTTTGCCGATCGCTGTCAGATTTACCTGTTCAAAGGCAATCACTGCTACGTTGTTTCCGAAGCGCTGTATCAGGACTACGGCAACTTGGCCTTGGCGGGGGTGAGTTGTGCCTTTGTGGAGGAGGGCAGCGTCTTTCTGTCCGATGCCGAGGGTTGGCAGCGCCACAGCCACCTAGAGGGCATGGCCACCCGCAAAACGCCGCTGCTGCCGCCCTGCTTACGCCAGGTGCCGAGCGCATTTCAAACGGGGGTACAGGCGGTGTTGCAGGGGCGCGATCGCACCACCTATCTGTTCAAAGGTCCCACATGCTTTAATGCGTCGTTGAATCGTGCCTATCCCCTGGGTGAAGAATGGGGCAGGGTGAACAACACCATCGACATTCATAACAGCGTCGATGCTGCCTTTGTGGGGCGGGATGGCAAGACCTACCTGTTTAGTGGCGATCAGTACGTGGTGTACGCGGCCAAGGCTCCCGCAAGTTCGACCTATGTCTATGGTGAGATTGAGCAGTTGCCGCGATCGATTAAAGACCATTGGGGTGGTCTGACGCGGGTGGCCTTGGCCTTTGTCAAAGGGGAGAAAACCTATCTGTTTGAACCCGCCGATGCCCAGGGCAATGCGCGCTATGTCTGCTATTCCACTGTGGACTACAGCCAGCCGGATGCGGGATTTCCCCAGGTGGGCGATCGCAGCTTTTGGCAAATCCCCACGGATTACCTCGACGAGACGTTTAAAGCGATTGACGCGGTGCTCTTTGAAGGGGAAAATATGTTTCTCATCAGTGGTCAACGCTTTATCCAGTACGATGTCGATCCGGGGCAATGGAGCTATCCCAAACCCTTAGCCAGAATTTGGCGAGACATTCCCTTTAACAATGACACCTTTAAGCGGGTAAAAACGGCCTTCACGGGGGTGGATGGCAACACCTACTTCTTTGCCGAAGACCATTATGTGGTCTATGACCATCAGCAGTTTCAGCCGCCCGCTCCGATTAACCAGCGCTGGGGCAAGGTGCGGAATAACTTTACGGATCATCCCCAGGGAAACCGGGTGGATGCCGCCTTTGTCTACCAGAACCAAACCACCTATTTGTTCTCTGGCGATCAATACATCCGCTATTCCAGCGGCGATTACCGCTATGTGGATGCGGGCTATCCCAAACCGATTGCCGCGCAGTTACGCACCGAGGTGGGCTTTCAGAACTTGCCGGAGACCTTTGAGGATATCGTAACGGCCCAGACTAGGGCGAGTGAGCGAGTGATATCGGCGGTGGTGGCGAGCGATCGCACGCTCTACCTGTTGGTGGGCGATCGCTGGCATGCCGTGTCCCAGCGCCTCACCGCCACCTATCCCCTCAGCCGCCTGGGTCAGTTGAAGAATAACCTCGTGCAGCACAACCGCGTCGATGCGGCCCTGTTCCAGGAGCGGAGTGGGCGAACCTACCTGTTCTCTGGCGATCAGGGGGTGCGCTACAGCGACGACACCTATGGCTTTGTGGATGATGGCTATCCCCAACCCCTGGCCACTATCCTCACCCAGGAGTTGGGGCTAACCCCGTTGCCTGCGGCCTTCCAGTATGGCATTGATGCCGTGCTGCAGGGCCAGGACGGCCAGCTCTATGTGTTTAAGGACAAAGTGTTTCAGCGATCAGGGCAGGCCGATTCCCAGCCGATTGAAGGCGTCTGGGGTACTATTCACAATAACTTCGGGCCCGCTGACAGCGCTCACCCAGAGCGGATCAGCCTGGATGCCGCCTTGATCTCGCCGAATGGCAGTCTCTATGCCTTTAAGGGCGATCAATACGTGCGCTACAGCAATCCGGAGCAAGCCTGGGTGGATGCCGGTTTTCCCAAACTGATTAAGGACAATTGGGGGAATTTGCCCGTCGAGTTTGAAGCGGCGATTTCCGGTGGATTTGTGTTTGAGGGCAAAACCTATTTGCTCAAGACCGATCCGGAACGAGGTCAAGAGTATGTGCGCTATTCCAACGCGACCTATCCGGCAATCGATGCCATCTATCCCCAACGGGTCACAGCGCGCTGGGGCGACTGGTCCGACTATCTGCTGCGTGATCTGTACATCATCACCCGGTTCAAACAATTGCAGGATAGCCACAGCAATGGGGAACAGTCTCTCCTCGACTTCCTGCATCCGGAGACAGGCCCCATGACCGATCCCTATGCGCTGCTGGCGACCCTATTTGAGTGGGAGATGGAGGACGTCAAATGGTTGAAGCGCAAGAATGCCTTTTTAGCAGATGACACCCTGTTTGAAATCCAATTCAAGCTGGAACTGATCATCCGGTTGTTTGATATCTTTACCCTGGCTCAAAAGATGGGCACGACTCCCATGGAACTCTACAGAACGGTGTGGCTGAAACGGTACTCGACCAATCCCGATGAGGTGAATTTGCAGGACGTGGCGGATGCGCTGTATCGGTTATTGGCGTTGAAGCATAGTTCGTAGTGATTAGTTTTTGGTTTTTAGTTTGACTCGACTCTTTTCATCACCATCGGCCAGGTTGAATTATGTCAAATAATGAGTGGCTCCAAATTTCCCAGCAACTGCACGACGAACTGAATATGATCAAGCGCGATGCGCTGGTGCCCTACGTGATCTCGGAGGAGGCGGAGGTCAACAATGAGCGGGAGTTGTATGAACAACTCTTGATTGATGTGGAGATGGGGAGTTGTGGCAAGGCGTCGAAGGTTGGGGAGGCGATCGCCGCTGCTCAACTCTATTTACACCGCTACTTTGTCAATCTTGAACCCGGCGCGGCTAAAAATCCAGAAGCCGTCAAACACAAATTAAAAACCTACTGGCAATGGATGAAGAACTACCGGGTGTGGGAAGCCAACCGCAAGGTGTTTCTCTATCCAGAAAACTACATCCGCCCGGAACTGCGGGATACCAAAACCCCCGCCTTTAAAGCCCTGGAAGACGATTTACTCCAAGGCGAAATCACCGAGGACGCTGCTCAACGCGCCTATCAAAAATATCTGGACGAATACACGGAAGTGTCGCGGCTAACCATTGCCGGGGGCTATGTATATGACTCAGTGGATGCAAACAATAATGCGGCGAAAAGTCTGGTGTTGTTTGGCCGCACCAAAACCGATCCACGCCGCTACTATTACCGGACGGCGCAGTTTTTAGGTACGGGAAAGGCTACTACCTGGGGTTCGTGGCTCAATGTGAATACCCAGATTGATGCCGATAAAGTCTATCCGGTCTTTGCCTTCAATCGTGTCTTTGTGTTTTGGGTCAAGATCGAAACCATTGCCGACACCCCCAGTTCAACGACCTTGACAACCACCGAAAGCTCATCGGCAAGTGGCGGTAAAACCCAGACCGTAGCCTCCCAGTCTCAGTCCGCCACCTGCATCCTCAGAATCTATTACTCGTTTTATAACCTCAACAAAGAATGGGTGCCTGCGCAAACCTTCAGGCCCAAGGATGCCAAGGCTGAAACGGTCGATATTAAGATTCCCTCCGGCGTCGCCATAAGCGATGTTAAAAACATTGGACTATTGGTTGAGACGTCAGACAAATTAAGTATCCCCGGCAGTATCAGCACTGGGGACCATGAAAACATTATTATTCAATGTACCTATCAAGTGCCGGTAACGGAGTATGACGTGGGTTTAACCCCTGCTTCGCCTAGAACAACCTTGCCAGCCAATGGGGAACGGCTGTTTGCTATTGGTAGAGATGATCAGGAAAAATTGTATTTTCGCATCTTTGATCATCAGGAAAATCAGAAGATTGATATTGAGATAAAACCGTCCGATTTGTCCGCTGATAAGAAGACTCAACTTGTAGAACTGACTGCTAAGCTTCTGCCTTATTGGATCAGCAACCCATTAACCATCCCGTCAGAAAGCAAAAAAAGCATTATCGATACTGTGACCGCCATTACCGGTTACACGCCCTTGCGGCCCAAAGCCGGTGAACCCCAATCCATTGTCTGCCATCGCACCTTTAGCCTGACGCCGGAACTATACACAACCAAACTATTGCGGCAAACCCCCTTTGAAAATACTGGCCAATCCATCTTTAAGTCCATTTTTGATGAGTCGGACATTTCCGTCGACCAGATGGTGATGTTCAATACCATCTGGTCGACTTCGGAGGGCTCTTGGTTTAGTTTCGACTATAAGGGGGGCAGCTTTCTCTGCAAACCGGATGCGGCCATTTTGGCGAGCGACCTGTGGCCCAAACTGATTCCAGGGAACGCCGATAGCTTACCCGAGTGGCCCAAGATTGAAGGCACTGGACCGTCGCCCGATCGCAACGCCAAGATCGATGCGGCTGTGCAATTGCCCAGTCGCAAAATCGTGTTCTTTAAAAATGACAAGAATAATTGGGGCAGAGGAGTTCCCCAAACCTATACCACTGCCGACGCATTTCCCGGAAATTTCTCCGCCGAGAGAAACATTCGGGACGATTGGGGGAAAGTAAACAATAATATTGCGAAAACAGGCCTTGTGAATGCGGCCTACGTGGATAGAATTAACCAGAAAACTTATTTGTTTAGTGGTAACCAGTACTTTGTTTACTCCAACGGCCCCGTCCAGAGTTATGTCTGGGTGGACGAGGGCTATCCCCAACCGATCGCCGCCAATCCAAATCTGCCCCAATGGAATCAAGTTGATGCCGTTTTCCAGGGGAAGGATCAGAAAACCTATTTCTTTAACAACACGACAAAAAAATATCGCGTTGCCGGAACAACTGATGAGAAGGATACCAAAACCGATTGGGGCACCGTTACGAAATCATCGTTCATCAAGGACTTTAGACCGCCAGCGGACGACCCCGATGCCCCCGCGGTGGATGCCGCCTTTGTCGTGGGGACGGGGACCACTGCCACCACCTATCTGATTCATCGGTTTCAGTACATCAAATACACCACCGGGGCTTACTATAGTGTGATCACGGGGGAACCCAAGCCCCATGACTTTCTGGAGCTATTGATCGAGTTGGGGTTTGATGCCAACAACAAAACCGCCGCCGAAAAAACGGCCCTCCGCGATGAACGGGTGGTGGCATCCCATAACAAAGGGGCCGATGTCTATTTCTATACCAAAGCGGGCAATAGCTATGAATACAAGGGGGGCCAGTTAACCCTGGGTGCGGCCAACAAGACGGTTTGGTCGGCGGGGTTTGAGCTGAATGGGGTGATTTACCAATTTGCCGGATCGAAATTAACGGCCACCACGGCCACCACGAATGCCAAGGAAGAGGCGACGGTGGCAAGCTATATAAATGCGGCCCTGGCGGGGGCGGACACCGACGACAAAATCTACCTGTTCCGAGCGGCGGAGTATATCACGGTGCCCAAGGCGGGCCTGTCGGTGCAGGGGCTGGTGGAGGCGATCGCCGCCTGGAGTGGCCAACGCAGCGAGGACAAATGGGGCAAAATGGGCGATAACATCGCCCGCACAGGCACGATTGATGCGGCCTTTTGTGATGGCGACAGAACCTATTTATTCAGTGGTGATGAATATGTGACCTATTCCGGCAGTGCCTATGCTTCACCCCAACATGACGGCTATCCGGATGCAGGCTATCCTAAAAAAATCAAAACTAATGATGAACGGTTCCCGAAATGGGACAAGATGGATGCGATATTGCAGACATTTACCGAAGGTGGGGGCAAGGGGGATCTCTATTTCTTCAACAATACCGACCAAACCTATGTGTCATCGAGCAATCTCCACCGCAAGCCTCAGACCCGGGACAAATGGGGCCGCGTTAGAAATAATATTGCTGAGCAAGGCATTGTTGATGCCGCCTTTGTCAAAGAGGGCTGCTTATTTTTAACCAGTGGCAACCAGATTTTTCGCTATACCCTACTGACCTCCGGCCAGAACGGTGAATTTGTTGATGCCGGCTACCCGAAGCAATTCAACTGGGGTAGGAGTCAGATTGATGCGGCCTTCACGTTGGGGAATAAAACCTATCTCTTTGAGGGAGGTTTCTACTGCCGCTTGAAAGATTTGCAAAACAAAGAACTCCAGGAACTCACCACACCACCAACGTTCAAAGCGATGCATGGCAATTGGGGCAGTCTGCCCAAGGACCTGAAGTCCGGCTTGGATGCGGCCCTGACGACAGCGGCTGACGGCGGGAGCCAGGATCTGTTCTTGATCCAAGGCGATCGCTACATTAAGTACCACATCCTGGACGAAACCAGTCCCCAACCCTTTGAACTGGAGGAGATTCCCTACGAAATTGTTCGCCTCACTACCAGTACGGCCTATCGCTTAAATCAAGAATTATTTGCCGGTGGTCTGCCCGCTCTGCTCAGTCTGAACACCCAGGAAATTGATGAGACGCCTGCCTTTAGTCTGGCGGCGACGATTCCGCTTGTATCCGTCGCCACCACCATTAAGGTAAAGCCCGGAAAAGTCAAGCCCGGAAAACTGCCCAGTGGCTCGCATCTGGACTTTTCCAGTGCCAATGGTCTCTATTACTGGGAGATCTTTTTCCATGCCCCCTTCCTGATTGCTCAAGCCCTGAATCTGGGGCAACAGTTTGAAGCGGCAAAGACCTGGTATGAATACATTTACGACCCGACGGGCACCGCGCCCTACTGGAAGTTTCTGCCCTTTGTGGCGACGGATATGCCGACCTTTGCCGGGGTGGATGAGGCGCTGATTGATGCCTATTTGTCCGATCCCTTTGACCCCCATGCGATCGCTGCCTTACGACCGATAGCCTATCGCAAAGCGATCGTCATGGCCTATCTGGATAACCTGATCGACTGGGGCGATATGCTGTTTCAGCAGTATACGCGGGAAAGCATCAACGAAGCGCGTATGCTCTACATCCTCGCCTACGATTTGTTGGGAGCCAAGCCGGAAAATCTCGGCCAACGGCAGCTATCGGCAGATCAGCCCTACGCCCAATTGCAAGCAGACAGTGGCCCCCAACGCAGCAACCAATTGGTCAGCCAGCAGATGAATCCGCCCACAGATATCGGTGCAGCTCAAATTCAGCCATCCCTGAAGACGCTAGTGGAGGGCGATCGGGATTACGACTTCCTGGTGTATCCCACGGAAATCCCCGGCGGCATCACGCCCCACACCACGGTGCCCAATCCCTATTTCTTTGTGCCCGAAAACACCGTTCTCCTGGACTATTGGGAGCGGGTGGAAGATCGTCTATATAAGATTCGGCATTGTCTCAACATGATGGGCATTAGCCAACCGTTGCCGCTGTTTGAGCCGCCGATTGACCCGATGGCGCTGGTGCGGGCCGTCAGTGCGGGAGCGAGCCTCAGCAGTGCCCTGGTTAGTCTGAACATTTCTGTGCCGCATTACCGGTTCAGCTTTATGGTGCGCAAGGCCCAGGAATTGGCGCAAAAGCTAAGTCAGTTTGGCAACGATTTGCTCGGGGCCCTGGAGAAACACGATGCGGAAACGCTGAGCCTGCTGCAAAATCGGCAAGAGGGCGAAATTCTGGCCATGACCCGGGGTATCAAAGCGGCCCAGTTGCAAGAAGCCATCCACAGTCGAGAGGCGTTGGAGGAAAGTCTGAAGGCGGCCAACGATCAAGCCAAACATTACGAACGCTTGATTAATACGGGCTTGACCCAGAGTGAACGGGCACAACTGAATCTAATGATTACAGCGGCGGCTTTCATGACCGCATCGGGGATGATCAAACTCTCGGCGGCGATCGTCCGGGGGCTACCCCAAACCACGATCGGGCTGTTTTCCTTTGGCATGACCATTGGGGGTGAAGAGCTGGGCGAGACGATCGACAAGCTGGCGGAAGCGTTGGAAAGCAGTGGCGATGGCATCAGCATGGTGGGTGAGGCGATCGGTATTAAGGCCCAGCATGAGCGATCGGTGGAAGACTGGACGCTGCAAAAGCTGATGGCTGAAAGTGAGAGCCGCCAAATCACCCTCCAAATTAAGGGGGCCGTCCTTCAGGAAGCTATGGCGCAACGAGAGATCAACATCTTGGAAAAGCAAATTGAGCACAACGCGTCCATTAGCACCTATATGCGGGACAAGTTTTCCAATGCCCAGCTTTACCAATGGATGGCCAGCAAGCTGTCGGGGCTGTATTACCAAACCTATCAAATGGCCTTTGACATGGCCAAGGCTGCCGAAAAGTCTTTTCAGTTTGAGCGCGGTATGCCGGAAAGCGAGGTCAGTTTTATTAGCGGCCCCTATTGGGATAGCCAGCGGAAAGGCCTGCTGGCGGGGGACAGCTTGGGGGTGGATCTGGATCGGATGGAAAAAGCCTACATCGATAGCAATCGGCGGGGCTTTGAAATTACCAAAGCGATTTCCCTGCTGGATCTGGATCCTGTGGCGCTGCTGCAACTCAAAACGAAGAGTGTCTGCGAATTCTCCCTGCTGGAAAGTCTGTTTGACTATGACTTTCCAGGGCACTATTGCCGCCAAATCCGCACCCTGTCCCTGTCCTTTGACTTTGGCGAAGCGGGGCAAACCGTGATGGCGACCCTGACCCAACTGAACCATAAGACGGTGCTAGAGCCGGATCCGAAGGCGGTGAAATTTCTCCTGGACCCAAAGGATCAGCCGCCGCTGTCGCTGCGCAATGACTGGAAAGCGAATCAACAAATTGCCCTGTCCCACGTGGAGGAGGGCGAAAAGAACAATGGTTTGTTTGAGCTGAGGTTTGATGATGAACGCTATCTGCCGTTTGAAAACACCGGTGCAGTGTCCACCTGGCGACTGGAACTGAATGGCAGGAAGAATGCCTACAACATTAACGTCCTACGGGATGTGATCATCAATCTCAAATACACCGCTGAACAAGGCGGTCAGGTCTTTGCCGGTGCGGTGAAGGGGCTGCTGAAACCCTATCCCACTGCCCGATTCTTGGATGTGGCTCAGGAGTTTCCTGATGAGTGGCAGGACTTTGTCGAGGGTGATGGTAATGAGCTGGTGCTGCCGATGAGCCGTGACCTGTTCCCCAATATGAGTAGCAGCAAGATTACGGGGATCTTTGCGCGCTATGAATTGGCGGAACCAGCGGCGGTGAGTCTGGTGCTAAATGGCGATAAAACCCTGACACTGAAGGATGGCAAGTTCTTACTGACGAATGGGCTGAGTATCGGTAGCCGTGGATCAGAGTGGCGATTGACGGTGAATGGGGATAAGGATCTGATTGACAACATTGGCTTGGTTTTTGGCTACAAAGCGAGTGTGACTTAGCGGGGATGTTTGAAAGGGTCTTGGGGGTATCCGTATCAGGCATCGCCCCCAAGACCCCTTAATCAGGGGGATCCGAACCCTCAAAGCCTCTCTGATGGAAAGGGCAGCAGTGCAGTACCACGGAGCTTCTAGCCCTAGAGCCTCATAGCAGAAGCGAGAAATCCGTGGTGCAACAGATCACAGATCAGAACGTTTTCAAACATCTGACAAACTTTTGAAAGAATAGGCTAGCGAAAGATGTTATCACCCAATAGACGACGCAGCAGTAGCAATGGTAAACGTAAAAGTGACGCACGCCGGCGCAGCAGTAGCGAGGGCGATCTCTGCAATAGCGGTAATTTGAGATCGCTGCATACACCCTAGAGACAAAGCAACGATCGTATAGACAAAGCAATCATTGATAGCGATACACAGCGACTTCAGGGGGTAAACAAGATGCCAAAAAACAAACGATCCAGAAGTGCCTCCACGGGCAGCAAACCGTCAGCCTCAAACAAAACGGAAAAAACGGCACCCGCCATGCGACCACGCGCCAAAAGCGATCCCACTCCTCCCACTGGTGGACCGGACGATCGCCGTGCCTCCGAGTCTGAACCCAAGCGCGCACGGGGTGCCCTCGCCGGTCGCGATAAAGGCGATCGCGCACGGGGTGCCCTCGCCGGTCGCAGCCGCAGCCGTTCCATCTCCGAAGGAGTCACCTCGCCCGACGGCACATCGCCTAATATCACTTTTGGACGCAAAATTTCGGACGCGGATATCTTGGCGGATGTGCGGGCGATTCAAGACCAGATCGGCGTCAATTTCACCACCAAAGATGTTTTAGAACAACTCGCCCAAGACTTTGAGGTGGCCATCGATCCCCAGGATACCGAAGCCCAAATCCTAGAAAAATTAAAACGCGGTCGCGCCATCAATCAAGATGACTTTGATGTGATCAGTACGACCGTCACACAGTTCAAGACAGAACGCAAAATTCCTGAGCCACTGCTGCAAGAAAGCATTACCCAGGCGAAACTCCAAAGCATCAGCGAGCCATTCTCGGCCAAGGCCGTTTTAGATATCCTCGCCAAAGACTTTGAGATAGAGCTAGCCCTTAATGATACTGAACCCCAAATCCTGGAAAAATTAAAACGCGATCGGGTGCTGAACCAAGTGGACTATGACTTTATTGTTGCGCACATTGATCCACGCATTGAAGTCCTGCGCGTCGAAGCCCGCCAACGTGCCGATGCGATCGCCAATGACGTGATCACCAGTCAGGTCCAGAAGATTATAGCCGCAGCCGAAACCCAGAAGAAAACCCTCTTAGCAAAGAATATGGTCGAAGCCACCAGCCAGCTATCGACTAAACACAAAAACGGTCTTAACCAGCCGATAAATTCCGATAAATACAAAACTGCCAAAGCTGCCCTTGACCAGAAAATCACAGAAATTTCAGCAACGGAGATTGCTGAGATCGATCGGCTTCGGGATGAGGAGATCACTCAATTAAATACCACAGCGCTAGCCGCCGAAACCCTAAAACAGTCCAAAAGCTTTAGTGACTTTCTCACCAGCACTGATTACCATGCCTTTTCATTCACAGCATTGGATGTCAGCGGCAAGTTTAGCGATGCCGCCAGTCTAGTGGCATTGGTGAACAGAAAACCGAATATGCAAGCCCTCGTAACTGCGAAGCACTATACGCTGTTGAACGACTGCTTGCGCCTCTTGGGTGAAGATGCGACCAGTGCGATCCTGAACCGCATCACCCCGGTCACCCTGGCGCAATTCCAGGCGATCGGCGGTGATGGCTTGAATCTGTTAAGAGCACTCCACACCCAAGGCGGCATTGCCGACGACAAACTCACCGCTGTGGGTAACCAGCTTCAGGCTATCCAGCCGTTGACGGGCACGATTGCCAACAAACAACTGTTGGCCACCCTCCTGACCAACCAGACAGTGACCGACATTCTGAATCTGACCAATAACCTCACAAAATTTGCCGCTGATCAACGACTCAATACCCTGCAGATCCTCCATCCGTATGCCGCGAATGCGGCTGCCTTGCTGACCGGATTAGAGTTGGCAAATCGGTTAAATTGGTCCAGAGACAGCATTCAAACTGAAATCACCGCCCTGCCACTCAACTCCACGGCCCAGGCCATCACAGCCCATATCTATAACAATGCCATGGGAATGTTCGATAAAGAAACGGAGTTTACTCGCTGGAGCCACAGTCTGAACCTCTTAATGCAGGAAGCAAACTACACCTTGAATATCAGTGATTCTGCGTTGTTACCGGGAGGAACCACCTATGAAAGAACTTGTGATATCTATAACGATGCTGGTAATTATGCTGACACCTTTGTGATTCACTACCACCCGGGTGCCAAAACTGATGTGAATAATCCCTACGGTTCTGATAAACATATCAAACCGGTGCGCGGAAATACCACTACAGCACGGATGTATTGGCCGTCCATTCCAGACCCGTTGAAAACCGAATTACCCTCTACAAAAAAAAATTAAGGTGCAATTCTTGGATAGGGGCGAACAACCGTTCGGCCTTGCGGAAAATCAAACCATTATTCAGTTATTTAGTCTACGATCCTAACCGCTAATCGATCCGGCACTAATCTGACGTATGGCTAGAAACATGATAGTGCTCGTGTAAACTTGCCCGCCACCGACCTATGCAACCCGGACACAGGCAACACAGCGGCAAACGCTAAAGAGACTCTGGTCGCAGTAGTAGCAAGGCCAATGCGCCGCCGGTGAGATCGCCTCGGCGCAACAGCACCAACTAAGACGATAAAGCGGTATTAGCCGATCGCCCCACTCTGCAATCGCCCCTGCCCAACAGCCGATCGACAGCATGATGTGTAGATATTGCCTGATTTCTCTGTTTGCATACATCTTGGAAAAGGGAGTTAATTGACTTATGACATCCAAAGGATCCAAAAAACGAGGCAAACGTAAAAGTGACTCTCGCAATAGCCTGACGCGGTCAAGTGAGAACACGTCGCAGCGGTCATCCCTGAACCTGGATAAGGACACCAGCCGAGGCACCCCAACGGAGAAGGAGCAGCTGACGGGAATGGGGAGTGAGGAGGTGGGCGATCGCCCCCTTACCCGACGGGCTTCCACCCCAGAGCGGACGAGAGACACCACCGATACGCGGGCGCGGGCGAATTCGGAAACAGGCGCGTCACCCCGCCAGCTCAAACGCCAAGACGCAGAGCGGCGCATCGTCACCCCGCCCAAAAATGTCGAGATCGATGCCCCGCTCAAACCGCGCATTGACCTGACCAAATTGACAAATCCCAGCGTGCGGCGAGAAGCGGCCAAGCTGGCCGCCCGTGTGGATAAGTTCCAAGAGGGGCTAAATATCGCCCAGAGCGGGGGATTCAAGGTTTTCACCGGCATGAGCGTGGAAGCGGAATTGCAGAAAATCTTTGAGCTGGCGGATGCAAACGGCGATGCCAAACTGCTGCGGCAGCTTTCGGATGCCACCGCCTTTAAGGGCAAGCTGTCCCTGTTCCAGCCCACCACCAAAGCCAGCCGTGCGATCGTCCGTCTAACGCAGTTGTTCAACGCGGTGCAGGGCGATGGCAGCCATGCCAAGGTGCAAACGAATATTGCCGCTTCTCAGACGGTTCCTGCTGCGGCTCCGGCTGTTGATGGCAGCCATGCCAAGGTGCAAACGAATATTGCCGCCCTCGCCAGCGATGCCACAACCCTGCGGCAAATGGCACGGGATGCCAACCTGCTGCAAAGCCTCGACAAGACCCAGTACGTGGATGAAAACCGCCTGCTGCGCACCGTGGGCAACACGCCTGCCCGCCCGATTGGTGCCATCAATCGCGAATGGTATGTTGAACAGGCGAGCTTGATGAAAGCCTACCGGGAATTAACCGGCAAAGACCCCGCCCTGCAAAAGAAACTGGCCCTGACCATGCTGCAAAGCTATGCCAAAGCCGCTCCCCTGGGGGCTGCCAAAGCCGAGGAAATCGGGGCACAGGCTTCCCCCCTGCTGAACAGTCCGGGATTCTATCACCGCAGCGCCACCGAAAATCCCCTCCTGATAACGGTGCTAGAGGCTTACTGCAATGACATGAAGATCCCGATGGGCAGTGCCCACCTGATAGACAACACGACATTTCGTGAGGTGCTGGCCCGCGAGTATGCCCTGGAGGGGGTGAACACACAGATTGGCGGCATTTTAGACTATCAAAAGACCCTGAAAACGCTGTTCCAGCAGGCGGCTGACGGTACATTCCCGAAGAACAGTGTTGTTCTCGATATCACTGGGCTGTTCAAATTCGGCAATCTTACTCCTAAAGACATGGCTGGAATGCGGGATTCGTTGGAGACCACCTTTCTGGATGAAGCAGAGAAATTCCTCAATACCCATCCCGGCGTCGACCAGGACAAGTTCGCCGACCTCATGCGAAAACTCCAAATCGGAGCGGTCACCCGCCACCAAGACGTGGATGTGCTGCTGACCCCACCCTTTTTGTTCCGAACGCTGGAGTTGTCCGCAGGGAAAATCTTGGGCGCTTCTCCGCTGCAGGATAAACTCCTAAGGGCGGCCTCTACCCTCCCCACAGATGTTGTCATCGATCCAGAACGAACGCCCAATGCGAACATGTGGTTCTTCAACGCGATCGAGCACAGCATGATTCAAACCGGATACCGCCTCGATCCGATCCAAGCGCGCAAAGCTTGGTTAGAAGTCGCCGATCCCACCGCCATTCTCAACAAGTACGGCATTCAGATGACAGAATTAGCCACCTCCGACAAGCCCACACCCAAGGTCTTTAAGAATTTCGATGACTTTACCAAGCATCCGGTCTACGATCGCTTCCAAAAGCTGTCCGAACTCCCCAATGTCCCGCCCTATCTCAAGACCCTGCCCCAAGCTACTGCCAAAATGCTCACCGGCCTCAAGAACTACAACAAAACCACGGGCGGAGTGGACAAAGCTATGCGGGATCAGGGCCTCGACGAGGTGCTGCAAACCTCCTATTTCCGGATGCTCAATGCCATGACCAGTGCTGTGCAAAATCGCACTGATTTAATCCGCTTTATGAACGAGATTGAAGTATTGCAGCAGCAAATGGCGACCCTGCTCTCATTGCTGGAACCCTACAACGCCAGCGCCTTCGGCGACAGTATCCGCAACCAACTCACCAATCCGGCAGGGCCAAATAACAAACCTGTGATTCCCCCTGGATTGGACAAACCCAGCGTACAGCTCAAGCCCTCGGCCATGCATTGTTTGGCCAGTATTCTCTCCAGCGTCGAAGCGCAGAAACAGGGGAAGAATCTAAATGTCTGCGTCGTCAAAGATCATTACTACGAATCCGCCGGGGCAATTACCACGTCGGGCACCTACAGTGTTTCCCAGTTTGATGGGGATGCCGTACGCAATCCCGATGGCCGCCCCAAGTCCCTCGACAAGGACAGTATTACAGGCAAAAAGCCCTTGGATCTGTATGTCTGTGACTTCCACCACAACATTTCTATTGATCGCACCCACTATCAGATCGAAAACCTCCAGCACCATGTAGACGAGCTGTATCGCAACAATCTAGTCGCAGATAAGTTTACGGTAGCGATTGACTGCACCATTGATTTTGTCAATTCCAAAGATGTGCAAGCGTTTCTAGAAGGCAACAAAGATCGCATCGCCTCTGGCAAATTGAATGTTGTGCTATTTCGCAGTGCTCAAAAGTTCGATATGTTCGGGATGGATAACTACTACGGTGGCTTCACCGTCAACATCAACGACCACAGGAGCTTCGCCAACTTCAACACGCGCATGGATGCCCCCGAAGACCAGCTCAAAGGCCCAAGCCTCCAAGGGCTTTCCCACATTGGCGTGCACGCGATGTCGGAGACGGACACCTACCGCGAGGCCCTGATGACCAACACAAAGCGGTTCTACAATGCCCTACCGCCAGGACTGATCTGGAGCGAGGGGTCTACCTCGGCGATGCAGGTATCCCAGACCGACGATCCAAATGCGGTGTTTCTGGATATCAAGTTTCTGGACAATCCGGCTGCTTCCGACGCCTTCATGGGTCGCCTCAAAAAATTCGCCAGTGATGGAGAACTGCCGTTGACGGGACGGGCTAGCTTTGGGTTTGCCACTACCAACTTAAACCTGATCCATGGGGAGAAGACCCGCCTAACGCCCGGTCTGGAGGGTCCAGAGATTCAGGATCGCTATATCGACTTCTTTAAGGCAGTTCACAAAACGACGAACGGTGCTGTCAAGACGGGCACGGAGAAAGGGCTCACAGGAGACGATCTGAAGAAATTCGTCGCAAACCAAATCACCAATATGGTCGTTTAAGGGGTTGAGCCGAGATACGGATGCCGATGGCGAATTCATGAGAGAAAAATTGTAAGAAATTATAAGCAGGCTAAAGAGTGACAGAATCGAGAGTCAGGATAAAGGCATAGGAGTATTTGCTAGGAGGATCCTGCCATGTGACTACACTCTGAAGCGATCCCTTCCATTCCTGAGGAAACAGTTCGCGTTGCTCGTGCCACCTTTCCTAAAGGAAATTTGTGTAGCTCTACAAACCCACATTAGGATATACAGTCAGAGGAAAGGGTTGTGTCGCAAGTTTTTTAAAGTGACAAACGAACCGTGCCAATCGTATTGCGGGTGTGGTTAACTTCAATTAGATATTTTTATATTTAAGCTTATGCGGATACCAATGTATCATCCGTCCTTTGCTTATCAATATCTTAGTACCGTGGTGGGTTACCGATTTTGGCATCGTCAGTAATCTTCTGCAAAGTCCGCAGTCAACCTCCCTGCTCAAAATGCAATTAGGTCAACCGCGATCGCCTCAAGCGAAGGAGTGGCAACTTTTCTTCAACAGCTTCGCCCAGGATTCTGTTCTCCAGAATCTTTTGAAAGAGGTTTAGTGTAATTGTTAGTGTAATTCTCTCTCGA
>Ga0209181_10003913_pt1 | contig 22536 bp, 18 predicted proteins | sample MAT05_FD_187208 | JGI IMG/M metagenome (GOLD analysis project Ga0209181, IMG submission 187208) | Freshwater microbial communities from Lake Fryxell liftoff mats and glacier meltwater in Antarctica - MAT-05 (SPAdes) (version 2) | ecosystem: Environmental > Aquatic > Freshwater > Ice > Liftoff...
TGGCGCGCGGCTTCCGACAGACCCAGGGCGAGGTCGCTACGCAGGAGCGTCGTGAGCGCGGCGACCGCGTCGGGCACGCTCGTCACGCTCGCGGTGAACGCCTCGAGCTCGCGCGCGAGTGTGGGCGCGATGCCGAGCCACGACCACGCCTCGGCCGGATCGAAGAAGACGGCGAGCTCCCAAGGTGCCTGGCTCGCGGTGTTGAGGGCGGCCCAGTACGGCGCCGACCAGTCGTTGCGCTGGATGCCGACCTGCCTTCCCACGATGCGCGCGAGGACGGGCACGACCGGCATGAACAGCTCGTAGCTGGCTTGGAGCACCGTAGCGTCGCTCGGCATGATGCGCATGCGCCGTAAATCACTGACGATCGACGCCCGGATCGGGGGTGCCTGTGCGCTCTCTCGCTTCGGTTCGGTGTGCGAACAGGGAGTGGAACGGCGGTAGGAGGCTCGCCACGTCCGCGCCACTGGTCGTGGTTGCGATGATACCGATGAGGCGGGCATCGTGGCACCAGGAGATGCCCCCGGCGGTGCGCACGTACGTGCGCGCGTCGAGGCGTCCATAGTCCTCGGCCGCGATCTCACGCCAGTCCATGCCCGTGCCAACCTCGGTCGCTGACGTCCCGGACGCGGTCATAGACGGGTCGCCGCATCGCGGAACTGCGACGGCGTCATGCTGTGCACACGCCGGAACCAGGACGTGAAATGGGTCGACGAGGCGAAGCCGATGAGACTCGCTATCGCCTGGACCTTCAGCTTCGGATTCGCGAGCAGCGACAGCGCCCGCTCCAGGCGTATGCGGCTGCGCAAAGTCGCGAACGTCTGACCGCTCGTCGCGAGCGCGCGCTGCAGCGACCGTGTCGACCGGCCCAGGCGTCGCGCCGCCTGAGTGAGGTCGATGCCAGGCTCTGCACGCAGGAGCGTGGCCAGCGCGGCGAGCGGGTCCGGCGTCGCCAGGACCTCGGCGACCAGCGCATCGATCTCGGCCGCGACGGCGGGATCGGTGCCAAGCCATGACCACAGCGGTCCGCTCTCGAAGAACGTCTCGACCTGCCACGGCGCGCCCGCGCCCGTGTTGATCGCGGTCCAGAAGGGCGACGCCCAGTTGTTCGCAATGAGGCCCGCCTGCCGCCGGAGCAGCGGAGCATAGGCCGCCGTGAGGGGTCCGAAATGATCGCTGGCGGCCATGAGCGCGGCGGCATTGTCGATCGCGAGCACTGTCCGTCTGACGTCTGAGACGACATCGATTGGCGCCCGCATGCGTGTCGACATCACCAACAACGCCTCCATCGACGCGACCCCGTCGTCATACGTGGAGGCGTTCGTCGCGACGCCAGCGAGGTGGGCGTCGTAGCGCCACACGAGGTTTGCGGGGTAGCGCACGAATTCACGTCCGTGGGGACCAAGACCGAGGTCGGTTGCGGCAACCTCGACCCAGCGGCTCGTGCCTGCCCGGTGCGGGTCAGCAGTGGTGTCGTTGGGTCGTCGCTCCCTTCCGCTCAACATATGACCCCTCGAGAAGTTGACCCATCCTCATCACAGATCGGATGGCTGTCAACCAGGTCACAGGGCTGTCGCCACGAACGTGAGCACACGTTTGAGTGTCGCGCGATCAGAACTTCGGCAGCGCGTCAGGTCGCCCTGGCCTTGTCGGTGCGCCAGTAGAGTCCGTTCTCCCGCGCCATGAGCCCGGTCATCGTCAGCTCGCGTCGTAGCGTGGCCGTGTCGTCGTGGTGACGCTTGATGATGGCGTTCACCTTGGGCTCGGGATAGCGCTCACCGGGAGTGAAGAAGGTCGCCAGGTAGTCGAGAATCACGTTGCGCTTCTTGCGTGTGGTCGGGATCGACGTCAGGCGCTCGCCCTCGAAGTAGGTCTCGAGCACCTTCCGCTCCCACTGCTCGCCCGCGACGGTGTCAGCGATCGATGACACCTTGGCGACCGTGAAGAGGTCCTTGCTCACGCGCTGCAAGACGTCGCTCTCGAGGGTGTAGAAGCGCGTCGTGCCGGCGGGGCGAAAGCTCACCAGGCCGAGTGCGTGCAAGCGGGCGAGGTGATGCGAGATCGTCGGCTCTTTCAGGTTCAAAGCCGCAGCCAGCGCGCTCACGCTCTGCTCACCGTTGGCGAGCAGACCCATGATTCGTAGTCGACTCGGGTCCGCCAGGGCCTTCAGGAACTGCACCAGCGTCTCGAGCTCATCGCTTTTCATGATCGACTCCAATCGCATCGGGCAGCGTAGCCGGCGACGCGCCGGATCAGACGACGTCGCCGCACCTATTCTTCGATGGGAGTCTAATCAATGATTCGATGAGTGTCTAGCTAATCCGCGTTCAGCGGTCGTCGGTGCAGCCGTTCGGCGAAGCCTTCGGGGTGACGGGGGCTTGGGCGCCCGGCTCGACGACACCAGCGACGAACCAGCACGTGCGCAGGAGGTCAGCATCATCGAGATCTTTGCGAGTGCCGCCCGCGGTGCCCGTGGTGCGCCCGCAGTCCGGGCGGCCTCGAGCTTCACGCCGATGTTCTCATCGCCGCCAACGATCGCTCGAAAAGTCCGGTCGCGGCATGGTCGAAACCCTCGCGGCGGTGCTCTACGCGCTTGGCAGAGAGTCCGAACTCGACGCGCTGCTCATGCCAGATCCGCCATCGACCTTTGATCGAAGTCACACGCCCATCCCAGCGCCAGCGTGCGCGCCCATGACCCTGCCCCTCCCCGCCGGCGCCAGTGTGCGCATCTCCCTCGTCGAGGGTGCCGGGCCCCCGACCTTCCGATGCGCCATCGCCCGCGCCAGCGACGGCCGCATCGCCTGCGAGTGGAGCCCCGAGGCACTCGCGCGCCGCGACGTCGCCGGCGTCAACCTCGCCGGACGTCAGGTCCCGTTGCTGTCTGGCGTGCACCTCGTCGGCAAGCCCGAGCTCCGCGGCTTGCCGGGCTTTCTCTATGACAGCCTGCCCGACGCCTGGGGACGGCTCCTGACGGACCGCGCGCTCAGGAAGCTCGGCATAGCCGTCGCGCAGCTCGCCGGGATCGATCGCCTCGCCGTGGTCGGCGACCGTGGCATCGGCGCACTCGTCTATGCGCCGCAGTTCTTGCTGGGCGACGATTCGCGTGAGCCGCTCGACCTCGACCGTTGCGGCCGACGCCGACCTGACCCTCGCTGGCGAGGACACCGAACTCCTCGTCGAGCTCGCGCGCCTCGGCGGTAGTGCTGGCGGCTCGCGCCCGAAGGCCCGGATTGCCGTCGATAGCGGAGGTCGCATCCGCTCCGGCGCCGCCTCACTTCGGCCCGGCGACACAGGCTGGCTCATCAAGTTCTGGGCACGACAAGCCGACCCCGAAGACATAGGTCCACTCGAGTATGCCTATGCCCGTATGGCAATTTCGGCCGGCCTCGATGTCGCCGAACCGTGGCTCATCCAGACCATCCGCGGCGCCTATTTCGCGAGCCGGCGCTTCGACCGCAACGACGCCGGTCGCGTGCACGTGTCCAGCGCCGCTGGCATTCTCGCTGTCGCGCCGGAGCAGGCCATCGCTGCCGACTACCACGACATCTTGCGCAACACCCGACACGTGACCCGCTCCGAGCCCGAGGTCGCCGCCGCCTATCGTCACGCGGTGTTCAATGTGCTGGCGCACAACCGCGACGACCACCTGCGCCAATTCGCGTTCATGCGTCGCGGCAGCACCTGGTGCCGCTCACCGGCCTATGACCTGACCTCCTGCGACGGGCCCGGTGGCGAGCACACGCTGCTTGTCGCCAGCGAAGGTCGGCGACCGGGCACGGCACACCTCGACGAGCTCGCGAAACAGGCCGGCATTCGCACCCGAGTCGCACGCGAGGTCGTCGCCGACGTGCGTGGTGCGCTCGCGCGCTGGGCCGAGTTTGCCGACCAGGCCGAGGTATCGCCAAGCTCACGCGAACGGGTCGCCGACGCGCTGAGAGCAAACGTCTGAGAGGGCGCCGCGTCCGCGCCGACGACAAGGGCGACAAGTACATCCACTGTGCGACCGATGGCGCGCGCCGGATGAGCGGCTGCACGAGATCGGCAGAAATCCCGGCAATGGAATCGGCCTGGCAATCGCCATTGCCTCGAAAACGAGCTTCCCCGCAACCGAGCGCACTACTACGACTCGGAGCCCGAGTCAGGATGGCTCAGGTGGCCCATTCTGACACGATCGCCCGCTGACGGGGCGACGTACAGACTCGCCGAGATCGCTGGCACACAGCTTGCGAAGGTAGCGGCGCGACCCGCATACAGCCCGTCGCTCACCATGGAAACGCATCATGAATTTCGACAATATCAAGACCGAGGCCCTGCAGATTGGTACCCGCATGCTCGGGACCGGCGTGCTCGCCACCAGTGAGCGCCTGTTCGAGGTGCTCGGCGTTCAGCCGGGCAAGCCCGGCTCGCACAGCATGCAGTTCAGCCCGCTCGGGCCGAAGAAGTCGGGCGGCGCGCTGCGCACGCTGGCGCTCTTCGGGATCGGAGTCGGGGTCGGCGTGGGCAGCGCGATGTACCTCTCGTCGAAGTCCGGTCGCGAGCTGCGCACGCTCATCATGGCGGGGGTGAAGAAGCTGACGGCGGCGGCCAGGTCGAAGGGGAATGAGGCCATCGAGGAAGGCAACGCCGGCTCGCCCTATGCGCAGGCGAAGGCGGCGGCGGAAGACGAGGGTGATGCCAAGGGGACACGCATCGCTTCGGGCATTCAGCAGCGCCCGTCTGTCACGCCCCGCTTCAATGCCAAGGGCTCGGACGGTAACACTGCCGAGCCGACCCAAGCGCCGAAGCTCGACGGTCATCACCTCTGAAACGTGCCGTGGACCAGAGGGGCGAGCGCGCACTCGCAGGGCGAGCCGTCGACGCTCGCTGCGGGGTGCCGCAGGCAGGCGCCGCGATCCCTGCATTGGCTTCGGTGCACGCGCCTGGGGGCGTGTCACACGCGCCCCGGCCCGAGCAGGGCAGCGACGGCGAGGACATGCCACGCGAGCTGGTCCGCACGGAGTAGGCCCGGTGCTCGGTCCGCGGTCATGAAGTATCGCTGCATCCTGCTCGGATAGGACTCCGCCGCGAACGCCGATGCGTCGGCTGGCCGCGCTCTCTTCGGCCACGTGCCCCAGACCGCGCGTCAAGCCGGTGCTGGCATCCCCATCGTGGTAGAAGCGTCCGGCGTGCGCAGCGAGGAGACGGGATCATGGCGCGGTGGCTTTGGGTGGGGGCGATAGGGGTGATGGTTGGCGCGTGCGGAGACGATCCGAAGCGGCCACTCGGGGCGACGTGCGCGACTGACGCGCAGTGCGAGTCGGGGCTTTGCGCCGCGGGCGTGTGCCTCAATCCCGAGGCGGACGAGGACACGGACGGGATCATCAACCGCATCGAAGCGGCGCTCGGGACAAACCCTGGCCTCGCCGACAGCGACGGTGACGGCAGGCCCGACGCGGCCGAGATAGGCGACGTCGCGAACGCGACCGACACCGACGGCGACGGGAAAATCGACGCGCGCGAGAGCGCCATGAACGACGTAGACCACGACTGCATCGCCGACGAGGTCGACAAGTCCGATGCGTTCTCCAACCTGCCGAGCACGGAGTTCTCGAACGCGTGCGGCGACGGCAAGCCGCTCCCCGGCGACAAGCCCGGCGGCGCGGCCGAGTGCGACGCACTGAAGTCGGCGCTCGGCGGGACGTGCGCGGCGGCGTTCGGCGCGGCGTTCGGGGACTGCTTCGACCCCGACGGGTGCATCACACCCGAGAACCTGCCCGACGGCACGAGCCGCCTGCGCTGGGAAAACGCGCGCACGTCGACCAACGCCCCGACACCCAGCGCGTCGGCATGTACGCATCGAGCGGGGAGCTCTGTGCCGAGGCGACGGCCACGGACAACGGCGAAGAGACGTCGACGATCACCTACCTCATCGATGGCAAGACCTACACGTTGCACGTCGACAGCGTTAGCTCGGACATCGACATAACCTGCCCCAACGGCCAGCACGTCGCGCTGAGCGCCGCCAAGAGCGCCAGCATCCAATCCTGCCAGGGCGGCGGCTACGAGCTCTGCGACGGTGTCGTCCCGAAGGCGTGCACCGTGCCGGCCGACTGCGGCGGCGACCAGGTCTGCTGCAAGCTCTCCGAGCAGGTGTCGTACTGCTTGGCACCGACGTCCTGCCCGGATCCGAACTGACCGAACCCAGCGCGAGCGAGCGCAGACGATCGAAGCTACTTGGCCTCGCCCTTCTTGAACGCGTCGCCGAGCTTGTCGATCGCCTCGCCGGCCTTCTCGCCGGTCTTGCCGAGCTCCTCGAGCGTCTCGCCGACCTCGCGAATCTGGTCCTTGGTCATAGGCTTCTTTGTCGGCGTGCTCGTCCGGGCTGGTGTCGTCGGCACGGGAGGTCCCGCGGTCGTCACTGTCGGGCTGGGCGCCGTCGCGGACGCGAAGCGCGCGACGTAGGCTGCGAGCGCGCTTGGGTCGTCTACAACCCGGCTGCACGCCGCGTCACGGGCCGCGAGGTCTCCGCTCGCCTGGGCGTTAATCCAACCGCGTGCCTCGACGCAGTGCGCGGCCGAGCCGTCGCAGAAGCGCTGTGCGAGCGTGTCGCAGGGCGCGGTCTTCGAGCACGCGAGCGACCCGAACGAAAGATGGTCGAAATTAGCAGCGTAAATTCGCCGAGCAGGCGAAGCCGTGGCGAGGCGAGAGCAATCAGAAATTCGCCGAGCAGGCGAAGCCGTGGCGAGGCGAGAGCAATCAGAAATTCGCCGCGCGATGGGTGCGCGCCGATTGGCGCGCGAACACTCGTCGCGACAAAAGAGGCAATGAGACTGAAAGGTTGTGTCTGGCATCCAGACGGCGAATTCGCGGGCAGCCTGACTTCGTCGGGTGAGTCCTCGAATCAGTGCTTGATGCGGTTGAAGTTGCCGGACGCGTCGACGCCGACGAGGAAGTCGCCGACGGCTACGACGAAGCGCATGGGCTTGCCGAAGCCGGCCTCGAGCGGCGTGGCCTTGCCGGTCTTCGTGGCGACCGCCGTGACGTCGCCCTTGGCGTTGACGCCGTAGATTTTGCCGTTCGCGCCGGTCACGTGCACCGCGCCGACGAGCGTGCCGGGCTTCGCGAGCTCCTTGCGGGCGCCGGTGGCCATGTCGATCGCGTGCACCGAGAAGTCGCGCGACACTGTGTAGATCGACTCGGGCGCGAGCTTGTCGCTGTCCACGAGCGTGACCGGAGCGTCGGCCAACACGAGGTGCGTGGCGTCGGCGTGAGCCGGCTTGCCGACCGCCTTGCGCTTGAAGTCGCCGTCGGCGCGGATGAGCTCGGCGCCTTCGAGGGTCCAGATATCGGCCGGGCGCACCACCTCGGCGTCGCCCTCGGCGGGCTTCATCACGTCGGGTCGCCGCGCGATGGCGCGTGCGTGCGTCCAGGCTTTGGCCACGCCAACGCGCTTGGTGCTGCCATCGAAGCCATAGATCTGGAAGAGCGAGCCGTCGCCCTCGACGGTGTAGACGAAGCTCGGGTCCGAGGTCATGAGGCGCACGCCGGGGTGCTTGACGTCCTTGCCGATCACGAGCCACTCGCCGCTGCGAACGTCGGTCAGGTAGAGCGTGCCCGAGGACTCGACGCTCAGCATTTGATCTTCGCCAGCGGTGATTGCGACGGTCGCCAACCACTCGGCGGGGCCACCAACGTTTTCGGCAGACGCTGTGGCGGAGGCACACATGACAGTCAACGTGACGAGAGCTCGGGCTGGCTTCATGCTGGGCATTCCGGGTTGGATGTGACGCAACTCAACACTGAGGAACGAACTTGTCACGTCGCGGCGCACGACCGCAAGGGGCCCGAGTGCCTCTGCCGCTACCTGGCCCGTCCACCGATCTCGCAAGACAGGCTGGAGCGCTGAGGCGACGGCAAGCTCGTGCTCTCGCTCGAGACGCGCTCGACGACTGCACTCCGATCGGCCCGTTCGGCGGCCACGTCTGCTGTGCTCGGGTCCGCGACCGCGCTGCTCGGCGCCGCCCACTGCGCCTCAAGTGCCGCGACCTCGTCCGCGCCGATCTGCAATCGATCTCAGAGCACGACGGGCTGAGCCTGAACTCAGGGTGTAGCGTCGGCGGCGTCGCTGATGGGCGTCGGGCCAGCGAGGTATACGGCGGGTGTCGGGACGATGGCGGAGCGTAGGCGGTGGTGTGCTGCGAGGTCACCGTGACCGGTTGCTGCCCACGGGCTTGGGCGCTACTTCAGGCCCGAGGCCGACGTGAGGCCGGTCAGCAAGGGGAGGGACCTGAGCGTGGCCACTGGCGGTTTCATCGCGTGCGTTTGCGTTCTGAAGCGACTTCCTGTGCCCCGCGCCCCGGAGCCGGAGCGGATGCGCACGGTGTAGAGAATCTCCCCAGCCATGACCGCGAGGCCCCGCGAGAAGACGCTGAGAGCCGCCTATACGCAATGTCGTTGACTGGCACGACTCCTGCTCTTAGCTCCAGGGCGACACGCATCGCACTTACCAGGAGCCGACCCATGCGCAAAGCCCTCAGACCCCTCATCGCTCTCGCGAGCTTCGGCCTCATCGGATGTGGCGACAGCAAGTCGAGCGACGCAACACCGATCAGCGGCGACCGCCTCGATTGGAGTCGCACCGCGGCGCTCACCCACGCCGACTCGTGCCAAGCCGCAGAAGACGCGCTGCGGGCGGCCGCGACGACCCAGATGGAGCTCGAACTCGACCGCAACAAGCGCTGCTTCCTACAGGAAGGCGGCTGCTACCGCTGGCTCGAGGACACCCCGGGCGGTAACGACGGTGGCCAGCCCGCACCCAATGACGATGGCTCGCCCGACGAATACTCCCAGACCAACACCCAGGTCGAGGGCGTCGACGAGGCTGACTTCGTCAAGACCAATGGCGAGCGCATCTACGCGCTCTTTGGCAAGGACTTCGTAGCGCTCGACTCGTGGCCCGCCAAGGACACGAGCGAGCTCGCGCGTGTGCGTTTGCATGGCTGGCCGAACAACTTCTACCTGGCCGGCGACAAGGCTGTGGTCCTGTCGTGGGTCAGCTTCTATGATTTCCTTTCGCCCGAGGACAAGGCCGACTACGAGCAGGGTCTGCGAGACTGGGACTATCGACTGTGGCAGGGCGGCACGCTGGTCACGGTCATCGATCTCGCGAGCGCCACGCCGACTATCGCTTCTGAGCACATGATCGGCGGCTACCTCGTCGACTCGCGCCGCATCGACGACAAGGTCTACCTCGCCCAGAATGACTACATCTGGATCGACGGTCTGCAATATTGGCCTGAAGGGGGCCTTACGTTCGAGTCCCCGCAGGCTGAGATCGATGCCGCCTACGACACGCTATTGGCCAAGAATCGCGCGGTGATCGACGCGCTGCCGCTCGATTGGTGGTTGCCGCGCCGCTACGATCTCAGCAACGGGACCCTCAATCTCGATGACCCCGGAGTGCCTCTCGTCGACTGCACGAACGTGCTCGTGCCCAATGTCTACGCAGGTCAGAGCCTCCTGTCAGTAGTGACCTACGACCTGACCAAAGACACATTCGACGCGTCGACCATCAGCGGCGAGTGGGGCACGGTCTACGCCTCGAAGAACGCACTCTACGTCGCCTCGACGAACTGGGGCTGGTATTGGTGGTGGGAGGATCAGGCCGCTGATCGTCCGCCGATCACGACCCACATCCACAAGTTCACGCTCGGCTCCGATGGCGTTGCGCGCTACGCCGCGTCCGGCAATGTGCTCGGCTATGCCTTCAATCAGTTTGCATTCGACGAGAATAACGGCCACCTGCGCGTCGCCACCACCGACGGCTTCGGCTGGTGGAACCAGGGCCAGAACCTGACCGAGAGCCGCGTTACGGTGCTCGCCCAGGACGGCGCCGCGCTCGTGACCGAAGGCGTGGTCGACGGCCTCGGCAAAGGTGAAACGATCCAGTCGGTGCGCTTCATGGGCGACCTCGGCTACGTGGTCACGTTCCAGCAGGTCGACCCGCTCTACGTTATCGACTTGAAGAATCCGGCCGCTCCCAAGGTCGCCGGCGAGCTCAAGGTTCCGGGCTTTTCGAGCTATATCCACCCGCTCGACGCCGGTCACCTGCTGACCATTGGCCGCGACGCGAACGACCAAGGCCAGGTCGGCGGCATGAAGCTCGAGATCTTCGACGTGAGCGACCCGAGCGCACCGAAATCGGTAAAGACCGCGGTGCTCGGTGACTCGTGGAACACCTGGAGCGACGCCCAGTGGGACCACAAGGCATTTACCTACTTCCCGGCCCGCGGTCTGCTTGGCATTCCGGTCTCCGGTTGGGACACCGACAACGAGAGCTACTGGCGCTACCAGAGCGAGCTTTTCGTCTTCAAAGTGAGCCTGAACGACATCGAGCAGATCGGCGCGGTGAGCCACATGGGCCTGCTCGAGGACCTCGGCGTTAACACGGAGTGCCGCCAGTGGTACGGTTGGAATGACGCCTACATCCGCCGCGCGGTGTTCATCGAGGACTATGTCTACTCGGTCTCGAACGTCGGCGTGGTCGTACACGACACGCGCGACTTCGCTGCCGGCCAGGTCGCCGACGTGCTGGCCATCGAGCCGCAGGACTTCAGCGGCGGCGCCTACTACGATCCGTGCGCCGGCGAGGTCGATGCGGGCACACCGCGCTGACGAAGCGTCGAGCACGCTGGCACCGCCAAGCGCTTGGCTACAGGCCGCCGGCCGCGAGGGCGAGCGTGATCGTGGCCGAAGGGGTCGCGGGGTTCAGCGCGTTCGATTCGAGCATGGCGCAAATGTTCCAATAGCGCGCGGGCGCCAGGTCGCCGGGGCTGCGCGTTGGGTCGACGTCGACGACGACCTCGGGTCCGCCGCCGTCCGGCGCGCATGTAAATGTGAGCGTATCGACGTAGAGTTCTGTAAACGTGCTGTCATGCGCCGAGCAGGTGAGCGCAACGACGATCGCGTCGAGGCTCGGGTCGGCCAGCGGCACGAGCGCCTTGGCGCAGTCGATCTTGGCCGCGCAGTCGATCTTGGCCGCGCACTCGAGCTCGTCGAAACGCACGACCAGGTCGACGAAGCCACGCTGGGCGGCAAGCATGAGGACGAAGCTCGCGGCGACGCGCGTGTCGTCGTTATCGTTGCATGGGACCGTGAGCACCAGCGAGGGCGGCAGGATGAAGTCGTCGCCCACCGCGCCGGTGGCGTTGTAGATGGTGTGGAGCGCTACCGTGAGCTGGTTTGGCGTCGCGCCTTCGTCGTCGTCATCGACGCAGGCGCCGACGTAGATGATGTCGCCGAGCGGGCCGTTGCCGGATGCCGGTACTTCGTTGCCGCGATCATCCAAGGCCGCGCCGAAGCAGATCCAAGGGTCTTCGAACACGAGCACCCCGTCGTGCTCGACGCGCACGCTGTAACAGGCGATGCCGGGCGCCGCGCCATCGAGCAAGAGCGGGGCGACCGCGATCTCGAGCGCGTCGCGGCCGGGTGCGACATCGAACGCTGCGTCGGACGCCGCGCAAGCGGACGTGAGGACGTTCGCCGGCGCGACGAGCAGGAGGATGCGCTCCCTCGTTGTCATGCAGATTCTCGGGTGACGTGATTGATCGTGGATGACGCGACGGCCGCAGCGTCGCGCTCACAGTGACTGTGCGAAGGCCGATCCGCAGTCTCGGGGTCACGCTATCACGCCGCATCAGCCGCCCTTCCGGGTCACGTCTGACAGGGGTCCGACACCATCGTGTGGTGGGCTGCGCCAGGGTTCAGGCGCCGCGGTCGCCGAGGCGCTCGAGGGCGTCGCGGAGGACGGCGGGGAGCTCGTCGAGGGACTTCATGCGCACGGTCTGGCCGCCGAGGATGTCGCGCATGAGGTCGCTGATGCCGGCGTGCGCGTAGCCGTGGGAACCGCCGAGGAAGCGCACGCCGTTGGCGGCGAGGCGGGCGCACTGGGTGGTGAGCTCGGCGGGCGACTCGAAGAAGCAGAAGTCGGAGAGCAGGAAGAGCACGCGGAAGTCGGGGGACTGCGAGCGCTCGAACTCTTCGGCGACCCACTGCAGGGCAGCGTCGACGCGGGTGCCGCCGGTGGCTTCGAGCTCTAAGAGCTGGTCGGCGACGTCGTCTAGCGAGCGGTCTTCGTCGAAGCGCTTCACGACGTGGGTGTCGCTCTCGAACAGCGCGATGGCGACCTCTTCGGACTCGAGCCGGGCCAACAACATCACGACCGCGATGGAACAGATGGCGAGCTCCTTGCCGCTCATCGAGCCGGAGATGTCGATCAATACGCCCATGACCGCGCGGCCTTTCGCGGCGGTGTAGACCCAGAGGTCTTCTTCGCTGACCTGGTCGAGCGTCTTGCCGGCGCCGATGATGGACTCGAGCGTGCTGTCGAGGTCGAGGCGATCGAGGTCGTCGGCGGCCGTGAACGGGCGCACTTCGGTCTGCGGGATCATGCCGCGCGACTGGCTGCCACTGCCGGCCGCGGCCCACTCCATGCCGAGCTCGATCAACGCATTCTTGGCGAGCGCCTTGATCTTGTCGCGCAGGCCGGAACTCAGGCGCGTGCGGTCGTTGAACCACTGCTTGAGGAGGTTCGTGCCGCCGCCGATGCCTTTGTAGCCGAACGCCTGCGCCGCGAATTCGTCGGGGACCTGGGCCGCCGCGTCGCCGAGCGCGATGCCCAGGAGCGCCGCCATCGCCTCGAGGTTGTTGGTGTCGAAGGCGCGCTGCACGAGTTCACGTAAGAGCTCGAGATCGATGTCGTCGATCTTGTCGACGAGCCTGCGATAGCGCGCGGCCGCGTCGGCGATGTTGCCATGGACCATGCCGCGGAGCTGGTCGATGGGGCGGTTCAGGCGGCCGAGCACCTCGTCGTCCGAGATCCCCAAAAAACGCGCGGCTTCGAGGACCTTGTTGGCGTCGGTCGGGAGGATGTCCTCATCCAAAAAGGCGTCGAGCAGCGGCAGGAACGCGTCCTTGTCGAAGCACAACGCGAGCACGTCGCCGACCGTCTTGCCGGCGAGCTCTTTGCCGATCTTGGTGTGCGTGTCGCGCAGCCGCGCCGCGACGTGAACGCCTTGCGCGAGGCTCGGCACGGCAGCCGAAGGCGATGCGGGGAGCTTCAATTGAGGGCTCCCGGATCGATACTTGGTGTAGCAAGCAATTCGGCCCAGAGGCTCTGCGCCTGGGTGAGGAGCTGCTCCCAGCGCCTGCCGGGCACGACCAGATCGGCGAGCGCTTCGATGGTCGGCGGCGTCGGCTGGGCGTCGGCCCAGTGCTCGAAGACGCGCTCCTGCAGCGGCTCCCTGAACGACTTCTCGATCCAGCGCGCGGCCATCAGCGCGCGCGTGACGTTGTCGACCGCGGACTGGCGCACGAGGTCGGGGGCCGGCGCGAGGTAGCGACCGAGGCCGTCGAGCAGCTCGGCGTGGTCGGCCAGGTCTCTTGCGCGAGCGAGGCCGGTGTCGCGAAAGCGCGTGAAGTCCGAGCCCGTGAGCACACCCGCGTGGGGTTCCAGAAAGCGCAGCGTGCGGCCGATGTCGCGGGTCGTGCCGTGGTCCAAGATCTCGCCGATGTGGGTCGACAGCGCGGCGAAGTCGCGCGCACCGGCGTAAGCGCCGGCGAGTTCCCAGGGCTGACGGACCTCTTGCAACATGAGGGCGCCGAAGCCGGCCGCGGCGGCGTCGACGAGGTCTTCGGGCACGAGGTGATCGATGCTGCCGCGGAGCTGTTCTTTGGCGAACTGGGTGGCGTGGTTGGCGGTGCGGATGGCGTTCGCCTCGAGCTCGGCCGGGCCGCCGTGGCGGCCGATGATGCGGGCGACGGCGCGGTCTGGGTCTGGGCCGGCGGTGAGCGACTCGAACAGGTCGAACGACTTGAACTCGCCCGCGTGGCCCGCGTCGAGGAGGGCGTCGATGTCGGCGAAGCTGTCGAGGTTGTCGAGATCGATGTCGAGGCTGGCGAGGTCGCCGAGGATCGAGCTCGCGGCGTCGAACGTCGGCAGCGGTCGGGCCGGCGTCGCGGTGGCGGGTGCGGTCGGTGCGACCGGCGTTTGGGCGTCGTGTTGATCGGGGAAGAGGATCTGCTTGGCGATGCGCTCGGCAATCGGCTGGTCCTCGGGCGGCGTGTTGAGGAGTGCCGCGGCGAGATAGTCCTGAGGCGTCAACGCACGCACGCGAAACCAGCGCGCCGACAGGAAGCGCGGGATGGCCTGGGTTGTGCGCAGCGACGGTACGTGCACGAGGCCCTTCGTCTTGCGCATCGTCGCTACGAACGCGAGCGCGAAGCCCAGCGGGTCGATGCCCTCGACCGTGTCGTTGGGGTACTTCGACAGCGCGGGTTCAGGTGCGCTCATCACGTGCCGGAGGTGCCGAGCACGCGCAAGAGCAGGTTATCGAGGTAGCCGTCGACGGTGCGGCCGGGCTTCATCTGCAGCGCCTCTTTCAAGATGAGGCGCGAGGCTTGCGCGATGACCGGGTTGTCGAGCGGGCAGCCGAGGCGCCGGGCGCGCTCACCCGCGAGGCGGGCGATGCCGATGGCGCTGCGAATCGACGCGGGCTGCTCGATGGCGGGGTCTTCGCGAGTCGAGCCGACGAGCTCCAACACGAGCTCGAGGTGGGCGTGCGAGAGTGTGTACTCGGCGCAGTTCGCGGCGACGATCTTCTGTTCGGTGGCGCGCTTGGGATAGCCGAGCTGCACCCAGACCTTGATGCGGTCCTTGATGGCGCCGGGCAGGCGGCGGGTTCCGCGCTGCTCGGTCGGGTTCATCGCGGCGATGAGGTAGAAGTTGGGGTCGACCTGGTACCAGCTGCGCAGCGCGGGGATGTAGAGCTTGCGCTCTTCGAGGGCGTCGAGGAGCGTGTTGAGCACGTACTCGTCGCCGCGGTTGAGCTCGTTGGCGAGGAACACGCCGCCTTGCAGCGCGGAGATCGTGAACGGGCCGGGCACGAACGCCTCGGGCGAGAAGCCGTACTTGAAGACGAGCGTCGGGTCGAAGCTGCCGATGAGGTTTGCGGGGCGCACGAGGTCGCTGAACGTGACCCAGTCGAATGGCTTGCCGAGGTCGGCCGCGAACTTGCGGCAGAGCGCGGTCTTGCCCGAGCCGACGGGACCGATGAGGCCCGCGTAGAGACCGGCATTGTGGGCATCGGTCAGTGCGTCGTAGGCGTCGCGGTACTGACCTTCGAGGATGATGTCGCCTTCGGCGCGGAGGTCTTTGACCTCTTTGCTGGCGAGTAGGGCGGTGTAGTCCTGCATGTCCTGTCCTCGCTAGATGTCGCCGCCGAAGAAGCGCTCGGTGGTGGTGGGCTCGATGAGCTCGGGCAAGGTCAGCTTGATCTTCGTGAACTCGCCAGCGACCTTGTCGTACTCGGCGCGGTCCAGGATCTTGCGCTGCTTCGAGAGGCCGAGGCCGGTCATCACCAGGCGACCGTAGTAGGTCTCGCCGAGCTCGCTGCAGTCGACACGCATCTGCTTGCCGCCGCGCTTCACGATCTTCGCGCCGAGGAGCTCTCTGACGCGCGCAACCGTGAGCATCTGGTCGACGATCTTCACGCCCGTCGACTTCTTGAAGTCCTGGTTCAGGCTTGGGTTCGCCTCGAGGCGCGCCTTCATCATCAGGAGCAACTGCCGCTGCACGCGGGCACTGACGACCGCGTCATCGGTCGAGTCGACGAGGCCGACCTCCGCTTCTAGCTCGTCCGCGCGCAACGGCGACTCGTCATCGAGCCAGGTCTGGAGCTGACCCCACCAATACGCGACGTGCTCAGGCAGCGTCATGGCTTGCGTCCTCCGTGCTTGTTGGGATGTCTGGGATGCTGGGTTGGATGCGGGTGTGGTTGCCGTCACGCACGACGCGTACGCGCTGTGAGGTCGGCGCCGATTGCATGTCGATGTCATGGGTGATGAGCACGATCTGATCGGCGACATCGAGGCCCGCGATGCGCTCGAGGAGCTGCGCACGGTGGCGTGCGTCGAGGCCGTACGTCGGCTCGTCGAGCATCACGAACGGCATGCGCCCGACCAGGCGCGACACCGCGAGCTTCATCGCGAGGCCGAGCAGGAGGCGATGGCCGCCGCCTTCGTAGAGTGCGGCCGGGACCTCTTCGCCGAGGTGCTTCGGCACGACCTGCACCGAGTACTTCGCGGGGTCGACGATGACGCGATCGAACTCGGCGTCGGTGCCGCCGGCGGTGTTGGCGAGCGCGCCGTGGAGCTCGTGGGCGCTGGTCGCGAGCGACGCGCTGGCGTCGGCGCGCAGCGAGAGCTGGAGGTCTTTGAAGGCGGTCGCGAGCGTGCGCAGGCGCGCGGCTCTGCGGGCGTGGGTCTGGAGTTCGACGATGGAGGTGTTCGCGGTCGCGAGCTCGCGCTCGAGGTCGGCGATGCGGGCGCCGAGGTTGGCGACGTCGGACTCGGCCTGGAGCACACGACCGGCGATGGCGTTGCGCTCGGCCTCGGCGCGCGCGCGTTGCTCGACGGCGATGCGCTGTTGGTCGGCGACCTGGGTTGCGAGGCGCGCGCGGACCGCCTTGGCGTCTTCGGCGTCGCCTATCTCGCCCGGCTCACTCGCTGCGATGCGTCCGTGCAAGGCAGCGGCGATGAGCGCGGCGGTGGTCGTCGCGAAGGTGCTGGCGACCTTGTCCCCGGCCGCGTCGAGGTCGGCCAGCTCGGAGAGTTGGCGCGTGCTCTCGGAGCGTGTGACCGCGAGCTCGCGTTCCTCCCGATCGAGCTGGCGCGTCGCGGCTTGTGTGAGGGTGAGCGCGGCGGCGATCGCGGCGAGGCGCTCATCGACGGTGGTGAGCTCGCTGCGCCAGGCGGCGACCTCACGCGCGTGATGGGCCGCGTCGATCGGCGCGCCGCAGGTCTCGCACGCGGCGCCCTCCCTTTGCGGCAGTTGCTCGCGGCGCGCGATGCGACCGGACAGATCGCCGCGGGTGCGGTCGAGGTTGCGGCGCTCGTCGTCGGAGGTCGTGGTTTCCTTGCGCAGGCGCACACGCTCGTCATCGATGACCTGTTGGCGCAGCTCGGCATGCGCGAGCTTGGCGTTGCTGTCGTCGCGGGTGCCCCGCGCGCGCACTTCGGTGACGCGCTCGTGATGGTCATCCAAGCGCCGGGCCGCGTCGCGCGCGGCGTCTTCGGCGCGGCCGAGTGTGGCGACCGCGGTCACGAGCGGGGCGCGCGCGAGGTCGGCAGCGCGCAGCTCAGCGACCTTGCCTTCGAGGCCCGCGAACTCGCCGCGCAGGTCGGCGATGCCGGCCTCGGCATCGTCCTTGCGGGTCGTCATCTGGTCGCGCTCGAGGCCCACGCGGCGCGCGGATTCCTGGATGACCGGCAGAGTCGCGGCCTTCTTCTCGGACTCGAGTGCGAGCGCGCGCAGCTCCTCGTCGGCGATGACGGCGGCGGTCACACCGAGCACGATGTCGAGTTCGGGCGCGCCTTCGAGGATGCGCGCGATCTCGCCCTGGCGCATGTGCACGGCGATGCCGAAGAGGCGGCGCGTGATGCCGGTCAGCTCCTGAAGTTTTAGAGCGAGCGCCTCTTCGCGATCCTGGAAGTCGGACGAGAGCACGTAGCGCTCGGGCTCGTCCGCGGTCTTGCCGAGGAGCTTGAGTGTAAAGTAGCCCTCGAGCTTGGTCTTCGAGCGCGGCGGCTTGATGTGCGCGCGCTGCAGGCGATAGCGCTGGCCGTCGCGGCCGGTCAGCTCGAGCTCGACGCCCATGCCCTTGGCGTCGGGGCCGAGGAGCGCGGCCTGGTTCTTGAAGCCCTCGACGCGGCCGAACAGCGCGTACTCGATCGCATACAGGATCGAGGTCTTGCCGGCGTTGTTGTCGCCCTCGACGAAGTTCAGGCCCGGGCCGAGATCGAGCGTCTCGTCCGCGAAGCGCCGGAAGCCTTTGATGCGTACGCGGCTGATCACGGGCCGACCTCCACCTGTACGGGGCGCGGGTCGAGCAGATCCGACAGCTCGCCACGGCCTGCGACCTGCTCGCTGATGAGCTCCGCGATGCGCGCGCGCAGCTTCGATTTTGCCGCGGCGTTCAGGTTGCCGGTCGGGGTGAGGTGGTCGTCGTCATCGAGCAGGAACTGCACGAAGTCGAAGATGCGCGCCGCGTCATCCACGAGGCCGGGCTGGCCTTCGAGGGTCGGGCTGCGCGCGAGTCGTTCACGTACGTCGCTCATGGCCCGAAGTCATACCCGATGACGACGCGTCTCGTCAGCTCACGCGGCCACCTGCTCTCTGGCGGCTTCCTGCGGAGGACCTGAACCTCTCGCCCGCCGGCTGGCGCGGCCGCGGTTCGAACTCAGCGGCTTCGAGCTCGGCGACGGCACGTGCCTCGCGTTCTACCCGTCGCAGGTCGCACGCGTTGCCTATGACCGTCGGCTACGCTAGCTAGGCCGGACATGCCGATACTTGCTCCGACGCTGCGAGGTTATCGAAAGGACTGGCTCCGGACGGACCTGGTCGCGGGGCTGACCGTCGGGGCGATGTTGGTGCCGCAGGCGATGGCCTATGCCGAGCTCGCGGGGTTGCCGCCAGAGATCGGCTTCAACGCGGCGCTCTTGCCGCTCGTGGTATATGCGCTGGTCGGCGGATCGCGTCACCTCGGGGTCGGGCCAGAGCCGGGCACGGCAGTCCTGGCGGCGACCGGAGTCGGTCTGGTGGCGGACGGCGACCCGGCGCGATATCTCGCGCTGATGGCGGCGCTGGCGCTGGTCGTCGGCGTGGTCGGACTGGTCGCGGCGGTGTCCCGGCTCGGCGTCCTCGCCTCGCTGCTGAGCAAGCCCGTGTTGGTGGGCTACATCACGGGCGTCGGGCTAACGCTCGTGTCGAGTCAGCTCGCGAAGGCGACGGGGGTGGCGGTGCAGGGCGAAGGGTTCTTCCCGCGCGTGGCGTCGTTCGTGTCGGGATTGTCGGGCTGGCACTGGGCGACCTTCGCAGTGTTCGGCGGGACGCTGGCAGGGATCCTGACGTTGAAGTACCGGGCACCGAGGTTTCCTGCGGCGCTCGCCGGCGTCGTGCTGGCGACGCTGGTCGTATGGGGCGTCGGTGCGGAGGTCATGGGTGTGAAGCTCATCGGGGCGATCCCCGCGGCGCTGCCCTCGCTCGGGTTGCCCGCTGTGACATTCGCCGACGTGCTGGCCCTGGTGCCGACCGCGCTCGGTATCGCGCTCGTCGGCTTCACGGACAACGTGCTCACGGCGCGCTCGGTGGCGACGAAGCACGGCTATACCATCGAGCCCACGCGTGAGCTCATGGCGCTTGGAGCAATCAACGTCGCAGCGGGCATATCTGGCGGTTTTCCCGTGTCGTCGTCGGCGAGTCGCACGGCGGTACCGAGCTCGCTCGGGAGTCACTCGCAGCTCGTCGGCCTCATGGCGGCGGCGCTGCTCGCGCTGACCCTGGTGGTGGTGGGGCCCGCGCTCTCGGCCATGCCGATGGCGGCGCTGGCGGCGGTCATTGTCGCCGCGGCGCTGGCCATCATCGACGTCGCCGGGTATCGCTACCTGTGGCGGGCGAGTCGCTCGGAGTTCGCGCTCGCGGTGGGGGCGGCACTCGCGGTGACGGTCTTCGACCTGCTCGTCGGGGTGCTCATCGCGCTCGTGATGTCGGTGGCCTTGCTGATGCGCCGGCTCTCGCGACCCCACGACTCTGTCCTGGCCGAGGGCGCGTCGTATGGCGGCTGGGTCGATGCGGGCCTCTATGGGTTGTCGCCGACGCATCCGGGCCTGCTGGTGTTTCGCTTCGATGCACCTCTTTTCTTTGGTAATATCGAGCACTTCCGGGCGCGGGTGGGCGAGGTCTTGACGGCCAATCCCGGCGCTGAGACCTGGATTGTGCTCGACTTCGAGGGTGTCGGTGGCATCGACACGACGGCCCTCGACGGGTTGCGCGAGCTGACCGGTGAGCTGATGCGGGCCGGGATGGTCGTGGCCATTGCGCGCGCCAACGCGCCCGTGATGGAGATGCTCGGTCGCGCGGGGCTGGTCGTGCAGGATGGCGATGGCGCGACGCTGAGGCCGTTCCCGACCATCAAGGGCGCAGTCGTGGCCTTCGAAGACGCCTATCGAACGGGTCCGCGGACGGGCTGATCGCGCGGGTCTCCCTTGCAGAGCGAGACGGCGACGGGATGTCGGAAGGGGCACCATCAGAAAGTCACCGGACGCGTGCCTCGCACATCCTTGACGGGCCCGCCGGACAAGGTGAAGACAAGCCCCAATGGAACCCAACGTGCGCGCTCGTGGCTTGGTCTTTCGGCTTGGCAGCTCAGTCGCCAGCGCCGCGGCTATCGCCGAGCGGAGCGCGCGCGTGGTTCGCCTCATCCGTGCAGCCACCGTTGTCGGGATCGTGATGGCGATCGGCACCTGGGGCTACTGGTACCTGCCCGAGCGCCACCACACCGTGGTCGAGGCGCTGTATATGACGGTCATCAGCATCTCGACGGTCGGCTTCAACGAAGTCATCCCGATCGACACGGACACGATGCGAGGCTTCACGATGGGCATCATCCTCGTGGGTGGCGCGTCGGTCGTCTACTTCCTGACGGCGGTCGCCGCATACGTTGTCGAGGGCGACTTTCTCTACGGGCTTTGGCGTCGGCGGCTGCGCGCAAAGCTGCGCGCCGTGCGCGGGCACGTCATCGTGTGCGGCCTCGGGCGGGTCGGACAACACACATTTGCCGAGCTCCACAGCTCGAACGTTCTGGTGGTCGGCATCGATCGGGATCCAATGCGGGTCGAGACCCTCCTGAATGCGCGCGGCCCGCACATCCTGTTCATGGTGGGTGACGCCGCCGATGAAGAGGTCCTGAACGGTCTCGGCGTAGCGCGCGCGCGCACGTTGGTCGCCGCGCTGGCGGACGACCGCGACAACTTCCTGCTGTGCGTGACGGCTCGCCAACTCAACCCCGACATCCGCCTCATGGTACGGTTGGTCGACCCGGCCCACGCCGCGATGTTCGACGACCTGGCGGCCGACTCGGTCGTCTATCCGCCGGCGCTGTCTGGCGTGCGCCTGGCCAACGAACTGCTGCGTCCGCAGCTGACCGCCTTCACGGACCGCCTCCTCAGCGCCGGCGCCCACCTCCGGACGCTCTGCGAAGTCGAGGTGCCGGCTCGCTCGTCGGCGGTCGGGGCAGACATCGCACAGCTCGATCTCGACTCGAGCTCGGGCGCGCTGCTCCTGGGCGTGCGGCGTGCCGGTGCATCACCAGACTCGGCCTTCCCCTTCGGCCCCACTTGGGACTCGCCCCTCGAGGCGGGCGACACGCTTGTCGTACTGGCGGATCGCGCGCAGCTCGGCCGCCTCGGTGCGCAGCTCGAAGGTCGCCCGCCGCGCCGGAAGGACAGGGCCGCGAGCGCCGAACCGGTGCGCGTATCTCCCAGGCCGAACGGCTCGGCGGAGCTCTTCGACCGCAAAGCCCCGTCGACCGGGCACGTCGTCGTTGCTGGGGTCGGCGCAGTCGGTCGGTCGGCGGTGCAGGAGATCCTGCGTCAAAACGTACCAGTCACGGTCATCGATCGCTCGGCGTCCCACATCGCGCTCCTCGGCGACAAGCTCGGCGAGGTCCGGGTCGTCACCGGCGACGTCACCCAGCCGAGCGCCCTTGCGGCGACCGATCTCGCCAACGCCCGCGGGTTCATCACCGCGCTGCAGCCGCTGCGTGACAACCTCTTCCTCGCGGCCACTGTGCACCATCAGAATGCGCACGCGCGGGTTGTGTCGCGCGTTGGCAACGAGGCCGAGGGGCGGCGTCTACGCGCGGTCGGCGCCGCGGTCGTCAATCCGGGCCTCATCGGCGGCGTCAATCTGGCCCATCGCATGACGCGCCCGGAGCTCGTCGACTTTGCGCGCGGTCTCGAGGCGAGCTGGAGTCACGCCGAACAGCTCGCGGTCGTCACCATCGGTGCGCTGCCCGCCGGCTCGCCCGTACTCGACCGCCTCGAAGTCCACGCCCGCACAGGCTGCGTCGTCCTGGGCTACCGTCGCCGAGCCAGCGGCGCCTTCTCCTACCACCCACCGCCCCTGACCAGGCTACATGTGGGTGGTGCCTTCATCGCGCTCGGCGAACCCGCCCAGATCGACGCCCTGCGCACGCTGGTCCGATAGAGCGCGTGAGGCTCGCGCTGCCCAGCTCGGACTGCGGAGCGGGTCGTGCGCCCTTGTGGGACAAGGGTCGCTCACGACGACCAGGCGGTGGCCGCCGGAAGACGACCGTCAAGGACGAGGCGTTGCTTCCTGCGCTGCGCAAGTTGGTGGAAGGCGCGACACATGGTGACCCTGAGTCGACGTTGCTCTGGACATCACGGAGCCAGCGAAACATCGTTGCTGAGCTCGCGCTGCTCGGACATCAGACCAGCATGAAGATGGTCTCGCGATTGCTCAAGAAGGAGCTTGGATAAAGCCTCCAAAGCAATCGGAAGCGGCTCGAAGGCGCTCAACACCGCGACCGAAACGCCCAGTTCGAGAACATCGACCAGATGGCTCGCCAAGAAATTGCCAAGGGCAACCTCGTGCTCTCGGTGGACACAAAGAAGAAGGAGCTGGTCGGCAACTACAAGAAC
>Ga0209181_10003916_pt1 | contig 22525 bp, 22 predicted proteins | sample MAT05_FD_187208 | JGI IMG/M metagenome (GOLD analysis project Ga0209181, IMG submission 187208) | Freshwater microbial communities from Lake Fryxell liftoff mats and glacier meltwater in Antarctica - MAT-05 (SPAdes) (version 2) | ecosystem: Environmental > Aquatic > Freshwater > Ice > Liftoff...
GCCGCAGTCCTTGGCGAGATCGATGACGGTCTGCGGACGGAGGCCGCCGTCGAGGTGTTCGTGGAGCAGCACTTTGGGGAGTTGCTGGAGCAAGTCGGCGTCGAGCTTCATGGCGTGCACATTCACCAGATGCCGCGTGAATGACAAGCGGCAGTGCCGCGCCAACGTCACCAATCAGCCGTGGTTGCCCTGCAAGCCTCCGTGATCTTTACCGCGAGCGGAAAATCTCACTCGTCAGGCATTCGATAAGTAGGGACTGCAGGCCAAGTTTTTCCTTCTTCAGCTTCTCGCCGATGTCCTCGATCACGAATTCGTCGGCGGCTTCCATGTTTCGACCGGTGGTGTAGCTGAGGGTCTGCCGGATGAGATGGCGGATGAAGAGGTCGGCGCGCGTTTCGCCGATGATTCTGCGGAAGCCCGCAAAGTCCTCGTAGGTTTCGCCGGAGGGAAATTCGCCCGAGGTATCGATCTTCGGCGCGGGCTGGTCTTTCTGCTTTGGCTTGGGGTAAGTGGTGCGCCACCGGCCGATGGGATCGAAGCTTTCCAGACTAAAGCCGAGCGGGTCGATCTTGTGGTGGCACTCCGCGCAGGTCTTATCCGTGCTGTGTTTGGCGAGTCGCTCGCGGATCGTGGTCGCACCGGAGACATCCGGCTCGATGGCGGGCACTTCATCCGGGGGCGGCGGCGGGCGAATGCCGAGGATATTTTCGCTGATCCAGACGCCGCGCGTGACGGGGGTGGTCTCCACGCCATTGGCGCTCACGGTGAGCACGCTCGCCATGGCGAGCAGGCCACCGCGCCGTTCGTGATTTTGCAGGCTGACTTTCTTGAAGCCATCGGCGAGCCGCAGCGTTTTCGCTTCGGGCAGTTCGTAGAGCTTCGCGAGCTTCTTATCGACGAAGGTGTAGTCGGCTTTGAGGAACTGCGCGACGGAACCATTCGTCTTGAGCAGATCACGGAAGAAGAGGCGGGCTTCCGTCTTCATCGAGGCCGGCAGATCTTCGGCGTAGTAGGCGCGATTGGTCTCCCGCGGTGGCGGCATGCCGCCGAGATCGCGGAGGTTGAGCCAGCTATCGAGGAAGCCATTCCCGAACGCCGTGATGCGGTCATCCGCGATCATGCGCTGCGCCTGCTTCTTCAGCTCCGCCGGCTGTGCGAGCTGGCCGGACTTTGCGGCAGCGGCTAGCGCGGAATCCGGAGGCGCGGCCCATAGCGCGAAGGACAGGCGCGATGCGAGATCGTAGGGCTGGAGCGCTTTCGCGGATTCCTCGGTGATCTCGCTGAGGTAGAGGAAGGAAGGTGAGCAGAGGATGAGTTTCAGCGTATCGAGCGCGGCCTGACGCGGGGTGGCGTTCTCGCTCAGCCGCTTCTCGTAAAGAGCGCGGATCGGCGCGCGGTCGGTGTCCGTGAGCGGGCGGCGGTAGGCTCGCTCGGCGAAGGCTAAAAGCTGGTCCGCCGCGCGGTCTGGTTGGAAACCATCCTTCCCGAAAACCGCGACTTCTTCCACGCTGCCGCGCTTCTCCGGCACGGGCCCCTCGATCCGGATCTCGCTGATGCGGATGTGCGGCAATTTGCCTTCGCGCAGGATGTGAGCGCGGCCGACCTGCGACTTCGGGATCTCCGATTTGAATTCATCCTTGTAGCGTTTGTTGATCTCGATCACGGCGGCACGCGATTCGAAGGGACCGTTCGGAAAGATAAAGCGCGGCGTCTGCCCGGCCTCCAGCCAGACGCGGAATCTCAAGGTCGCCGGTTTGTCATCCGGCACCGGGGAAGTGCCGAGCACGGGCTCGATCGCCTGCGGGTAGTGAATGTGGCCCTTGGTGACATCGCCGGGCACCACCCCGAGGATGAAGGGTTCCGAGAGATCGATGCCGAAGATCGCGGGATCGTAATGCGTGTCGCGGTGCATGGCCTGCGCCTCGACTTCGAGGGCGTAGAGACCGGAGACGGGCACGCCTTTCAGGAAGTCCTCGATGTGGCCGTAGCCGCCCTGGCGCGTGTCGGTATTGGGCTGCTCGTAGAGGTTGAGGAAGCCGTAGTTGAAAGCATTTCGGTGCGCGCCTTGCAGCTCTTCGTATTGGACGAAGTGGCCGTTGAAGCGCCACTGCTGCGGTTTCGTTTCGGGTTTGCCGAGCCGCATTTCCACGAGCCGGTTGGCCGACTGGAAATACTGATCGACGAGGAACCCGGAGGTCACCAGCGCCTGGCCGATGGTGTCGATGTGGTGGCTGGTTTTCTCTTTCGGGAAATCCGCGGTGAGTCCCAGCGTATCCACGCGCCGACCGAAAAGCGTGGCGAGCGTGTTCTCGTATTCGCGGCTGGAAAGGCGGCGCATCACGGTGCGCGAGCCGGAGCTTTCGAGTTTGCTGCGGGCTGCCACGGTGCCTTCGCGCAGCGCGCGGACGACGGCGAGCCGCTCGTCGTCCGTTGGCTGGTCGGCCTTCTTTGGCGGCATCTCCTTGAGCGTGATCTGATCGATGATGTCCTTCGCCGAAATCAGCTCCGCGATCGACTTCAGCGGGAGCGTGAACGCCTCAAAATCGCGGTCGCCTTTCTGCTTCGAGGAGTCGTGGCAATCCAGACAGTAGTTTTCGAGGAACTGCCCGACGACCTTCGCTGACGGCGACGGTTCCTCGGCCTGCGCGACGTGGGCGCTAGCGATCACTGCCATGGCCGCAGCCCGGCAGACCTGACGAATGCCCCGCATCAGGCGAAGCGGCCGGTGCTGCTCCCGAAACGATCGGTTTCCACGCCCATCTTCTGCGCGATATCCACGAAGAGATTGCAGAGCGGCACCTTGTTGGCGCCTTCCCGTGGAACCTGGCGGAACTCGCCGTGCTTGTAACCGCCGCCGGCGAGGATGATGGGCAGGTCGGAATTTTTGTGCGAGTTCCCGTCGCCCATCCCACTGCCGAACAGCAAGGTGGTCGAGTCGAGCAGCGTGCGCTCGCCGTCGTTCATCTTCGACAAGCGCGCGACGAATTTGCCGAAGTGCTCGATTTGATACTTTTCCAGTGCGATGAGGCTGGCGATGGACTCCGGGTCATTCCCGTGATGCGAGAGGCCGTGGTAATCCTTCTTGATCCCGAGGTGCTGCGGCATGAAATCGCCGCCGATCTCCAGCGTGGCGATGCGCGTGGAGTCCGTCTGCAGCGCGAGCGCGATCAGCTCGTAGAGCAGCGGCAGATCTTCCACGGCGTTGCGATTCGCGGGCTTCTCGAAGGGTGCTCGCGGCTTTGGTTGGCTGGTCCAGCGCTGGCGGAGTTCGAGGCGCTTCTCCACGTCGCGGACGGACGTGAGATACTCGTCGAGCTTGTCCTTGTCCTCCTTGTTCACCTGGCGGGAAAGGCGGCCCGCCTCGTCCATGATCGAGTCGAGGATGGAGGACTGCACATGGTTTTCCTGCACGCGCCGCGCCTGACGGTCCTTCGAGTCGCCGACGAAAAGTTTCTCGAACAACTCCGCCGGATTCGTGATCGGCGGCACCCGCACGCCCGACTTCGTCCACGCAATCTGGCAGCCGCCATGAATGCCGCCCTCGGAACCCACGGTGAGCGAGGGAAAACGCGTCTCAAAGCCCACCGCATCCGCGAGAAACTGGTCGATGGTCACATTGCCGTCAGGACGGTTTTGCGCCTCGGAATTCAGCACGCCGGAGAGGAAGGAATGCACGGCGAAATGCCCGCCCTTCACGCCGTGATCGAGCCCGCGGAGGAGGGTCATCTGATGGCGGTTTTCCCAGATCGGCTCGAGCAGCGTGGTCTTCTCGTATGCCCGACCCGTGGCCGTGGGGAAGAGCTGCTTCACCTGAAACCCGAGCAGATTCCCGATCGCGACGAAGCGCGCGGCCCCTGCGCCTGCGCCCTTGACTGCTTGCAAAGCGGGGTTGGCGTCCGCGGCGGCGGCCATCAGCGACGGCAGTTTCGGGAGCGCGAGTGCTGCGCCCAGGGATCGGAGGAGGAAGCTGCGTCGATTCACAAGGATAGAGGGCTTTTCAGGTCATCACTCATCGGCGCATTTCTTTGGGGGGAAAGCGTTAAGTTTCCCGATCCACGGACACTCCCGCGCGTAAAGACCCGCCGCTTTTTCCCCGCAGCACGGCGACGATTTCCGCGACGATGCTCACGGCAATCTCGGCGGGGGCGTCCGCGCCGAGGTCGAGGCCGATGGGCGCGAAGACGGTGTCGAGTCGCGCGTCGGTGATGCCGCGGGCGCGCAACTCATCGAAGACGAGGCGCACTTTCCGCCGGCTGCCCATCATGCCCACGTAGCCGTAACCGGTGGTCTGGAGCGCGGCGTGGAGGGCGTCGCGGTCGAGGTCGGCGTTGCGATTGACGATGACGAGGGCTTCGTCGGCGCGCCACGGGTGGGTGGCGATAAATTGCGTGGCGGAGACTTCGCTCACGCGGTGATGGGCGGGAAAATCGGGGAGCAGTTCGGAGCGGTCGTCGATCGCGATGACGTGCATGCCGCAACTCGCGGCGAGCTGCGCGATGGCCTGTGCGCAGTGCCCGGCGCCGATGATCACGAGCGATTCGCGCGGGGTGTGCGGTTCGATGAAGACGGTGACTTCACCACCGCAGATCGCGCCGAAGGAATCGGCGCTTGCCTCGTGCAGCGGGTAGGTTTTGAGGATGGGTTGTTTCGTGGCGAGGGCGGTGAGCGCGTCGGCGATGACGAGCGCCTCGAACTTTCCCCCGCCGATCGTGCCGGTGAGGCGACCGTCGGCATAGACGATCGCCTTCGCACCGGCCTCGCGCGGCACCGAACCCTTCGTGGCGGCGACCGTGACGAGCGCACACCGTTCGCCGCGCTGCACGGCGTCGAGGAGTTCGGTCAGGAGGGCGTCGGTCATTCAGCCGGCGTGACTCACAGTTTGCTCAGGCACACGTCGATGACTTCGAGGGTGAAATCGGCGTCGGCTTTGGTGAAGCACATCGGGGGTTTGATGCGCAGGACGTTGCCGTGGTAGCCGCCTTTGCCGATGAGCAGGCCAAGGTCTTTGGCGGTCTCGAAGACATGGAGGGTTTCCTCCTTCGCGGGCGTTTTCGTGGTGCGGTCTTTTACGAGATCGACACCGAGCATGAGGCCCTTGCCGCGCACGTCGCCGATGATGTGGTGCTTCTCGCTGAGCCGGCGGAAGCCGGCCGCGAGATAGCCGCCGACTTCGAGCGAGTTCGCCTGCAGGCCTTCCCGGTCGATCACTTCGAGCACGGCTTTGCCCTGCGCGCAGACGACGGGGTTGCCGCCGAAGGTATTGAAATGGATGCGCGTGGCGAGGGCCTGCGCGATCTGCGGCGTGGTGACGACGGCGGCGAGCGGCACGCCGTTGCCGATGCCCTTGGCCATGGTGACAATGTCGGGGATCACGCCCTGCGTCTCGAAGCCCCAGTAATGCGTGCCGGTGCGGCCGAAGCCGGCCTGCACTTCATCGGCGATGCAGAGACCGCCCGCGGCGCGGACGTGGGCGTAGGCCTGTTGCAGGTAGCCATCGGGAAATACGATGGCGCCGCCGACGCCCTGGATGGACTCGGCGAAGAAGCCCGCGACCTTCCCCGAAGTGGCGTAGTCGATCACGCTCTTTACGTCGTCGGCGTACTTCGTCGCGGCATCGGGATCACCGGCGAAGGCCCCGCGATAGGGATCGGGGGCGAGGGCGTGGTGGACGCCAAAGGCATGCGGGACGTTGAACTTCCACGTCGAATGCGCGGTGAGCGCCATGCCGCTGGAATTGCCGCCGTGGTAGGCGTTGCGCAGGGCGAGGAGGTCGTAGTTGCCCGTGTAGGCGCGGGCGATGAGCATCGCGAGATCGTTGGCCTCGGAGCCGCTGTTCACGAAGTAGCAGACCTTCAAGTCGCCGGGCATTTTCGCCGCGAGAGCCTGCGAGTAGAGGGCGATGTTCGGGTGCAGGTAGATCGTGGTGGTGTGCTGGAGCAGGGCGTTCTGCGCATTCACGGCGGCCATCACGTGCGGGTGGCAGTGGCCGACGCTGACCGTGACGATCCCGGCGAAGGCGTCGAGATAGCGGCGCCCCTTTTCATCGAAGAGATACTGCTGCTTGCCCTCCACGATCATGATCGGGCGTTTGTAGAAGGCGAAGATCGCGGGGCTGAGGAACTCCTTGCGCAGCGCGAGCACCTCCTCGGCGCTGGGGCCGGTGTATGGCTGCGGCGTGTGGTCGAAGGGCGGGAGTTGCGGCGTATTCATGATTGGCTTGTTCAAAAATGCGAAGTAGCCTCCGCACCATGCTCTCCAAGCAGATTCCGCAATTGAAGCGCTGGTCTCTGGCGAAGAAACAACAATTGATCGAGGAGTTGATCGACGAGGTTTACGGCGAGCCGGTGAATGAGCCAGAGGTTGTCACGGCTTTGGACGCGCGACTGAAGCATTTCGAGACGCATCCGCAGTCCGCAACCAGTTGGGCCGAAGCGGCGGCGCGGCGACGCACCAAAAAATGATCGAGGTGGTGATTTCTGTCCGGCGCTGACGCCGACCTGGATGACCTCTACGCAAAACTTGAAGAGAAAGGTTACGGCGACGCTTTCTTGCTCGAGATCGACCGCAAACTCGAGTTGCTCCGGATTTTTCCCCGCCTGCATCGACCGGGGCTGGCAAAAAAGGTGCGTAGAGTTCGAATCGGCCGAAAGCCATACGGACTGTTCTATACTCTGGAAGGCCGGCGTCTTTTTGTGGTCGCAATCCAGGATTTGCGAATGAAACCCAGCGATCTCGCGCGGATCATTTTGTCTCGGCTGTAACGTCGTCACGGCGTGAAAGGGATCGGTTAATTCGAAGGGGTCGGTGCCATTGGCTTCGGCGCAGCAGATTTGAGTCGAGGTCGTCATTGCTGAGGCTGCTTCCTTCCAGGCCCTGGTTCCCTGTGGCTGGAGCGTGGGTCATTTTTTGAAATGGACGGCGCTCGGCGGGCCGACGCCGCGTGACAATTACGTGGGAGTCGTTAAAAACGCCAGCGAGCATCTTCCGCCGCGAGCACAAAGGGCATCCGAGCCGACTCGTGAAGCGAAGGAGAACAGTCATCGTGAGGGGCGAGTGCATCTGCCACGGCCCGTCGCGCGCATTCCTCATACGTTGAACCCGATCGAACCCATCCCTCACCCCTCCTCCCGCCCTTGGTGGCAGCGCGCCGCGATCACGATGCGGCAGTGGTTTGACTCCGACTATTTTCCGGAAGGCGCTGAAGCGGTGATGAATCGGCCGGATGAGTTCGAGTGGCGGCGCTGTTTGCCCTTTATTTTCATTCACGGAGGCTGCCTCGCGCTGCTGTGGGTCGGCTGGAGCTGGACGGCGGTGGTGATCGCGGTGGTGCTTTATGCGGTGCGGATGTTTGCGATCACCGCGTTTTATCACCGCTACTTTGCGCATCGGACCTTTCGCACGTCGCGCTGGGCGCAGTTCATTTTCGCGGTGATCGGCAATACGGCGGTGCAACGCGGGGCGCTCTGGTGGGCCTCGGTCCATCGGCATCACCATCGGCATTCGGATGAGGAGGAAGACGTCCACTCGCCGACGGTCAGCGGCTTCTGGTGGTCGCACATCGGCTGGATGACGAGCAGCAGCAATTTTCCCACCGACTACCGCGAGGTGAAGGACCTGGCGAAGTTTCCCGAACTGGTCTTCTTGAATCGTTTTGACCTCGTGGTGCCGGCGATCTTCGGTTTCGCGCTCTGGGTGATCGGCACGTTGCTCGCCCACTTCGCGCCGGGCCTCGGAACCAGTGGCGGGCAGGTGTTTGTCTGGGGCTTCTTCGCCAGCACCGTAGTGCTGCTGCACTGCACGCTCTTCATCAATTCGCTCGCCCACGTCTTCGGTCATCGCCGCTTCGAGACGACCGACAGCAGCCGGAATAACTTCGCCCTTGCGCTGATCACGCTCGGCGAAGGCTGGCACAACAATCACCACCGCTACATGGGCGCCGCGCGGCAGGGCTTTTACTGGTGGGAGATCGACGTGAGCTACTACGTGCTCAAGGCGCTCTCGTGGACCGGCGTGATCTGGGATCTGAAACCGGTGCCCGCCAGCGTTTACGACGAAGGCACCCTGAAACGCGCGGCCTGAGTTTTTGCAAAGGTTCCGAAGCGGCCCGCGAATCACACGAACAACGCGAATGAATTTTGTCTGCCATTCGAGTGATTCGTGTCATTCGCGGGCCTTCTCCCTTCTTTCATCCGGATTGGCGGAAGGAACGCGAAACACCCGGAAGTTACGCGAAAGGCCGCGGAAATCGGCGCTGGCCATCTTCCTTTTCCGCGTATTTCGCGAACCTTCCGCGTGTTTCGCGTTTCAAGTCCGGGCGTCAAACCACCAGCCGGTCCGCCCTGCGTGAATATGAAGACGCTGGCCATCATCGGGACAGGCATCGCGGGCCTGGGCTGCGCGCATTTTCTCCACGAGCGCTATGACCTCACGCTCTACGAGCAGGCCGACTACATCGGCGGCCACACGAATACGATCACCGTGGATGAAGCCGGCCGCGCGGTGCCGATCGACACGGGCTTCATGGTCTTTAACCACGTCACCTATCCGAATCTTACGCGGCTTTTCCGCGAGGTGGGCGTGGAGACGACGCCGACGGATATGTCCTTCAGCGTGCAGCACCGGCCGAGCGGATTAGAATACAACGGCGGCAGCCTGAACCTGCTCTTCGGTCAGCGGCGCAATCTCGTGAACCCGCGTCACTGGCGAATGCTGATGCAGATCAACCGCTTCAACTCCGAAGCCGTCGCCGCGCTCGACGATTCCGCCTTCGCCACGATGAACCTGCGCGACTACATCGCCGCGCGCGGTTACGGAGACGACATGCTGCACCGCTATCTCGTACCGATGAGCAGCGCCGTCTGGAGCACGCCGCCGGACAAGATGCTCGATTTCCCCGCGGTGACGCTGCTGCGCTTTTGGCACAATCACGGCTTCCTCGGGCTGGATACGCAGCATCCGTGGTGGACGGTGTTCGGCGGGGCGAAGTCGTATGTGGGCAAGATCACCGCGCCGTTTCGCGAGCGGGTGCTGCTGGGAAACCGCGCGGTGAAAGTGCAGCGCACCGCTTCGAGTGCAACGGTCACCGCTGCCGATGGCAGCGCACGCACTTTCGACAAAGTGGTGCTCGCGTCGCACGCGGATCAATCGCTCGCGATGCTCGCCGATCCGACCGAACTGGAGACGCGGCTGCTGCGCGAATTCAGATACCAGCCGAACACCGCGACGCTGCACACCGACCCGTCCTTCATGCCGCGCACGAAGCGCTGCTGGGCCGCGTGGAACTACCGCATCGACGCCGCGCCGGGCGGCGGCGTCCTGCCCACCACACACTACTGGATGAACCGCCTCCAGCGCGTCTCCGAGCGCGAGCAGTATTTCGTCTCGCTCAATTCGCACGACCGCGTCGCGCCGGAAAAAGTGCTGCGGCGCATCGAATACGAGCACCCCCTCTTCACGCTCGGCGCCATCGCCGCGCAGCGCGAGTTACCCGCGCTCAATCGCCTCTCGCCCGACCAGACGACCTACTACGCCGGCGCGTGGTTCAAGTATGGCTTCCACGAAGACGGCTTCACCAGCGGCCTCGACTGCGCCCGCGCCATCACCGGAGAACCGCTGTGGAACTGACGCGCGACAGCGAACTCCGGGGAGCACACGCGTCCCGCGTGTTGGTCGAGGCGTCCCGCCTCGACCCCCAGACTACGAAAACCGCCCCCTTGCAAATCAACGCTTCAACGACGCCGGAAGCATCCGGCGGGACGCCGACTGCGACAGGCGAGACGCCTGTGCTCCCCATCGCGAGCGTTCCGCTCGCGGATCGTTCCTGCGTTTACGAATGCTCGGTGATGCACCACCGGCTTTCGCCGCAGGAGCACCACTTCAGCTACCGCATCTTCATGCTGTCGCTCGACCTCGATGAACTCGACGCGCTCGATCGCCGCCTGCTCGGCTTCAGCCGCAACCGCTGGAACCTCTACACCTTCCGCGACCGCGATCACCTCACGCTGCCCGGGCTCGAAAAGGCGACCGTCCGCGAAAACCTCACCGCCTGGCTCGCGCAGCAAGGCGTCCTGCTCCCGGCCGATGCGCGGGTGCGACTCGTCACCCTGCCCCGCGTGCTCGGCTACATCTTCAATCCGGTTTCCTTTTTCTTCTGCGCCGACGCCACCGGCGCGCCGCTCTGCGCGGTGGTCGAGGTGGGCAATACCTTCGGCGAGTTGAAGCCGTATCTGCTCCGCGAACCCGCCAGCGAAAACTTCTTCCGCCTCGTCACGCCAAAACACTTTTACGTTTCCCCGTTCTCCGAACTCGACCTCAGCTTCGACTTCAAACTGCGCGTCCCCGGCGACACGCTCGACATCCACATCGACGACCGCGCCGGGGAAAAGCGCGTCCTCCTCAGCGCGCTCACTGGCCGCCGTGCGCCGCTCACCACCGCCCGGCTCTGGTGGCTTTCGCTGAAGTATCCGCTCATCACCTTGAAAGTGATCGCGCTCATCCATCTCCACGCCGCGCTGCTCTGGCTGCGCCGACTCCCCTTCCACCGCAAAGCCGCCAACCCGCAGCTCCAGCGCGACGTCTTCCGCCCACACTCTTCCATCGCACCCCGCACGCCATGAACGACACCAGCGTCACCGCCTCACCACTCGCTCCCGAACGCACCGCCAAACCCGCCGGCTTCTACCAGCGGCTCGTGCTCGACGCGTTCGCCAAGATGACCGCGGGCAGCCTCCGGCTCGATCTTCCGGATGGCACCACGCGTCGGTTCGGGGCGCCGGATGCGGAGGTGAAAGCGACGATTCAGGTGCGCGATGCGGCCTTCTTCCAGCGCTGCGTACTCTTCGGCGACATCGGGTTTGCCGAAAGCTATCTCGATGGCGAGTGGGAGACGGACTCCATCGAGCGCGTGATCGCATGGGCGATCCACAACGTCGAAAAGTCCCCCGGCATGACCGGCTCGAAGGTCCGCAGCCTCGCGCTCAACCTGCTCAAAATCGCCAACCGCGTGCAGCATCACCTTCGCCCAAACGACCTGCGCACCGCGCGGCGCAACATCGCCGAGCACTACGACCTCGGGAACGATTTCTACGCGCTCTGGCTCGACCCGACGATGACCTACTCCAGCGCCCGTTACACCGTGCCGGGGCAATCGCTCGAAGCCGCGCAGGTGGAAAAATACGACGCGCTCTGCCGCAAACTCCAGCTCCAGCCCACCGACCACGTGCTGGAGATCGGCAGCGGCTGGGGCGGCTTCACCTGCCACGCGGTGAAGCACTACGGCGTGCGCGTCACCACCGTCACCATCTCGGAGGAACAGGCGAAGTATGCCCGAGAGCGATTCATCCGCGAGGGTATTGCCGATCGCGTGGACCTCCGGCTGCAGGATTACCGGACGATCGAGGGGCAGTTCGACAAGATCGTCTCGATCGAAATGATGGAAGCGCTCGGCGACCGCTACCTGCCCGCGTATTGCGAAACGCTCCACGCCCGGCTCAAGCCGCACGGCCTCGTCGGCCTGCAATACATCACCGTGCCCGACGTGCGCCACGCCGAGCTTCGCCGCGGCATCGACTTCATCCAAAAGCACATCTTCCCCGGCTCACTCCTGCTCAGCGTCAGCCGCGTGAATGAGAGGCTGAACCGCACCGGCGACCTCTTTCTTCACCACCTCGAAGACCTCGGCGCGAGCTACGCGAAGACGCTGAATGTGTGGTGGCAAAACTTCAACGCCCGCGCCGCCGACGTGCGCGCACAGGGCTTCGACGAACGATTTATCCGCAAATGGAACTACTACCTCCAATACTGCGAAGCCGCCTTCGCCACGCGCAACATCAGCGTCGTCCAAGCCATCTACACGCGGCCAAACAACCCGTCGCTGCACCGTCCCTACTGACCGATGAACAACAGTCCAAACTCGGGTAGGGCCGCCACGGGTACGGCCGCCGCGGGTACGGCCGCCGCGGGTAGGGCCGCCACACTCCCCGATGAGTCAGGGAACCCGCGGCGCGGCTTCCCTACCGCGGCGGGCCGACCGGTCAACGTCGGCACCGCCGAACGCCTCGCCGCGGGGGCGCTCGCCGGCGCGCTCTTCATCTCCATTCTCCGCAAGCCGACGCCGCTGAAACTCCTCAGCCTCGGCTGCCTCGTCTATCGCGCCACGCAGGGCCACTGCTACGGCTACGAATGGCTCGGTGTCCGCACCTGCCAGCTCCCCGAGCGACCATGATCATTTTCCTCCGCATCGCCTTCCTCATCGTGCTCGTGGCCATGCTGGCCGTGACAGGCTGGGCGAGCAGCATCGTCGCCCTGTGGAATACCCCGCGCGCCGTGGCCACGCATCCATGGTTCATCGCCACGCTGTTCGACACTTACCTCGCCTTCCTCACCTTCTGGGCGTGGGTTGCTTACAAGGAAGTGTCTGTTGTTGCGAAGGTCGCGTGGCTCGTGGCCATCCTGCTCCTCGGCAATATCGCCATGGCCATTTACCTGCTCATCCAGCTCTTCCGCCTGCCGACGACGGCGACGATGGAGCAGCTCCTTCTCCGGAGGAAATGAACGCCCCCGCGGCGATCCCGGCCGAACCGGAAGGGCGCGCGTCCTTCTGGCAGCGGCGTGTCGTCGCGCCGATCGTCGGGCAACTCCGGCAGGGCATCACGCCGGAGAAAATCGCGCTCACCATCGCGCTCGGGCTGGTGCTCGGCAGCTTCCCGATTCTCGGCAGCACCACGCTGCTCTGCGGTCTCGCCGCGCTCTGGCTGCGACTGAATCAGCCGATCATCCAGCTCGTGAATTACGTCTCCTATCCGCTGCAGCTCGCTCTGCTCATCCCGTTCTACCGCGCGGGCGAGATGCTCTTTCGCCAACCGCCTACGCCGCTTTCCATCCCGTTGATGTTCGAGCGGTTCACTGCGGATTTTTGGCAGTTCCTCCGCGACTACGGCATGATCGCCGTCCACGGCATCGTCGTCTGGTGCCTGCTCGCGCCGCTCGCCGCAGCCGTCATCTACTACACGCTGCGCTCACCGTTGCGGGCGCTGTCCTCCCGGATTGCAAGATGAGCATGAATCCACAGCTCCGGGGAGCACACGCGTCCCGCGTGTTGGCGACGGCGTCCCCGCCGTCGCGGACTTTCATTTCACCGCGGCAACATCCTGGCCGCCTCACTCAGTTGAGGAATCCACGTTGCATCACCCCTTCACGACACGCCTCGCCTCACGAAGTTCGTCCCGGCGGGACGCCGAGACCAACACGCGGGACGCGTGTGCTCGCCGGATTGTCCACCCACGCCCCCTCGTTATGCTGACGCTCCTCCTCATCGCTCTCGCCGTTGCTGCGACTTACTTCGCCATCACCTGGGCGGTCAGCGTCCGCATTCGCAACTACGGCCTGCTCGACGCCGCGTGGTCCTACGGCGTCGCCATTCTCGCGCCGATCTACGCGTTGAACGCTCCCGGCTACCCACCGCGCATCTGGATCGCCACGGCCATCGGCGCGGCGTGGAGCTTGCGGCTCGGCACACACATTCTCGTCCGCGTGCTGCGGCATCACCCGGTCGAAGACGTGCGCTATGAGACGCTGCGCAAACGCTGGCCCGGCACCGGCATGTTCCTCGTCTTCTTCGAGCTGCAGGCCGTCGTTGTTGTCGTCTTCTCGCTGCCGTTCCTGTTCGCCGCGTTCAACCCCAACCCCACCCTCGCGCCGATCGAAATCATCGGCCTCGCCATCGCTCTCCTTTCGCTTGGCGGTGAAACGCTCGCCGATCGGCAGATGAACGCCTTCAAGGCGGACCCAGCAAACAAAGGCAAGGTTTGTCAGGCCGGGCTCTGGCATTACTCGCGGCATCCAAATTATTTCTTCGAGGCCCTCATCTGGGTCGGTTTTTTCCTCTTCGCCCTCGGCTCTCCGCATGGCTGGTGGACGCTGAGTTGCCCGCTGCTGATGCTCTACTTTCTGTTGAAAGTGACCGGCATCCCGCTCACCGAGGAACACTCCCTGCGCAGCCGCGGCGACGCTTACCGCGAGTATCAGCGCACCACGAGCGCCTTCATTCCCTGGTTTCCGCGGCGGTAGTTTGATGGGCGCACCGCACGCCCGGTGTGGACTGCGGGGGGTGCGATTCCGGCCCGGCGCGGCGCGTCAACGGACAGTCACAAAACTGTTGCGTGGCTATCACCTACCAGAGTTTCCAGTCGGGCGTATGGCTCTAAGTGCGTCCATTCCGGCGCGGAATCATCCGCGCCTGAGACGCCACGAAACCACCACCATCTCACTGCTACCGCATCGCCCACATGAACTCCTCTGGACCCCTCACCCGTTCCATTTTCTCCCGCCTGGCCGCCCTCTCGGCCGCCATCGTCTTCCCCACGCTCGCCTGGGCGGAAGGACTCACCATCCTCCACGTCGGCGACCAGGAATCCTGGCTCCTCTCTGCGCAGGGCAATCTGCGCGACGATAACAGCCAGCCCATCTCCTTCTACGGCGGCGTGGACCGCCTCGCCACGGTGATCGCGAACGCCTCCAGCGCCGCCACCACGGCCGGTCGGTTCGTGCTCAAGCTGAATGCCGGCGACTCCTTTCTGCCCGGCCCGCGCCTCACCGCCAGCTTTGCCAATCTCGCCACCGCCCACCCGGACGGCGGCCAGGATTTCTACGACGCCATCGCCCTGCGCCGCATCGGCTTCGATGCCTCCATCTTTGGCAATCACGAGTTTGACCTCGGTCCGACCGTCGCCGCGCGCTTTGCCGAAGTCTCCGGCTCGTCGTTCCTCTCGTTGAATCTGAACTTCAGCGCCACACCTGCCTTTACCGCCCTCGAGACCGCGGGCAAGGTCGCCGGCTCGAAAGTCATCACCACGCCGGGCGGCAAGAAAGTCGGCATCATCGGCGTCACCACCCCGCTCCTCCCCATTATCTCCTCGCCGGGTGCGGTGAATCTCACCGCCGGCTTCAGCGCGGCCAATTCCGAACTGCAAAATCTCCAGGCTCTTCTCCCCTTCGTCCAGCAGGAGGTGAATGAACTGCGTACCATCGAAGGCGCGACCCTCGTCATCGTCGTCAGCCATCTGCAAAACGCCCAAAACGAACGGACCGTCCTCATTCCCGGCCTCACCGGCGTGGATCTCGTGGTCTCCGGCGGCGGTCACGAACTGATGACCGATCCGGATGACTTGCTCATCAATGGTGGAGTCGCCGCGACCTTCATCACCCATCCCATCTACGCCAATAATCTCAACGGCACGCCCACCCCGCTCGTCACCAGCCACTTCGGCAACCGCTACGTGGGTGAGGTGAATCTTACTATCGACGACACCACCGGCCTGCTGACCAGCGTGGACTCCTCGAAGATGCGCCGCGTCTCCGGCTTCGCCAGCGACCTCGACCGCGTCACCGGCGACTCCGTGCTCTTCAGCTCCGTCGTCACCCCAGTGCGGAACTACATCAGCGCGCTCAACGCCCAGCTCATCGGTACCACCGGCGTCCGCCTCAATGCCGATCGCCTGGGCGCGACCAACGTGAACTACGCCCCCGGCATCCGTAAATCCGAGACGAATCTCGGTAACCTCGTCGCCGACGCCAACCGCTTCGCCGGCGGGGCCGAAGTCGCGATCCAGAATGGCGGCGGCGTCCGCGTCTCCGTCGCCGGGCCGGGCAATCTCTCCGTGGGCGATACCTTCAACGTGCTGCCTTTCACCAACCTGATCAAAACCGCGCCGGTGATGAACGCCACTCAGCTCAAGGACATCCTCGAGCACGGCTTCGGCGCCACCAATACCAACACCATCGGTGGCGAAGATGGCCGCTACCCGCAGGTCTCCGGCATGAAGGTCTTTTACAACACCAACAATACCCGCCGCACCACCCTCGGCACCGGCACCCGCGTCCAGCGCGTGGTGCTCGACGACGGCACCGTGCTCATCGATGCCGGCGCGGTGGTGAACAGCACCCGCACCTTCTCTTTCGCCACCATCGACTTCACGGCCAATGGCGGCGACGGCTACCCCTTCACGGCCAATGGCGTTGTCTTTGCCAACACGGTCAACACCATCACCTACCAGGAGGCGCTCGCGTCCTTCATCGAGACCCCGAAGACCGCCGGCGGCCTCGGGCGCGTCAATGCCGCCGATGGTGATGAAGTCGCCAACACCATGTACGCCGCGACCAGCGCCCAGGACCTCCACGGTCGCATCATCGACCTCGCCGTGGCCGTGGCCAATGTCGGCCCCGCCTTCACCGGCAACGGCGCCCGTGAAATCATCGTCGGCAGCGCCGGCGACAATGTGATCACCGGCGGCGGCGCAGCCGACACGATCACCGGCGGCGCGGGTGGCGACACCTTCGTCTATACCGGCGTGCGCGACGCGGGCGACATCATCACCGACTTCACGCCCTACGCGGATAAGATCCAGCTCACCGCGCTGCTCACCAGCATCGGCTTTAGCGGACCCAATCCCTTTGCCACCGGCCACCTCCAGGTCGTGGACGGCATCGGCGGCGTGAGCCTCCAGTACGATACCGATGGCACCGCCGGCGCCGCTCCCGCCCGTCCGCTGGCCACCCTGCGCGGCCTCGTCCGGCACCAGATCGTCCCCGGCCGCGACTTCATTTTTTAAGCCGCACCACCCACACCTGAAACCACACGCCCACACCGCAAACCACACCACTTCATGAACCTAAAAGCACTCGCACTCCTCAGCCTCGCCGGCTTCTCGCTCTCTGGAGCGGCCCACGCCGCCATCACCAACGGCGGTTTCAGCTCCGGCCTCACCGGTTGGACGACCACCGGAGACGTCAGCGTCCAATCCGGCGCCGCCTTCCTCACCACGGCCTCCACGGCCTTCGACGACGACGCGCCCTCCCTGGCCGGCGCGTTCAACTCCTCCGGCAACGCCGCCGTCGATACCACGGGCGTCCTCGACGCCTTCTCCGGTCTCGGCGTCGGCGCGCTCGACCCGGACCCCAGCAGCCTCATCTTCGCCTTCGAAGGCTCGGCGCTGAAGCAGACCTTCAGCGTGAATGCCGGTGACACGCTCAGCTTCGACTGGCAGCTCGTCACCAACGATCCCGCCGCCGACTACGCCTACGTGGTCATCAATGGCGCGAAGACCAACCTCGCCCTGGCCAGCATCGCCAGCACGGCTTCGACCCCTTTCGCCTTCGAATCCGCCGCCAGCCTTTTCAGCCAGACCTTTGCCACCGCGCAATCGGTCACCCTAGGCCTCGGCGTGGTCGATGTGAATGACTTCAGCGGCACCACCGCCTTGCGGCTGGATAATGTGACGCTTACCCCGATCCCCGAGCCCTCCACCGCCGCCTTCGGCCTGCTCGCCGCCGCCGCGATGGTCCGCCGGCGCCGCGCTCGCCAGGGATAAACCGCGGCTCCCGCCTGCCGCCGCCCGCAGTCCCCGACGCCCTGCCAGTTCGCTGGCAGGGCGTTTCTGCTCTCCGGGCAAGTGCAGGCCGAGGGGCCAGCAAAGGCGGTTTCCGCGTTCGCCGCTGGTCGAGGTGCTCGGCATCTGCCATGACACGGCAGGCGCACTACTCACCGGCCATGATCAATCTCGACTCTCTCCTCGAAACCAACGTCGTCCCCGATCCGCTGATCCGCATCGGCATCCGGCATCTGCTTGCCGAGACGCTGCGCGAGAAGACGGCGCCGAATGTGGAGGCGCAGCGAGCGGCGGTGCTCGCGCATATCGCGGGGCTGAAGCAGAGCCCGATCGCGATCCAGACGCGCGATGCGAACGAGCAGCACTACGAGGTGCCGACGCGCTTTTATCAGCTCTGCCTCGGGCGGCGGCTGAAATACAGCTCGGGACTATGGACCGAGGGCGTGACGACCCTCGATGAGGCGGAGGAGAAGATGCTCGCGCTGACTTGCGAGCGGGCGGAGCTAGCGGGCGGGCAGCGCATTCTGGAGCTGGGCTGCGGGTGGGGTTCGCTGTCGCTCTGGATGGCGGAAAAATATCCCACGGCGCAGATCACGGCGGTGTCGAACTCGCGGACGCAAAAGGAACACATCGACGCCGAGGCGGCGCGGCGCGGCTTCACGAATCTCACCATCATCACCGCGGACATGAACGTCTTCGACATCGAGGCGCCGTTCGACCGCGTGGTGAGCGTCGAGATGTTTGAGCACATGAAGAACTACCAGCTTCTCCTCGCGAAAGTGGCGCGCTGGCTGGTTCCGGGCGGCAAACTTTTCGTCCACATCTTCACCCACCGCGAGCTGGCCTATCACTACGAGGACAAGGGGCCGAACGACTGGATGACCCGCTACTTTTTCGCCGGCGGGCAAATGCCGAGCGACGACCTGCTGCTCTACTTTCAGAACGATCTGCGCATCGAGCAGCACTGGTGCGTGAGCGGCACGCACTACGCAAAAACCGCCGAGGCCTGGCTGGAAAACATGGACCGCAATCGCAAGGAAATCTGGCCGCTTTTTGAATCCACCTACGGTGCCGACAAAACCAAACGCTGGTGGGCCTACTGGCGCGTTTTCTATCTCGCCTGCGCGGAACTCTGGGGCTATCGCGGGGGCGATGAATGGCACGTCTCGCACTATCTCTTTCGGAAACCTTGAGCCGCCGATGAAAACGATCCTCACGATTTTCTGCGTCCTCCTGACTGCTGGCGCGTTCGCCGCGGAACCCGTCGAGGCGCTGATTGCGAAAGGCGATGCTTTCGACCGGCAGCTCAAAACGCGCGAGGCGCTGGCCGCCTATCTCGAAGCCGAAAAAGTCGCGCCGAAGAACGCGGAGGCGCTGCACAAGATCGCGAAGCAATATGCCGAGCTGATGCCGGAAACCTCGGCGAAAGCCGAGAAACGCAAGCTCGGCGAACAGGCGCTCGACTACGCGAAGCGCTCCGTGGCGCTCGACCCCCGCAGCGCGAAGGCGCAGCTCTCCGCGGCGATCTGCTACGGCCGGGTCGCTTCGCTGGTCGATAACCGCACCAAGATCGAATACTCGCGGCTGGTGAAGGAGCACGTCGAACGCGCGATCAAGCTCGACCCTTCCGACAGCTACGGCTGGCATGTGCTCGGCGCGTGGAACTACGAGCTGGCCAATCTCAACGCGGTGCTGCGCGGGATCGCCGGGCTGATCTACGGCACCCTGCCCGCGGCCTCGAACGACAAGGCGCTGGAGAGCTTCAAAAAAGCGCTCGAGCTCGCGCCGCAACGCGTGGCGCATCACATCGAACTCGGCCGCACCTACGCCGTCCTCGGGAAGAAGGATCTCGCACGCGCGGCGCTGCAAAAGGGCTTGTCGCTGCCCAGCCGCGAGAGAGACGACGAGGAGACGAAAGCGCGCGGACGCAAGGCGCTGGCGGAGCTGTAACGCGGGGCGTCGTTCCGAAGACTACTCACCGACAAAGACGATCGGTCCCTTGGCCAACGGCACGCCGCCGGCCTGCTCCACGCTGATCGCAAATTTGTCCACGCTCGTGATCGGCTGGTCGGGGCGGAAGATCAGCTTCGCCGTGCCGTTGGGCTCGACCGGGAGCACGCCGCCGTTCACCGGCGCGGGATACTTCGGATCGATGACCCAGAGTTGGTAATCTTTGCCCGCGCCGGCCTGCTGGAGATTGGCGAGCTTGATCACGCCGCGCTGATCCTGCGGATCCCAAACGACGATGACGCCCGCCTTGGCAAACTCCGCCACCTGCGAGCCTAGGGACGCAATCTTCACCTGCGCGAGCGCGTCGCGTCCGCGCAGTTGGGTGATCTCGTCGCGCAGTTCGGCCACGAGTTCCCCCTGGCTCCTCGCCTGCGTCTCATAGACGAGCAGCCGTTCGGCGAAGGACGTCGCATTGTCCTCCGCCTTCTGCGCGGCGGTTTGGGCGCGGGTGATTTCGTTCTTCGCGCGCCCGGCTTCCGCGAGCCAGCGGTTGCGATCCGCGTAAATGAATCCCGTGGTCACGGCGAAGCCGGCGGCGAGCGCCCACGGCAGCCAGACGGGGCGAGGGCGCGGAGCCGGGGCCAGGGCTTGCAGCAGCGGCACTTCTTCGCTGCCGGCGATGGCGAGCACGCGGGCGCGCAGCCCCGGCGGCGGCGCGATGGGCGGCGCGGTGTGGGCCACGGCGGCGAGACTTTCGCGCAGGTCGTCGACGAGCCGGCGCAGCTCGGCGTCGCTCTGCATCCAGGCCTCAAATTCCCGCAGCGCTTCGCTTTCCAGCCCGCCGAGGAGGTACTCGATCGCGAGATCATGGCCGGCGTCGTCGATCATGCGACCTCCTTCAGGCATTCGCGCAGCTTGAGCAGGCCGCGGCGGATGCGCGCTTTGATCGTGCCGAGCGGAGCGGCGAGGCGTTCCGCGATTTCCTCATGGGTGAGGCCGTTGAAGAAGGCGAGTTCCACTGCTTCCTTTTGCTCCGCCGGAATCTGCGCGAGCGCCGAGCGGACCGCCGTCTGCTGCTCGCGGAAGGCGGGAGCCGCCGCGGAACGGTCGTCCTGTTGGGGAAAATGCAGCGCTTCCGTGGCCGCCCCGTCGAGCGTGCGAGCGCGGCGCTGGCGGTGCCGCAGGCGGTCGATCGCCTTGTTGCGAAAGATCATCACCGCCCAGGTGAAGGCGCTGCTCCGGGCCGCGTCGTAGGTCTCGGCCCGCCGCCAGACATGGGCGAAACCTTCCTGCACGACGTCCTCGGCTTCCTTTTCATCGCGCAGCACGCGGTGGACGAGCGAGTAGAGGCCGGGCGAAAAGCGGTCGTAGAGCTGGGCAAAGGCCACCTCGTCGCCGCCGGCCACCCGTTGGAGCAGATCGGCATCGAGTTGACGGCTGGCGTCACTGGGCGGCGTCATGTTCTGACAAGGTGCGGCACATGAAATCGAGGCAGGATGAGAATAGTACGCGGGCTTCGGCGCGCCCGGCGAGAGTGCGAAGACGAGCGAAAGAGAGCAATCACCGAACACATAAGATAAGACGCGAGGGTGCCGGTGTAGGGATGCAGTCCATTTCGGGAGATTCTTTTATAGAATCCATAATCCGGGCACGGGCGATGCTAAACAGGTCTGCATGATTTCGCTTTCGACATTGGCCGACACCCCCGAACACGACGCTGACCGCGTGCAGCCGGGAGCCGCCGCGGCCCGGCCGAACTGCTACTCGCTCACCATCTTCACCCAGCGCTGGAAGGAGGTGCGCGACTTCTACGCGAACCTGCTCAACGCCACGATCCTCAGCGAGCGCACCGACCGCTACTGCGAGATGGAACTCGGCGGCCTGCCGATCTGCCTGCACCAGTGCGAGCACGGTGAAGTGGTCAGTTACTTCCACATCTACCTCGCGCTGAAAAATCGCGAGACCGTCCTCGCCGAGCTGCGCCGCCGCGGGATCATCGTCACCAGCGTCGGTCCTTACACAAATTTTCGCGACCCGGAAGGCCGCGTGGTCAAACTCTCCGAGGAGAAGACCCTCGTTTCCTAAAACGGGCTGAGCGAGTCCTGGGGGAAGAGCTACGACTTCTTCCGCGCCCGCTCAGTCCGTAAGGAAATGCGCGCTGCGCCCGCGTAGAGATTCAGCGAGCTGCCGCGCACGAATCCCGCAAGCGTCTGCCCACTCTCCGTCGCGAAATCCACGGCGAGGCTCGTGGGCGCAGAAATCGCGGCGACCACCGGGATGCCGGCGGCGTGCGCCTTCTGCATCATCTCGAAGGAAACGCGCCCGCTGAGCAGGACGATGTGACCGGCGAGCGGCGTGCGTTTTTCCAGCAGCGCCCAGCCGATGAGTTTGTCGAGCGCGTTGTGGCGGCCCACGTCTTCGCGCGCGGCGAGCAGCGTGCCCTCGGCATCGAACAGCGCGCAGGCGTGCAGACCGCCGGTCGTTTTGAAATCCTCCTGCGCCGCGGAGAGCCGTCGCGGCAGCGCGAGCAACACCTTCGCGGAAATGCGAACGTCGTCCTCCAATGGCCGTCGGCGCTTGATCACACTCTCGATCGTCGCCTTGCTGCACACGCCGCAGCTCGAACTGGTGAAAACGTGGCGGGTCAGCTTGTCGAGTTCCGCCGAATCGGGACGCACCAGCGCGGCGTCCACCGCGTTGCCTTTGCCCGCACCCGCGGGGGCGACACAAGTCGTGATGTCGAAAAGATCACGCGCCGATTTGATCACGCCCTCGGTGAGGAGGAAGCCGGCGGCGAGTTCGCGGTCGTGGCCGGGAGTGCGCATCACCACGGCGATCGAGCGGCCTTCCACGCGCACTTCGAGCGGCTCCTCGATGGCCAGTTGATCGTCCACCGGCGCCTGGAGGCGGCCATTTTTCCAGCGCTGGATGGGGACAGTGGAGGTCATGCTGCGAGCGGCATCTTCCCGAAGCCGCCAGCGCCCGGCAAGGCGCGTATGGAGGGCGATGATTCATGGCCGTTTTCTTTCTGCGCGAAGACCAGCAGACCGTGCGGATCGCCCGGCGGGACTCGGGCATCTTCACCACGGCGGCCGCGGAGGCCATCCTGCATTGACGCGAGCTGACGCTTTGCCCTAGCCTCCGGCCACTCTCTCGGGTGCCCTATGAACGAATCCGACCCTGATCTCCCG
>Ga0209181_10003918_pt1 | contig 22520 bp, 23 predicted proteins | sample MAT05_FD_187208 | JGI IMG/M metagenome (GOLD analysis project Ga0209181, IMG submission 187208) | Freshwater microbial communities from Lake Fryxell liftoff mats and glacier meltwater in Antarctica - MAT-05 (SPAdes) (version 2) | ecosystem: Environmental > Aquatic > Freshwater > Ice > Liftoff...
CCCAGGCACCAACCATCACGTGGGGGCGCTCGCTTGCCGCGCCCAAACACACAACACGACAAAGCCGCGCACGTAGGGGCGCTCGCTTGCCGCGCCCAAACACACAACACGACAAAGCCACGCACGTAGGGGCGCTCGCTTGCCGCGCCCAAACAACAACACGACAAGCGCCCCTAGAATTTTCTCCACATGCCGTTATATTGTTCTCTGGGTTCAGGGGAGAACAAGCATGTTGCCACCACGCTACTGGTTTTATGTATTCTGTCTGCTGGCTACGGCAGTTTTGCTCGCGCTGCTTTTTCTCGCTCCTGCGCACGACTGGCTTTATTTTTTTCTGATCGTTTTTTCCGGTTTGAGTGCGGTGGGCACACTCGATTTATTGCAAAGCAAACAGGCAGTGCGACGCAATTATCCTATCCTCGCGCATTTTCGTTATGCACTTGAATCGATTGGTCCGGAAATTCGTCAATATTTTATTGAATCTGATACGCAAGAAAATCCATTCTCGCGGCAACAACGTGCCATTGTTTATCAACGCTCAAAAAATGTCATGGACAAACGTCCGTTCGGCACACAAATGGATGTTTATGCCGATGACTACGAGTGGATTAATCATTCCCTGCAGCCGGCAAAAATTGATTCGCATGATTTCCGCATCACGATCGGGCCCGGTCGTGCCAAACCATATTCGGCGAGTGTCTTCAATATTTCGGCGATGAGTTTTGGCTCGTTATCGGCCAATGCCATTCGTGCCTTGAATGAAGGCGCCAAACGCGGCGGTTTTTATCACGACACCGGTGAGGGTTCCATTTCGCAATATCATCGTGAACGTGGAGGCGACCTAGTTTGGGAAATAGGCTCGGGCTACTTTGGTTGCCGCGACAGCGAGGGTAATTTTAGCGAAGAAAAATTTGTCCTCAATGCCAATAGCGATCAAGTCAAAATGATCGAGATCAAGCTCTCTCAAGGCGCGAAGCCGGGGCAGGGCGGCATATTGCCGGCAGCAAAAGTGTCACCCGAAATTGCTGCCGCGCGTGATGTGCCGGTCGGCGTGGATTGCGTTTCGCCGGCAAAACATTCGGCATTTTCGACACCAAAAGAATTACTGCAATTTATCGACCGCTTGAGAAATCTATCCGGCGGCAAGCCAGTAGGTTTCAAATTTGCAGTGGGTCATCCCTGGGAATGGTTCGCCATTGCCAAAGCCATGCATGAAACCAATATTCTTCCGGATTTTATTGTGGTCGATGGCGGCGAAGGCGGCACCGGTGCTGCACCACTGGAATTTACCGATCACGTTGGCGCGCCATTACGCGAGGCACTTTTATTGGTGCATAACACCTTGGTGGGTTTGAATCTGCGGCAGCATATTCGTATTGGTGCCGCGGGTAAGGTCGTCACGGCATTCGATATTGTTCGCACGCTAGCATTAGGCGCGGATTGGTGTAACGCGGCACGTGGCTATATGTTCGCGCTTGGCTGCATCCAATCGCAAAGCTGCCATACCGATCGTTGCCCAACCGGAGTTGCTACCCAAGACCCGCAACGACAAAAAGCATTGGTGCCAGAAGACAAAGCCACGCGGGTTTATCATTTTCACGAAAATACCCTGAAGGCATTGAAAGAGTTAGTTGCAGCTGCCGGTTTGCAGCATCCCGATGAAATCGGCCCCGAACATATTATTCGTCGGGTGTCTTCCACCGAGGTTCGTGCATTGGCCGTGTTGCATCGCTTTTTGAAACAAGGAGATTTGCTGGGCGATGAATTACCTAACCATCCAGCCTTCCAAGCCTTCTGGGCAGAAGCCAGTAGTGAGGCGTTTCAAGCACCGACAAAAGTAAGAGCATTACGTGGCAGCAAAGTGCAATAAGCTCGATTTTCATTGACCCAACAGGCACTTAAACGTAAAATTCGCGCCTCACCGGGCGGTTAGCTCAGCGGTAGAGCATTGCCTTCACACGGCAAGGGTCGCAGGTTCGAACCCTGCACCGCCCACCATATCCACTAAAAAGCCACCTATGCAGGTGGCTTTTTAGTGTGATCTGCAAACAGAAATTAATTCTCCCTGTCGGCATTCCAGAATTTCATTCCCATCTCGACAAATCCAATTTCTGAATTAATTGTGCTCTGGATAACTACGATATTCAATCTTTCGCGTGGCCATTCAGGGTCCTTAAATTGATCAAGATTGTTTAGCCAGCGTGAGCAAATAGCCATTTGCTCGGTAAGTTCAGCTTTTATTTTTGTTTGGTCTGCAAGCCATGCATTCGAGTCGCCTGATTTTTTAGCCGCATTCATTCGACGCCGGATGACCAGCTCTCTTTCTTGCGCGACGCCAAGCTCGTATAAAAATGAGTCTTGCCCAATTTTGTAGGGGCGTATGGTTTGATAAAATTTTTCGTACGCGCCTTTGAATAAACTAGTGCTGTTGCGAATTTTTAGCAATTCCGAGTTTGTAGTGTTACCGGGGATAAGTGCAAGCTGATCGTTATGCAGTTTGATGGTGCCTTCCAGCTCGGTACGCAGCCGTCTTTTTGTTTCGACCTGTGCTTTATAATCTTTTGTAGCAAGCTTCTTAAGTACATCGGAACTAGCCGTGAATTGATCCCGGGCGACTTCAATTTTGGCTTGATAGGCAAGCACTTGCTTAAGTATTCCCGCTTCGTTTGAGTCGGCAGTTTGGATGCTGAAGGAATTGTAAAGTTTTTCGTAATACTCATTGAATTGAGGCGCGTTCTGCCGAACTTTTAGCATTTCTGCATTGGTAGTTGCTTCGGGAATCAGTGCCACTAGGTCCTTATGCAGCTTGACGATAGCTTCAATTTCGATACGCAAACCTTTTTTTGCATCGGCCTGCGCTTTGTGTTCAGTAGCCGCCAAGCTTATCTGCGCATTGTGATTAGCGCGAAATTGATTTTGCGCCGCATTAATTTTATTTTGCTGTGCATGTACTTGGTCCAGTATCTTGATTTCTTTGGGGTCAGTGCTTTGTATCGGTGCACTTTGCGTACGTGCTGCACTCATGAGTGCCTGAGTCTCAAGCAGCTTGGCTTTTGCCGGGGCATAGTTGCCTTGAACGGATCTTCTGAAGGATTTTTCAGCAAGGTCATACCTTTTTGCTTCAAATGTTTGCATACCTAATAAATAGGCGGCTTCACCGAAATGTTTGGAATCAGATTTTGCTACTTGAAAAAATAACTTGGCCGCTTCTTGCGTATTTCCGCTGGCTTTCAAGCCGATGGCGCGAGTCATTATTTCAATGGCCTGTTCATCGGTAATTTTTTCGATAGGTGCCGGAGCAGATTGTGCCAATGCCATGGTCGGCGCGAAGCATAGTAATAACGACGATAAAATCAGCGACTTTATTGCACTTGCCATAGTGTATTAATCCAATTCTTAGCTAGCAGCGAGCATAGGTGCTCTTGGCCGCATTAAACAGGAAGAGCGTGTTAATTCTTGTAAAGCCCCTGCGATAAACCTGCTTACCAAATTTCCATGGCGTTAGCGATACGTCTGCTTTGATTTATTCATACGCCCTTTGCTCATCTGCTCATAGCACGGCCCTTGGGCCCGACCCGTGGGAGCCGTTTCACCAGACTTTTAGTTTTGCAGAATGCTACACATGGCCAACATCAATCTCGCTTAGCACTGAGCAAGAAAGTGTCGTTCGAACGCGGCCTCCAACGAATCGAATAATTTATTTGTTGGCGTCAACGCTTCCTGCTGTATGCCAAAGCAAGTCGGCCAGCTCGTGTGCTTCTTTGCGATCTTGGTCATTTCTCAATGCAATTGATATTTCACCGCCGTTAGTCAGCAGGCGCAGCATGGTTTCCATGCCCTGATTATTTTTAGCGATTGGAAAAACGCAAACAATATTGCGCAATAAAAACGTGTGTCCCGCTACCGCGTGAGCAATGGTCATGATTTTCCCCTATAGGAAATGACAGGCTGGGCTTGAATTCAAAGCCCGTCAAGCTATTAATGGCAATAATAATTATTGGTCGCCCGCAAGCGGCCTCCTACGGATCTGTGTGCCTCTAGTAGGAGGGCCCTCGGGCCCGAATGGTGGGAGCGCCTTTAGGCGCGATATATCACGCGGGATATGTCGCGCCTAAAGGCGCTCCGGAATAAAAACGGCAGCCTTGGCTGCCGTTTTGTTTAAACAGGAAAGAATAATTATTACTTGATACAGCTAGCCAGATTCTCATCTAAATTTGTTTGGAACTCATCTTTGGCTGCCGATAACTTTTCATCATCGCCGGCAACTGCAACCGCTTCTGCATCGCTTTTGGTGATTTGATCTTCGGTGGCATCCGGCAGCATGCTGACCATACTGAGCAAATTCGCTTTCACTTTCTTGTCGCCCAGTTTGCTGATTTGTTTGTCGAGCAGGCAGGCGCAGGAAGCCTCATCGCCGCTGTAAACCGTTGTGCATTGTTCAAGCCATGCCTGTTTTTCGAGTGGGCTGAATTTAGCGTCTTCGGCGTGCAAAGGGCCTGCGGCGGCAAGAAGTGCAAGGGCAAAAATCATTTTCATAGGTTTCTCCGGTAATGGTGATGTTTTCAGGTTTGCCATGAGCCTGATGCAAAGTTTATGAATAATAATAGCCGCATTTGTTAAAAAGTTCGCATCTGTCGCCAAAATAAGGTAAGGTGCGCCCGACTGTTGTGCTGGCGCTTTGCGTTTAGAACGCAGTTTCACTAACGAAAATCGTTTCGTGATTCTTTTAATTGTTTTAAGGAAATATGTTTATGTCAGATCGTCAAATCGGTACTGTGAAGTGGTTCAACGACGCTAAGGGTTTTGGATTTGTTACCCCGGAAAGCGGCGATGATGTGTTTGTGCACTTCCGTTCAATACAAGGTAACGGCTTCAAGTCGCTGCAAGAAGGCCAAAAAGTGAGCTTCGTGCTCGTGAAAGGTCAAAAAGGTATGCAAGCTGACGAAGTGCAGCCCATGTAAGTTCCGATTTCGGAATTCTAAAAACCCCGCTTGGCAACAAGCGGGGTTTTTTATTGCTCAATATCGCCCAAGCAAGCGAAAACTTGCGATGATGCAGCCTCTTGATAGGAGTTTTTAGATGCAACTTTACTATGCGCCAGGTTCGGCCAGCTTTGTTGTACATTGGTTATTGATTGAATTGAATGCTGAGCACGAACTGGTTCCAATGGATTTGCAGGCCAAAGCGCATAAGTCGGCCGAGTATTTGAAACTCAATCCCAATGGTGTTGTGCCCACTCTGATTATTGATGGCAAGGCGGTTTACGAGTCACCCGCATTGGTCATGCATTTGGCCGATCTTTATCCCGAAGCCGGACTTGCTCCTGCGATTGGTACACTAGAACGTGCGCAATATTATCAATGGATGTTCAATCTGGTGAATCCCTTGCAATCGGCCATGCGGCACTGGTGGTATCCAGCCGAAGCCGCCGGTGAGGTCAATAGTGAAGCAGCACAACTTTCTGTTCGCGAACGCGTCGAAAATTGCTGGCATCGTCTTGATGCCCATCTTGCCGAGAACGGACCGTATTTATTGGGCGATAAAATATCGGCAGCGGATTTCATGTTGACCATGCTGATGCGCTGGACGCGTAACATGCCCAAACCCGCCACCCATTGGCAGCATCTGAATGCATTGGCGCTGAAAATGAAAGCGCGTCCATCATTCAAGACTCTATACGAGCGCGAAGGCCTGACCGAGTGGCAATAACTAAAAAAACTGTGCTGCTTGCTGGTGCTACCGGCTTGGTCGGCAATGCTGTCTTGCAGCGCTGTGTCGCTGATAGAACGATCGCTGCCATCGTGGTGCCTAGCCGACGACCGGTCAGTATCAAGCACCCCAAAATTCGCAATGTGGTGATGGATTTACTTGGTGGAGAAAATGGCGATCCGTCTCCGGCATTGTCAGACGCCATCGCCAAAGCCAGCGGCGGAGAAATCGATGCCTATATTTCTGCGCTTGGCACCACAATAAAAACGGCCGGCTCACGCGAAGCTTTTATTTCAGTTGATCGTGATCTAGTGTGCCGATTTGCCGAAATTGCTAAACAGCATAGCGCCCAGCAAGTCATCTTCGTTTCATCAGTCGGAGCCACTCGGCAAACGAATAATTTTTACCTGCGAGTGAAAGGCGAAACCGAAGATTTGCTCGAGCGTATGAAATTTGACCGCGTTGATATTTTACGCCCGGGCGTTTTACTCGGGCCGCGTGAAGACAGCCGCCCCGGCGAAGCCATCGCACAAAAATTGTCGTTTATCTATAACCCGTTTTTACAAGGGCCATTGCGTCGCTATCGTGCTATTACCGCAGATGCTGTTGCTACGGCAGCCCTAGCTTTGCTTAGAAAAAAAGAATCGGGCATCTTTGTTCACGAGAATGCCGAGATGCTTGCGTTGTCGTAGGCGCTCATGAGCGCAAATTGCTTCGACCTTGGTTTCGCGAACAGAGCTCGCTCCTGCGTGAAACTTTGTCGCAGGTTGTCGCACTCGTGAGCGCTCCCACACAAGCGCCATCAAAGTAACGGTTTCAAAGCTGGCCATACATGATCACGTAATTTAATCTGCCCGGCCGCTGTTGGATGAATCTGGTCACGTTGAAAATATTTTCGATCAGTCGCAATGGGTGCCAACAAAAAAGGTAGCAAGATGATTTTTTCCTGTTTCGCTAAGTCGGTGTAATTGGCTGCAAAACCTTGCGTGTAGGTCTTGCCGTAGTTCGGCGGAATTTGAATTCCGATCAATAGCACTTTCGCTTTTGTTGCTTTCGAGAGTTGAATCATCTGCAATAAATTTTTTCGTGTCTGTGCCAAAGGCAGCCCCTGCAAGCCATCATTGGCGCCTAATTCGATGATCACTAGGCTGGGCTTGTGGATTTTTAGTGCATTGGGCAAACGCGATAGTCCGCCGGAGCTGGTTTCGCCGCTAATACTGGCATTCACGACTTTCCATTGTGGGTGGCTTTTCTTCATGCGATCTGCTGTCAAGGCGACCCAGCCTTGTTGTGAGGGTAGGTTATAAGCCGCAGACAGCGAATCACCCATGACCAACAGCACCTTTTGTTCCGATGCGGCAGCTGGCATGGTGATAAATAACATAAGCATCAACACATAGCCTTGAACTCGGCTATGGCAGGCTACATAAAACAGGTTGGACAAAAATTTCAGCACTTCTTTTCCTTGGGATAAAACTGTGGCGAACGCAATCAATGTATCAAACTTGGGCAAAGTGGTGCGTTTACCCACCAGCGAACTTCGTATTTTGCAGGATGTCAGCTTCCAGATTAATCAGGGCACAACACTCGCTATAGTGGGGGCGTCTGGCTCGGGTAAAAGTACCTTGTTGTCATTAATGGCAGGTCTGGACACACCAAGTGAAGGTCATGTCGAAATTCTTGACGTGAATCTATCGAGCCTTGATGAAGACGGCCGGGCGAAATTACGCGGCGATAAGGTCGGATTCGTCTTCCAGAGTTTTCAATTACTGCCGGCTTTGACCGCGATTGAGAACGTCATGCTGCCACTGGAATTACGTGGTGATGAAAACCCGCAAGCCGCTGCTCGCGATATTTTGCAACGCGTGGGTCTGGGTGAGCGTCTGCAGCATTATCCGCGCCAACTCTCTGGCGGCGAACAGCAACGGGTTGCCATTGCACGGGCTTTCGTGGTGAAACCTTCGGTTCTTTTCGCCGACGAGCCGACCGGTAATCTGGATACCGAAACTGGCCGCGCTATTGTCGATTTACTGTTTGAATTGAACCAAACCAGTGGCACGACATTAGTCGTTGTCACCCATGACGAAAAACTGGCGGCACGCTGCACGAAAATTCTTCGTCTGGCCGAAGGCCGTTTACTGCAATGAAAATCATACGACTTGCATGGCGCCAGACTTGGCGTGATTTAGCGGCCGGTGAAATCCGCCTAATGCTATCGGCCTTGATATTGGCGGTGATGGCAGTGACTGCTGTCGGTTTGATTACCGATCGTGCCGAGTCGGGTCTGCAGCAGGAGGCCAATCGCTTGCTGGGTGGTGATGCTGCTTTGCGAGCCGACACGCCGATCAATGCCGATATCGCTGGCTCTGCAGAAAAATTAAATTTGAAAGTCGCACAAACCGCAAGCTTTCCGAGCATGGTGCAAGCTGGAGAGGCTGTCAGCCTTGCCGATATCCGCGCCATTGATAATGGGTATCCATTGCGGGGCGAATTTCAAATTCGCCGTGCAGGAAAAGCGGCTATCGAAAAAGTGCAGGGCGGTCCCGTCACCGGCACGGTCTGGTTATCTGAAGATGCCGTCCGAAAACTCAAGATCACGACAGGTCAGAAAATTGGCGTCGGTGATGCCCGGCTTGTTTACGCGGCAACCATGATCCAAGAACCCGATGCTGCGCTCGATTATTTCAATGTGGCGCCGAAAGTATTTATCTCGCTGGCTGACTTACCCAAAACCGGTTTAGTGCAAAACGGTAGCCGTATTCAATATCGCCTTGTTGTGGCCGGCAAAACGTCTGATGTGAAAAGTTTTCTTGCTAAAATACGCGGTAATCTTCAACGTGGGCAGCGCTTGGAAAGCAGCGATGATGCGCGTCCGGAAGTACGTTCTGCACTGGATAGAGCGGGCCGCTTTCTCGGCTTGGCGGCATTGGTTTCGCTGATATTGGCGGCGGTAGCGGTTGCCTTGGCGGCGCGGCGTCATAGCGCTCGGCATCTCGATGGCAGCGCGGTCATGCGTTGCTTGGGTGCGAGTCAATCAACAATTGCCGGTTTGCAATTAGGCGAATTATTTTTTCTCGGTCTGGTCGGTAGTTCGATTGGCATTGCGTTTGCCTGGCTATTGCAGATGGCAGTGGGTGCTTGGTTGTCTAACGCCATGGGAGTTGTGCTTCCGCAACCGGGCTTGCAACCTGTGTGGGCCGGATTTGCAATTGGTTTTACCGTGCTGATTGCTTTCGCCGTGCCTCCGATCTTGGCCTTGCGAAAAGTACCAGCATTGCGGGTGTTGCGTCGCGACGTGCCGCTGACTGAACCCAGTGCCTGGGTCGTCGGCTTGTTGGGGCTTGCGGGGCTGGGCGGCTTACTTTGGTGGAAAGCGGATTCGGCAGTGCTCGCCAGTATTATTTTGGGCGGCATTGGCATAACGGCATTGGTGCTTGCCGGTATTGCGTGGCTTTTATTGCGTTGGCTGAAAAAAGTACGGCAAAAACTGCGAGGCCCATGGCGTTATGGTCTAGCTAATTTGAGCCGCCATGAGGGCATGACACTGGCACAGGTATCGGCATTGGGTTTGGGCTTGATGGCTTTGTTATTGTTGACTTTTGTGCGGACCGATTTGCTCTCGCGCTGGCAACAAACTTTGCCGGTGGATGCCCCGAATCGCTTTGTGATCAATGTGCAACCAGAACAATTGGCGGATGTTGAAAAGTTTATTGCTCGCGAAGGTTTGCGCAATGCGGTTTTATTCCCGATGGTGCGTGCGCGTTTGCAGGAAGTTAATGGCAAAAAAGTCGGCGCTGCCGACTATGCAAAAGCCGGAATGCGTGCCCAATCACTTGCCGAACGTGAATTCAATCTTTCATCGGTATCCGCTTTTGGCGAAGACAATAAGTTAGTCGCCGGTAAATTCTGGTCGGCCGATCATGTTGGCGCATTGGAAATGTCGGTGGAAGAAGGCTTTGCAAAGACCTTGTCCTGGAAAATAGGCGATCTAGTGAGTTTTGATATTGCCGGCCAGCCATTAACGGCCAAGATCACCAGTTTGCGAAAAGTGGAATGGGAAAGTTTCAAGCCAAATTTTTTCGTGGTGCTTTCACCTGGTGGCCTCGAAGGTTTTTCAGCCAGCTATATATCCGCTATGCACGTGCCGAAAGATAAATTAACAGTGATGGATGATCTGGTACGGCAATATCCGAATTTATCGGTAATTGATATTGATGCGGTATTGAAGCAGGTACGTGGAACGATTGAACAAGTTAGCCGTGTGGTGGAATCGGTATTCTATTTCTCTTTACTGGCGGGTTTGCTGGTATTGCTGGCGGCTGTGCAGGCTTCGCAAGACGAGCGTATGCGCGAAGCGGGCGTAATGCGCGTACTCGGAGCATCCAAAAAACAATTGCGCCTGGCGCAAGCAACCGAATTTGCCAGCCTAGGTTTATTGGCAGGGCTGGTGGCTTCTATTTCTGCCAGTGTGATTGCCAGTTTAATTTCCGAGCAGGTATTTAATTTGCCCTGGAGTTTTAATTTTCCCTTGATAGCCTATGGCGTACTCGGTGGCAGCAGTTTGGCATTGCTGGCCGGTCTTTGGGCAACACGAAAAGTCACCCAAGTGCCACCGATGGAAACCCTAAGAGCTCTGTAGGGTGGGCAATGCCCACCCATGTTAGGCGGCGCAGTCTTTATTTGTTTCTTCCCCGCAGCAGGGCCTTCTAGGCCCGAACACCGTTGCGATGAGATTCGCTCGGGCCTAACAGGCCCTCGTACAAGCTGTTGCCTCGGCTTATTTTTTTAAAAAATCAGCGCGATTATAAAAACACCCAGCATACAAATGGCCAGCGCGAGTTTCAATGCGGTGCCAATGGCCAAGCCCAGCCAAGTGCCGAAGCCGGTTTTTGTTGCCGTACGCCATTCTTTGCCGTCAATCATTTCACCAACAATGGCACCAATGAATGGGCCCAGTAACAACCCGGGAATTCCGAAAAACAATCCTGCGAAAGTACCCAGCGCTGCACCAAGCATCGCCTTTTTACTGGCGCCGACTCTTTTTGCTCCCATCAGTGTTGCCATGAAATCGACGCCCACCGATATCAACATCAAGACTGCCAATAATACGATGGTCCAAACACCCACTTCTTTGAAATCGCCGGCCCAGGCGCCGAGCAACATGCCGCAGAACATCAATGGCAAGCCCGGTAGAGCGGGCAGTACCGTTCCGGCTAAGCCGATGATGATTAAAATAACAGCAATGACATACATAGCTTGTGTTTCAAAACCCTGCATCGTTTTCTCCTTAAGTCACGGCAAGAACCAGCAGCCAGCATAACGAATTTTGCTTAATGAGACGTAAAAAAAGACCCGCGTAAGCGGGTCTTTAAAATCAAACGCAAGTAAATATCAGTTTTGGAATGGGGTATTTTCACCAAAATATTCGTGGCTGTCAGCGTTACGCAGGGCGTCATCAGGATTGCTAATAGCCAGGCTCTTCGCACCGGTTTGGCCATACACAACGTCATCGGTATTAGCAACGATGTCGAAATGGCTGGTTTCATGAACTAAGGTGCCAGCTTTCGAATCGGTGCCAGTCAATGGAGCGGTCCAGAAAGCATTGCAAACATAAATTTGATAGGGCTGATTTGGGTAGACATAAGCGTAATAGCTTTGTTTGCAGCCACAATTAATTTTAATTTGTCCTGCGGATTGATCTAGTGCGGTATCAATACTATTAAAATGCGATCCTGCGGTTCCATAACGTGCGCTAGTGTAGCCGCCAAACCATGTGGTGTAGCGAGGGCCAGTAGTGCCGGCATTCAAATAGGTTTTTGCATTTTCTGAATACTTACGGGCTTCAACAACGCCGCTACCGGCACCACTAATTTGGCTTGTTGTACAGCCGACAAAACTCACTCCGTTAACGACCGTAGTTCCCGTGCCTGGTCGTCTTTTTAATGTTGGTTGCGCTTTTTCAGTGGAATTTAATTCAATCTGCATGTCGCTGACAGTGGGCGCTGCACCCCGAATGGAAGCGCGCAAGTCTGGAGATTGTAAAAAGGCCATTCGACCATTGGTCGTTGTGAGCATTTGGCCTTTTTCTGTCTTGGCTCCTTGTAGATAGGACTTGAATCGAACTGAATATTCGCCATCGGAGGTCATGTCATATACCGATGAAAGATCAGCGTTGATCAGTTTTGTTTCGCCAGCACGCAAGGTAATGAAGTCTGCCTCAGTGACAGGCGCGCGCTTGATCATCTTACCGACGTAATCGACTTTCTCACCATTGCGGTAAACGTCGAACAAATCAGAATCCAATGTTCCTGAGGGCAACTGCCAAGCGGGTACTTTGATGGCTTGTCTGCTGGTATTAGTAATCTTGAATTGTAAGGAACCATTATTGCCTGCTTCAGCATTTATGCTGATGCGCAAAGGATTGCCGAAAGGTAAATTACGTGCCGAATTTGCGGTAACTGCGAAACCAGTGAGTGCAACCAAGCCAGCGGCAAGCACTATATTGCGATTACGGTTTGTCATATCTGTCCCCTAGTTAAATCAATTAGACTTAGATTTTATAGCCTTGCTAAACAAGTCAGCGATTGACCATAACGCAGTGTGATCAGGTTTGCATGTTGCGTTGCGGCATATTCAGCAAGGTGATCAAAGATGATTCCTAGCAACTTGTAAAAAAGACCTTAAACGGGCTTATTCATTATAAAAAAGACCCGACGTATCGGGTCTTTTTCTTCTAGTGAAAGCCAGGATTAGTTCTGGAAAGGTGTGTTTTCGCTGAAGTACTCATGGCTGTCGGCGTTACGACCTGCATCGGTCGGATTGCTGATGGCGAGACTCTTCGCGCCGCTTTGGCCATAAACCACGTCGTCAGTATTAGCAACGATATCGAAATGGCTCATTTCGTGTACCAAAGTACCTGCTTTTGAATCAGTTCCGGTCAGGCCAGCAGACCAGAAGGCTTTACAGACGTAGATTTGGTAAGGCTGGTTTGGATACACATAAGCGAAGTAGTTTTGATTGCAACCGCAGTTAATGGTGATTTTGCCGCCGGTTTGGTCAAGTGCGGTATCGATTTTGGCGAAACGCGACTTCGCTGCGGTATAGCGCGAACTCGTGTAGCTACCAAACCATGTCGTGTACCGTGGACCAGTAGTGCCCGCGTTCAAATAGTTCTTGGCATTTTCTGCATAGTTACGTGCGGCGGTGACGGCTTGTCCAGCGGTGGTCGTGCGTGAAGCTGTGCAGCCAACATAGTTGACACCGTTGGTGATTGCTTTTGTGCCCGCACCGCCAACTTTTTGTACTTGATCCATTTCAATTTGCATGTCGCTGACAGTAGGAGCAGCCGAGCGAATAGAAGTGCGCAAATCAGGCGATTGCAGCAATGCCATACGACCGTTTGTGGTGGTCAGCAATTGCCCTTTTTCCGATTTTGCGTCTTGCAGATAGGACCTGAACCGAATCGAATAATCGCCGTCGCTGGTCATGTCATACACAGATGACAGATCGGCATTGATGAGTTTTGTTTCGCCAGCACGCAGGGTAAAGAAATCAGCCGCACTAACAGGAGCGCGTTTTATCATCTTGCCTACGTATTCGACTTTTTCACCATTATGATAAACATCGAATAAATCCGAATCCAGTGCACCGGATGGCAATTGCCATGAAGGTACTTTAATGGCCATTCTGCTGGTGTTGGTAATCTTGAATTGCACGCTACCGGCACTGCTGGCTTCAGCATTAATACTGATGCGGAGCGGATTGCCGAACGGTAGATTACGTGCCGAATTTGCTGTTACTGCGAAACCAGTGAGTGCAACTAACCCAGCTGCAAGCAACATGTTGCGATTGCGAAGTGTCATATGTGTCCCCAAATGAAAAAGCAATTATTAAAAAACCCAATGAGCCCAACTACAGAGCAGGGCGAAGTGACGTTAACCTAGTGTGATGCAGTTTGCATGTTGCGCTGCGACATCTTGAGTCCGGTATGAAGACGATGCGGGTTTCGCCATAAAAAAAGACCCGCATGCGGGTCTTTCGTTACTAATTTGTTAATTAATAACTTAGTTTTTGTAGTCGCGATGACAATTTTCACAGGCCTTTCCAATACGACTCAACGCTACTTCGGCCGCTGCGCAATTTGCCGGTGGAATAGTGAGCGCGCTATCGGCAGTTGCACGTAAATCACTGGCGTATCGAATGAATTGCTCGTTGTTGCTCATCTCGCCAAAAGCCGCTTCTATATCATTGCCGACATAACGCAGGGTTTGCAGATGCGGAATAATATCGGTCGGCGCGCAACGGTTTTGCTGGATATTATTCTTTAGCGCCGACATCTTCATGCCCATCACAGTCATAACCGCTTCATCATTATGTGGACCTTTATTCAAATAGTTCAGGCCGATCACGCTAAGCGCGATGCCCAAAACGAAAGCTATCGCGAAAGTAATGACGAAGTTTTTCATAGTCGGAGCCCCAATCCAAAGTGAGCCATAGCGTTACAGAATTAAGGTCCGACTGCAAGAATGCGGCCTTGGCTGACCCGGACTTTGCTACCGATGCGTAATCCTGCAGCTAATACAGTTTGTGTCACTACCACTTTTTTACCATTAAGCAGTTGAATCAGTATTTCATAACGCGATGCGGGTTTTGTTGCAGAAGGCTTGCTCACTACGCCTCCAACAATGCCACTCAACACCGGTTTTTTTGCTGCGGTGTTTTGGGTAGTGGCCGTCACTGTGCGTATGTCTTGCACAATGCCGCAATCTATACACTTGACCTGCGCAGGTGACGCAGGAGTAGGAGCTGGCGGGACCGTGAGCTCATGCTCATTCCGCTTGGGCGTGCTGATACAAGCGCTTAGCAGCAGTAATAATAGAAATAATAGGCGTTGCATGGGTTTCCTCGGTTATGCGCCCATCATCGGGCATCGAAAGACTTTAGAATAGTGCCTATGAATCAAATCTTGACTGAACGCTTTGCCGGTATAGAACGATTATATGGTCGTGGCAGCGTTGCAACATTTTCAAAAAAACACGTCGCCATTATCGGTTTGGGCGGCGTTGGCTCTTGGGCGGTTGAAGCATTAGCACGCAGTGGTATCGGTAAATTGACCTTGATTGATGCCGACGATATTTGCGTATCCAATACCAATCGGCAATTGTTTGCGCTTGAAGGCCAATATGGACGCGGCAAGGCCGAAGTGCTGGCTGAGCGTTGCCGCGCGATTAATCCATTGATTGAAGTGGATGTCATTGCCAGTTTTTTGACGCCCAGCAACCTAGACGAATTGCTTGATCGGAACTATGACCTAGTGTTCGATGCCTGCGATAGTTTTCGCACTAAGGTCGAAATGATCGCCTGGTGTCGCCGTCGAAAAATCCCAATTATTTGCTGTGGCTCGGCCGGTGGCCGCACTGATCCTACCCAAGTAAGACTTCGCGATTTGTCACGCACCGAGCACGATGCATTGCTTGCCTTGATACGAAAAAAATTGCGGGCCGAACTCAACTTCCCGAAAAATCCGCAACGCTATTTTGGCGTAACGGCAGTTTATTCGCTGGAAAACGTCAAGTACCCACAGGCAGATGGCAGTGTTTGCGGCATTCGCCCTCAATTGGGTGCCGATGCCGCCATGAAGCTCGATTGCGGGGCAGGGCTGGGCGCTGCCACGCATATTACCGGCACCTTTGCCTTTGTTGCCGTGGGCAAAATATTGGAAGTGCTATTAAAGTAAGCTGGGCGCCGCCCACTGCTTCGAATGATCACCATCGGTGGGCGGTGCCGGCCCTACATTTGTGTCGGGCTGAAGCCCGACCTACAATCAAGCGTGCAAAAAAATAGAAAACCAGCGGCTACCTTATTTCAAGCTAACGAAGCCTTAAAGCCGTTGGCCGAACGCATGCGGCCAAGAACATTAAGTGAAATGGTCGGGCAGCCTCGCTTGTTGGCACCAGATTCAGTATTACGACGTGCCGTTGAAGCCGGACAAATTCATTCGATGATTTTGTGGGGGCCGCCCGGTTGCGGCAAAACCACCTTGGCTTTGCTATTGGCCAAACATGCCGAAGCCGAATTTCAAGCAATATCGGCAGTGTTGTCAGGATTGCCCGAAGTAAGAATGGTGTTGGCCGAAGCTGAGCGCCGTTTTCATGAAGGTCGCAGAACGGTTTTATTCGTGGACGAAGTGCATCGTTTCAATAAAACCCAGCAAGATGCATTTTTGCCGCACATAGAACGCGGCACCATTATTTTTATCGGCGCCACCACGGAAAACCCAAGTTTCGAATTGAACTCGGCTTTGCTGTCACGCTGTCGTGTGCATGTCCTGGAGTCGGTAAGCAGTGAAGATATTATTGGCGCGCTGCATCGTGCATTGAAAGATACCGAGCACGGGCTGGCCAAATATCAAATAAAAATCAGCGAAGAAAACCTGGCCTTGATTGCCAATGCGGCCGATGGCGATGTAAGGCGTGCACTAACGCTTCTGGAAATAGCCACCGAACTGGCAGCCAGTGAAGATAACGAAATTTCTGAAGCCATGTTGTCGCAAGTATTGGCGGATCGTACTCGTCGTTTCGATAAACAAGGCGAACAATTTTACGATCAAATTTCTGCGTTGCATAAATCGGTTCGTAGCTCCAATCCCGATGCCGCCTTGTATTGGTTTAGCCGTATGCTTGATGGTGGTTGCGATCCGCATTATCTTGCCCGTCGCTTAACCCGGATGGCGGTCGAGGATGTTGGTCTCGCTGATCCACGCGCCTTGCCGATGGCAATTGAAGCCTGGCAGGCTTACGACCGGATGGGCAGCCCAGAAGGGGATTTGGCGCTGGCGCAGCTGGTGATCTATTTGGCATCGTGTGCAAAATCCAACGCAGCCTATATCGCTTTCAAAGGTGCCCAAAAAGATGTGCGCGATTTAGGCACTCAGGAAGTGCCCATGCATCTTCGCAATGCCCCAACAAAATTGATGAAAGATATTGGTTACGGAAAAAATTATCAATACGATCATGACTCGGAAGATGGCGTTGCGCTCGAGCAAACCGGTTTCCCCGATGCCATGGGTGAACGTGTGTATTACGAGCCGGTGAATCGTGGTTTGGAAATCAAGTTGAAAGAAAAACTCGATGCGCTGCGCGAAGCAAGAACAAAGGCGAGAAATAAAAAATGAATTGGTCAATGATCGCTCTTGTCATGACTGGTGGAGCATTAGGTGCGGCCGGGCGATTGCTCGTCGGTGACTACGCATTGCGACACTTAAGCCAAGGCTTGCCTTGGGGAACCCTGTTGGTGAATCTAATCGGTTCCTTTGCGGCCGGCTATTGCTATATCTGGCTGGAAACCCGTGGCTCGAGCATGCATTTGTGGCGTGGTTTTTTGCTGGTCGGTATTCTCGGTGGATTGACTACGTACTCTTCTCTTATGCTGGAATGTCTCGTGCATTTTCGTGCCGAAAAACACGGTCAAGCTTTGATGTATTTGTTGATTACCTTAGTCGCTGGCCTTTTTCTGGTTTGGCTAGGCGCCAGAACGGCCGAAATGTTCGCTAGCCCAAGCGTGGGAGCGCCGTAAGGCGCGAACTCAAACACGACGCAACCGGCAAAGGCCATCTTATAGCAATGAAGCAATACGCCAGCCATCTTTTGCAAAGCCTGCCTTATGTTCTCTGTTTGGCAGTCATGCTGTCATGCCCAACGCTGCAAATGCTTACGCTGAGCAATATTATTGTCCAAGCAGTATTGTTTTTAATCATCAGCATTATTCCTGCCTTAAAAACTGGGCGAATGTCTTATGTCGATATCGCCTGGCCACTGGGCCTGTTTTTTATCGGCATACAAGTATTGGTTTTGATTGATGAGCTCACATTGCGACATTACATCATCGCCGGCTTGTATTTATTCGCAGGCGGGCGCATGTCGTTGATGGCATTAATTGGCTGGCGGCTGGGTTACCTCAATAAGGAATTACCACGCTATCAGTATCAGCGATTACGCTGGCAAAGACGAGGCTGGAAAGAAAAACCGGCAATCTTATTTGAAGTAGCTAGTCAAGGCTTCGCCAATATGTCGGTGCTGGCATTACCGGCCGTAATTCAAGCCAGTAATACTTCGCCTGATTTATCTGTGCTCGAGATTTTTGCGTATTGTTTGTGGCTGGCCGCATTTACTTTTGAATTTATTGCCGACGCCCAGAAAACTCGTTTTGGTTTGCGGATGCGACGAGAAAAACGCAAAGGCGAACACTGCGAAGACGGCTTGTGGAAATACAGTCGGCACCCGAATTATTTTGCTGAGTGGATGGTTTGGAATGCGCTTTGCATCAGTTCTGTTACTAGTCTGTTTGCCTTGTATGCAATCACGCCTTTCTGGCAGGTCGCTGCACTGGGCATATTCCTGCTGTATTTATCTTACGTGATGTATATCGTGCTGACTCATTATTCCGGCGCCGTGCCATCGGAATATTATTCGGCGCAAAAGCGCCCCGGTTACCTCGAGTATCAGCGCAGGACCAATATGTTTTTTCCCAGCCGCCCAAAATCGTAAAGCATTTTTCGAACCCGATCCAGCACGTGGAATGTCTTACCGGCGCAGGCCGGTACCCGGAAGCATAAGACGGCCCATCCCTTGCAACCATGGCAATCTCAACGATGCCGCTGTTACCTCGATAAATTACGGCTTTTCCATCAGTATGCAATACCTTTTCGTTGCACCGATAGACCCAACCCAGCGATAATGCGACATCTTGTTTCATTTCTGGAATTGTCTATGTTAGACCCCCATTTACTACGTACTTCCTTGGCCGAAACGGCAGCACGTTTGAAAGCCACTCGGGGCTATGAGCTCGACGTGGTGTTGATCGAAGCCTTGGAAACCGAGCGCAAGCAAATTCAAACCCGCACTCAAGAATTACAAAACCTGCGTAACACGCGTTCCAAATCGATCGGCATGGCAAAAGCCAAAGGTGAAGACGTTGCGCCCCTGATGGCTGAAGTCGCGGCTTATGCTGATGAGTTGAAAGCTTCCGAACATCGCTTGCAGGAAGTGCAGGTACAAATTGAAACGATTTCTCTGCACATTCCGAATATTCCGCATGAGTTGGTCGCTATCGGTAAGGATGAAAGCGAAAACGTCGAGCTGAAAATTTTCGGTACTCCGCGCGTATTTGATTTCGAAGTGAAAGATCATGTCGCCTTGGGCGAATGCCATCACTGGCTGGATGCAGAAGCAGGTGCAAAATTGTCTGGCTCGCGTTTCACTGTATTGCGTGGAAAACTTGCACGTCTGCATCGGGCCTTGGCGCAGTTCATGCTCGACCTGCATACCGACGAACATGGCTACACCGAAATGAATACGCCATTGATAGTCAATGCAGAATCCATGCAGGGTACTGGCCAATTACCCAAGTTTGAAGATGACCTATTTTCTATCCGAAGATATTTTGATTCAGTAGTAATAGATCATAAATTGGTACAAGCCATTACCATAGAGCTTAAACAAAAAAATCGTGCAGAACTATTGCTATTAGTTAATCGCGTAGTCGAGCAATTAGGTGCGACTAGAATTTTTGACAGAGATCCTGAATTTCAAGACTTCATTCGTACTGAAGGTGAAGATTTAGATGTTGTCACTGCACTACACAGAGTCATGTTTAGGAAGACGTATCTAATTCCAACTTCCGAAGTCTCATTAACCAATTTAGTGCGTGATGAAATTCTCGATGATGTAAACCTGCCGATGCTGATGACCGCCCATACACCATGCTTCCGTGCCGAAGCCGGTAGCTATGGCCGGGATGTTCGTGGGTTTATCCGCCAACATCAATTTGAAAAAGTGGAACTGGTTGCCATTGCACGTCCCGAAGAAAGTTTTACCGTGCACGACGCCATGACGCGCCACGCCGAAATCGTGCTTGAAAAACTTGGACTACCCTATCGCCGTTTACTGCTATGCACCGGCGACATGGGTTTTGCCGCGATCAAGACGCATGATCTGGAAGTCTGGTTACCGGGTCAAAATTCTTATCGCGAAATCAGCTCGATTTCGAACTGTGGCGATTTCCAAGCCCGTCGCATGCAAGCACGCTGGCGTAACCCCGCCACTGGCAAACCTGAGCTCGTGCATACATTGAACGGTTCCGGTGTTGCCGTTGGTCGTTGTCTGGTCGCGGTGATGGAAAATTATCAGAATGCCGATGGTTCAATCACCGTGCCTGAAGTATTGCGTCGTTATATGGGTGGCGTGGAAGTGATTGCTTGAAATATCCTGATTTAAATGATCTGCAATTCTTCGCCATCGTGGTTGAGCATGGTGGCTATGCTGCGGCTGAACGGGCTCTAGGAATTCCAAAGTCACGTTTGAGTCGTCGGATTACACAATTGGAAACCGATCTGGGTGTGCGTTTATTGCAGCGTTCGACCAGAAAATTCTCGGTCACCGATGTTGGGCAAAATGTTTATCGTCATGCGCAGAGTATGCTGGCTGAAGCACAAGCGGCGAGGGAAGTGGTTGATCGTGTCAGTGCAGAACCACGCGGGCTGATTAAAGTAAGCGCTCCGGTGTTATTGGTCGAAGATATTCTGAGCAAACTATTACCGAAATTCATGCTGCAGTATCCCAAAGTCAGAGTGCAATTGCATGTCAGTAATCGACGTGTGGATGTGATCAATGAGGGTTTTGATGTAGCCCTGCGCGTTCGCAATTCACTCACGGCCGATGCCGATTTCATCTTGAAACGTTTCGGCCACTTCAATGAGTTGCTGGTTGCCAGTCCCGATTATTTGAAACGCAGCGGCATTCCACAACATCCTCAGGAACTCGTCAAGCACACCACGCTGAGCATGAGTGAAGACGAAGCCCGCCAACGCTGGGAATTGCACGGTGCCGATGGTGTGGTTGAAAAAGTCGATATCAATCCATCCTTGATGGCGCTGAGTTTTTCCTTGTTGCATGAAGCCGCATTGAAAGGCATCGGTGTTGCTTTACTGCCACAAATCATTTGCTGCGATGATCTGAAAGCCGGCCGCTTGCAAAAAGTATTACCCGATTGGAATTTGCCACTTGGTATTTGTCATGCGGTCTTCCCGTCGCGTCGTGGTTTATTGCCCGCCGTTCGTGTCTTTATTGATTTTCTAGCCGAGCATATGCCAAAAGAAATTCAGGATTCTAATATTTAGTCGTAGGGTAGGTGTCGCCCACCTCGCAGTTACGCGATCAACAAAATTCCCTTAATAAGTTGCCTAGTCGTTGCCCAACAATGGTCCAATTGAGTCTTTCCGAATATTCCTTAAACGACGATAAAGCCATTTCTCGATAGTGCTCGGGCGAATCCATTAAGCCTTGAATGTAATCACAATACTCCTCGGGGTTTGCATCCAGCTCGAACATCTGACCGTTTTTTCCGTTACTGACGACGCTCGGAATACCACCGGTATTGGTCGTGACCGAGGGCAAACCGAAGGAGCTGGCTTCTGCAAAGGCAATGCCGAAACATTCTGCGCGAGTCGGCAAAATCAGAAAATGCGATTCCGACAATAGTTTGTCGATGGCAGTGCGTCCCGCGTCGGTGCGCTTCGATATAAAACCGTGGCGAATAACGAAGTCAGGTGTTGGCCCGGGAGGTTGGCAGCCCACCACATGCAATTGGGTTCTCAGGCCTCGGCTATTCAAAAGCTTGGTCACTTTCAATGCAATATCACCACCTTTGCGATGCCATTCCACACCCAGAAACAACAAATGGCAAACACTGAAATCCTTTTGATCCATCAGTGCTTGAATATCCGGAATTTCGCGATCGCATTTTATATTGGCACCGAAAGGTAGCACCCGCACTTTCGCCGGATCAATCTTGTAATCTCTTACCGCCGATTCCGCCGCCCAGTCTGAACTGAAAATGGCCAAACGACATTTCGATAAGGCCATCTGCTCGCTGGCATGACCGTTTCTGATCGATTCCGTGCATAAGTTACTTATCGCGGGATAGTAATTATGCATGCTGGCAAAAGTGGCGTCGGCCCAGAACACCAAGGGTTTGCTTGTTCTGAGGTAAACCTGTGGCAAATAGCCCGGGCTGAAAATAATATCGCAATCATCATTCATTAATTGCTGTTCGGCTTGCCTAGCATATCCCTGCAAGAGCGCAGGCTCACGATCACGCAAATATTTTTTAGATAGCAAACCGCGATAGAAAAATTTCTTCAGATTTGCCCTTAGCTGATAATTGTCCTGCAGGTTGCCGACCGCCGACATTTCAAAACCTTCGTTCTGCAAGGTGTTGAAGATATACGACACGACTCCTGACCATGCCTGTACATCATGCGGGTCGGAAGTGCTGACATAAGCTATTTTCATGTTCCGTCCATGGAAGGCGAAGGGCGAAGTTGTTTATTCTAACCTTTAAGGTTGGCCTGTTGCCTGTCTAGCCGGGCAACCCATGCAAAGACAAGCTCAATTGCGGAGCGATAGTGATTGTCTTGATTTTCAGAAACCTCTCGCCGCCGATGGAAAGTTGAGTCTTTCCATGTAATGTGCATATCTTGTTTCTCTTTGGGGTTGAGCAAGCAATAAGCCTCCGCTGAAAGCTGGCGCTTGGTGTTAACTGATTAAGTGAGTTTGGTAGCTTTTATTTAATTATCGTGTTGTAGAAACGAATGTGTTTTTTATGGATGCTGGCGGCGTCAACTATTTTGGAAATATTTTTTCGATGCTAAAATAACGAGGATTAATAAAATCTAACTGGCATGCAATGCTTTTGATTACGCATATCGATTTTTTGACAACTCCAAAAATAATTTTTGATAATCACCTTAGCTA
>Ga0209181_10003921_pt1 | contig 22512 bp, 18 predicted proteins | sample MAT05_FD_187208 | JGI IMG/M metagenome (GOLD analysis project Ga0209181, IMG submission 187208) | Freshwater microbial communities from Lake Fryxell liftoff mats and glacier meltwater in Antarctica - MAT-05 (SPAdes) (version 2) | ecosystem: Environmental > Aquatic > Freshwater > Ice > Liftoff...
CCGCTAAGGCTATTCAGTGGACTTCTTAAGTCATGGCCAATGATGGAAAAGAGTTTGTCCTTGGTGGAGTTAAGGGCAATCAATTGCGCTGTTTGTTCATTGATTAGATTATTTTTTTCGGCCAACATTTGGTTAAGCTTACGGCTATTTCTGTTTGTCCTAATCATGATCGCAACGATTGCCAATAACAAGATCAACCCACCAATCGCTACGTAAATCCAAATCCGCTGAGTTTTTATCTCTTGTTCTTTCAGCCCGGACTTCTTGGTAAGTAATTCAATCTGTGTATTTTTTAAATCGAGATCAAATTGTGTTTGAATGAGGTTGATCTGTTCGCCATTCTTTTGGTCGAGGAGCGAGTCGTGAAGGGTGATGTATTGCCTTTGCAAATCAAATGCTTGACTAAAATTATTCCGCGCGGCAAAAGCATCTGCCATTAATTTTAGCGTAGATTCGCGTTCGCTATTATAATCAAACTTTTTAGTTAACGCCAAGTTTTGGTTGAAGTAATTTAACGCTTGATCGATATCATTCAACTTGAGGTAAACTTTACCAATCCTAAACAGTGTAGATGCACGCAAGAAATTATTATTTTGATTTTCTGCTCCTGTTAAGCAGGTTTGATAGTTGCGCAAGGAAACGCTGTACTTTCCTTCTTCAAACGAAATATCTCCTAGCGTTCTATATGAAATGCCTGATTGAAAATTATCTTTCATCTGCACGGCAATAGAAAGATTAATATAGTGCCTAGAAGAGTCCAGTTGACGTAAACGTAAAAAACAGAAAGCCACATTGTTTAAACTTCGGCTCATGGTCACGTGCCCATCCATTTCTTTAGCCAGTGCATAGGCGCTTTTGAAGTTCACAATAGCAAGGACAAATAATTTTTTTTCAAAATTGATGGCTCCGATATTGTTCAACACTTGAGCAATCTCTTTCTTGTCATTTATTTCCTGACTCAGCTTTAATGATTGAGTAGAGTAGTCTAGGGCCTTTGTAAAAAATCCTTTTCGGTAATAAATCCAACCAATATTACTCAGAACAGGACCAAGCCCTCTAGTAAAGTCTATACTATCAGCGAGTAATCGAGCCTGCTCCGCATAGGTCAACGCCAAATTACTATCTGTTTCACGAAGGGAAAAGGCTGCCTTGTTGAGAAGTATAACACGCGAAGTATCAAATGGAGCAGCTAATGCCACACGTATCAGGCTATCCTGATTTTGAGCCCAACCCGCAAAGGCAGAAATGGAAAAAATAAAAATGGCGCAGAGGCGTATCGTCACAGTTGCAGTATTTTGCTAATCTATTTGTAAAATTAGCTTTTTGTGACCACCGAAAAGGGTCTTAAAATCGCTTAAAACATACACGCAAAGGCTTTTCTGTTAATGTTCGGCACTTCCACAAAAATCATAATCTTCGCTTCCGATGGGCATACCAGGAGGCGCAGGAAGTAGTTCTTCACTTTTAAATTCTTCTGGGTTTTGTTGCATAGAATTGATTTGCCTTACCACAAAAGAATAATGGGCGCGCCATTCTTCGCCCCCAGTTACTTTGCCGGCCAGCCAAGCCTTTAGTTGATCTAATTTCAGAAAAGTCGTTGCTTTAGTGGCGGGCGAAGAGTTTTTAGACATCGCCAGCTTCACCAAGTTGTTGAACAGTACATAATTGGTGGCCATTTGAATCGCCCCTTCCAAGCCCGGCTTGTTTGTCGATTTGAAAGTTGCGTTGATCAACTTATCAATTACCGTATGTAACCCTGCCAGTTTGGGATCGCGAGCATGGTGCTCTATCAATCGATTGGCCCGTGCCGAATGCAGAATTAAACTAAACGTAAGATCAGAAGCACTCTCGGCCGCTGAGATGGGGTCGAATGTAAGTTCAGTTTTGATTTTGATCAATTCGCGGTGGCGCGCATACCCGAGTGCACGTGGCGGAATCATCTTCAATAAACTTTCGGGCAAAACCAGTTGTGATGGTTCGATGGTTTTGATCAGTGCATCCAGTGCCTTTGCTTCTTGCTGAGGAGAAAGCAATTCTGTTACTGGTTGCCCATCGCCCCGCAGCGCATAGCGATAATTTAAACCACCAACCACTTTTACAGCAGCCTCCACTTGGTAACGGTGTGCAAAATACAGCGGCACCAACACTTCTTCTAAGGTAGCCATGGGCATACCGGGCTTGATGTTTCTTTCACCAAAATTCTTCAGCGCGGTAGCGCGAACTTCCATTACACGATTCAATTCATCCACCGGATCTTTTCCATTATCCCATAAATGCGTGAACGGATGAGCTCCTCCCGTTGGGCGCGCATCTTGATCAGATAAAAAAGTGAGACCAGCTTTCAATGAATTTTGGATGATACCATCCAACGCTTTTGCCTCGTCAGTTCCCGATGGAAAATCTTGATAACCAAAAGCGATGGAGACTTTATCGAACACACCAATCTTGGTATCATACGCTTCGCTCAAATCTATTTTACCATTCACTAATTTTGCGATGGGATGCGGATAGTCCATCACCGAAGATAAATTTTCAGCGCTGGCCGAGTACGCATGCGCCAAACCTAACGTGTGCCCCACTTCATGCGCGGCCAATTGGCGAAGGCGTGCCAATGCCATCTGCTCCATTTCTTTCGAAACTGGTTTGCCCTCTTCATAGGGAGCCAACAATCCTTCTGCAATTAAATAATCCTGTCGCACGCGAAGTGAACCTAGCACCACATGGCCTTTGATAATCTCGCCTGTCCGCGGATCCGTAATTCCACCCCCGTACGACCAACCGCGGGTAGACCGATGTACCCAATTGATCATGTTATAACGCACGTCCATGGGGTCAGCATCTTCGGGCAGCAACTCTACACGAAAAGCATCTTTGTAGCCGGCCGCTTCAAAAGCTTGATTCCACCAACGCGTACCTTCCATCAATGCAGTACGAATGGGTTCGGGTGCTCCGGGATCCATGTAATAAATAATTGGTTTGACTGGTTCGCTCAACACAGCGCTTGGATCTTTCTTTTGCAGGCGATGACGGGTGATAAATCTTTTCTCAAGCGGCTCGCTGATAGGGGTGGCATAATCGTAGTAAGATGTAGGATAGTAGCCTGCCCTTGGATCAAACTTGCGCATGTTAAAATTTGCATCGGGCAACTGAACGAACGAATGATGCTCACGAACGGTGACAATCGATGCGGTGGGCGTAACGCTGCGAATATATGCGCCTGTTGGTTGACCGGTGAATGTCAGCGTCACTTCAAATTCAGAATTTTGCGGAAAGTTTTTTGTGCGCGGCAGGTAAAAGGCCGATCGGGATTTATCCAACGTATAAGAACCTTGTTGCGTTGACTTTAATGTGCCAATGACATCATGAACATCTTGCAATAAAAAATCAGTGGCGTCAACCAACACCTTGCTGCCTTCTTCGGCTGCAATTGTAAAACCCCATAGTACAGATTGCGCAAACGACTCTTGCACCGCCTTGCGCTCAGCCGGACTATTACTGATAGCGCGATAAAAATAATTGGGTTCCAGCATCAATACTTTGGGGCCTCGTCTTTCGAATTTGATGATTCGCTCCTTCCCAAGTTGATTGCGATCAAGCCCGATATCATTGGAGCCAACACCTGCGGTAATGGATTCCACATATATCAATTCGGTATCCCATTTATCAATAATGAAATAGATTTTATCCTGCTTCTCGTCATAAAAAAAATTGATGAAGCCTTCCATTTTTTTCATCCCTGCCACTTTTGCTTCTATGGGTGAGACTACGGGCGCGGGCACATCATTTGCTTTGCTTTTCTTTTGGGCGAAAGATGCAGTTGAGATGAGAAGCAAAACAATCAATAGTAATCGATTCATGGCAATTAATTTAGGTAGGAAAGCTAAAAAAATTATCGGGAAATTCTATGAGGTTTTTGATGGGTGGAAATCATCACCGCGGTGCTAATCTTTGCAATCCTAAAGCTCGATGCGTAGGATTTAAAATCCCTAATTATCTACAGTTCGACATCTTTTCTCGCAGAGTCTCCGCCTCGGGACTGTGCTATTCATTTTCCTATTCTCATTTTCAAATACCATAATTACTTCTTAGTTCTTACTATCTCCTGATGAGCGGTCCCGTTCTCGCTGAGTCCCCGAGGCGGAAGACTCTGCGTAGAATCTAAGTGTTTATCATGTAGAATTTGCAGTTGAGTAAGCTTACCGCTAATACCGCAATAACACAAATCGGTTTGGAGATTCGGTCATCGCATAAAGTTTACCATCAGGCGCTTGTCTCACATCACGAAAACGTGCATAACCATTCATGCTTCTTGTTGAGGCTATTCTTTTATTGTCCCTCATCTTTAGCGAATGAATATGGGTACCCGCTAAAGCTCCGATTAAAATATCTGCCTCATTATTTGGTTGTCCTCTCGTGATAAAAGTCAATCCACTTGGTGCAATTGAGGGCACCCAATAGGTCAGAGGAAGTTCCATTCCTAAACGAGTGGTATCAGGAGTAATGGGGCTTCCATCGTAGTTGATGCCAAATGTAACTGCGGGCCAACCATAATTGGTGTTTGGTTTAATCAAATTGAGTTCGTCACCACCTCTAGGTCCATGTTCGTGTGCGAAGATTTGGCCTGTTGCAGGGTTCATCGCCATACCTTGAATGTTTCGGTTGCCCCAACAAAATATTTGAGGTTGTGTATTTGCTACCCCAACTAATGGATTGCTTGCAGGCACAGTTCCATCATCATTGAAGCGTAATACTTTGCCCAAATGGTTATTCCTGTTTTGCGCATTATCTGGCGCGCCACGATCGCCTACAGACATGTAGAGTAGATTATTCCTGTCAAAAACTATACGACTGCCAAAATGGGATCCATCATTACGAACTGGTAAAGCCCTGAATAATTCTTGAAAATTTTGGAGTTGGTTGCCTACGAGCGTTCCTCTTCCTAATGCTGTTGTTTGCCCACCCGTTGCCTCAACGGCATATGTTAGATAAACAAAATTGTTATTACTGAAACTGGGATGCAAGGCAATGTCCAATAATCCTCCTTGTCCATTCTGTGAAATTGCAGGTATGCCAGTTATTTCAGTACGAGTATTGGTAGAGATAATATAACGAAAAACTTTTCCTTGTTTTTCGGTAAACAAAACTTCGTTGTTGTTGATAAATGTGAAGCCCCACGGAGCGGCAATGTTGTTGATCAATACCCTGTCTTCAAATAGAGGCGGTGGCGGAACAACAGGAACGGGCGGAATAACAGGAACGGGTGGAACAACAGGGGTGGGCGGAGGTGTTGCAGAAGCCGGATCATTTTCTTTTGAACATGCAAATAACAGCATTGAAAAGATAAATGTCAGTAGCGAATGCAAGACAATTTTACTTGGTTTTAAATCTAAAAATGTCGGCTTTCCCATATGTTTTTTTTTAAAATAACGGTAAAATCTAGTGTTTGTTTAAACGTTTATCACGTGAGATTTGCAGTTGGCTACGCTTGTTGCGGGTAGTATCTGGGTTAGAAGCAGATTGCACCGCGCGAGACTATCAATTCAGCACAAAAGTTGATACGAGGCGGAATGTTTTTGTAACCACTGAAACCGACTTTTTGCGAAATGTGGTGTGGTTAGTCTATGCAAAGTTGCCCTATTTTTAGCGGTTGGATAAACATACTCTTTTGCAGGCTTTGGTCTGTGCGAGCCTTGTCATGTATGCTGCTTAAGGTCAAGTATCGTCTCGCAACGGGCACGATTCGAAAATTACAGTAGATGCGTCATCCCTTTCGGGAAACTATGTTGCACTGAAAAACAGACCCGATATTCATTGCGAAACCATCTTACATCCGTCACTTTCTCCTGCTCAGGCAGACGCAGGCGATAGGTTTGTGCCAGAAAAGAATACGCTTAAAGCGTGATTACTTTGAGGGCATCTCTAAAAACTCTGCTCACCCTTCTCTCCCAATAGCTATCGGGATGGAGAAGGGCGAGAGTTGAGGTGAAGAAAACAAAGGTTTTTAGAGATGCCCTTAATACTTTGTAGGCCATAGTTTTTTTTCGGTTGCCACAGTATCAATTCCAACCGCTGAGTAAATTCCTAAACTCGTAAATCATTAGAATCTATTTCCAATCGTTTTTGATAGCATAGATTTATCAATGACTGCCAGATCGGTTTTGGCTAATTCCACATTAAATGCACTCAAATTCTCTTCAAGACGATTAATTTTTCTTGTACCTGATATTGTTACAATTTCAACGTTTTGACTCAAAACCCATGCAACTTGTGCTTTAGAGACTGCTTTGATTTGCTCGATTACCTCAACGAACTTTAAATTTTATCCTGTAGGTTCGTCCGTAAAACGTGGATTCACAGGCAGGCTTGTAGTGGATAGACCGAACGACCGCCAACAATTTTTAATTTTCTGCATCCTTGTGACTATTACAAAATCGTTGCATTATTACTTGAGCTACTAACCTGCCTGCGGTAGTCAGGGCTTCAGTAAAGTAGCTTTATCATAAAACCTATTCCATGACGGAGGAGCAGATCCGAAAAGAGCAGGAAACAATCGAGCGATCGAAAAAAGACCCAAAGGCTTTTGGCGAAATCTATGAGACGTACTTCGACCGGATTTTCAACTATCTCTACCGCCAAACCGATGACGAAGAGCTGGCGGGCGACCTTTGCTCGCAAACTTTTGTAAACGCATTGAACCATTTGAACAAGTATGAGTTTCGGGGGTTTCCGTTTTCGGCATGGCTCTATAAAATTGCGGGCAACGAGGTGAACAAGCACTACCGAAAAAATAAAGGCAAAAAAATATTTAGTATCGAAGAACTGAAAGTAAAGGAGTTGGTAGAGCAGGCCAACGAAGGCTGGGACGAAGAAATGGTGACTCAAGTAATTGCCTACATGAATGAACTGCCCACCGACATGGTGCAGGTATTGGAACTTCGATTTTTTGAAGATAAAGACTTTAAGGAAATCGCATTTATATTGGACATTACGGAAAGTGGAGCGAAGATGCGCACGTATCGAGCACTGGATAAGTTGCGCACGCAGTTCAACATAAAAGTGAAATACAATGGGTAAGCACGAAATACGGATGCGAAGGCAACGGCTCACCGCACGCGGCACGGAGCGGTTTCGGAACTATGGTGACGTGTTAAAGCAGCATGAGCAAGATAAGAGGATGAAAAAAATCGTGCGCGTATTTATCTACTTCTTGGCTATACTGGTGGTGATCATTTTAATTGTGATGGCGCAGCGGTGGGAGAAGAGGGAGAAAGGGAAGAAGGTTGAAGTGGGAATACAGAATTCAGGATACAGTAGTTCGGAGTTGGTAGTTGGGACTTAGGAGTTAGAAGTTAGAAGTTAGAAGACAGAATATAGAATATAGGAGTTAGAAAATAGGAGTTAAGAGAGGATACTTGAAATTAGAATAATTTTTTTTATACAAGTGACTTTGTTGAGCAGGTTGCATTAACAAGATAAAGATGAAATGATTTGGAAGCTTACAAATCAGAAATCTATCATGATAGGTATCGGTTCTAAATTAACCTACTTATGGAAACCAAGAAAAATCCCAGCAAAGACTTAGGTCTTCAGAGAAACAAATTCTTTTTAATTGGATTGGTTGCGAGTACTTCAATCTTGTTCACTGCTTTCGAATGGCAAACGGTAAAAGAAAATCCGAAACCCAGGGAAGTTAATTTGATGGAATCTGAAATTACATTTGTCGCTCCCGCAACTGCTATTGAGCCACCAAAAGTGCAGCAACCTACACTGCGGCCGAAACCAACTCAATCTAATTCATCGATGCCGACCGATTTCGTTCCAATTGACAATGCAACTCGGGTGGATGATGTGCCTCCCATTGACTTAGGAGACATAGGAAATCTGCCATCTACAGTCGTTTTTACTGACCCAAAAGATGACGAAGGAACAGAAGTATTCATTATCGTAGAGAAAAATCCCGAACCAAAAGAGGGGTTTGCTAGCTTTTACAAATTACTTTCTAAAAATCTGAAATACCCGAGTCAAGCAAAACAAATGGGCATTGAAGGAAAAGTATTTATTGAATTTGTTGTAAACAAAAATGGCGAGCCTTCCGACTTAAAAATCATCCGAGGAATTGGTGCGGGCTGCGATGAAGAGGCGATGCGTGTATTAGCATTGACAAAATGGGAGCCCGGCAAACAGCGCGGGAAGCCAGTGCGCGTGAAAATGGTGATGCCTATTAGTTTTATCTTAAGCAACTAGAAATCGAAAGGTAGAGGTTGGACGTTAGAAAGAATCGCACTAACTTTTACCTTCTTATCTCGAACATCCAAAATAACAGAATATCTATGCTGTTTTCGTGCGTTTTGAAAACGGTGTTGCACTCGCGGTTTAGGTAGTGAGCCGATGTATCAAACTAGTATCCTAAAAATTTCCGTACTTGGGGTGATTTCAAATCCCCAATGGAAATAACTGCACAGGAACATCCCATCACCACTTGGTTAAAAAAAACCAGCCTACTCAATTTCACTTTGTATGCATCAATAGCTTCCTTCTGTTTGTATACATGCATTTTTTCACTGCGAAAAACATTTGGAGTAGCTACCTATCAAGGCCTCTCATACTGGGGAGTTGACTACAAAGTATGGATGGTGACCTTTCAAGTGATCGGATACATGATCTCAAAATTCATTGGGATAAAAGTTGTTTCAGAGTTAAAATCAAAATATCGCACTAAAGGGATTTTACTGATGGTCTCCATTGCTGCCATCTCGTGGCTATTATTTGCCATTACGCCTCGGCCTTACAATTTGATTTTTCTTTTTTCAAATGGATTACCACTAGGTATGGTGTGGAGTTTAGTGTTCGGCTATTTGGAAGGGAGGCGCACCACGGAAGTGTTGGGTGCCAGCTTATCGGTAAGTTTTATTTTTTCGGCAGGCTTTGGAAAAACTATTGGCGGGCTAGTCATGCGAGATTGGGGGGTGAGTGAATTTTGGATGCCGTTTATATCGGCCTGTTTGTTCTTTGGCCCACTCCTACTTTTTCTTTGGTTGATTGATAAACTTCCTCCACCCTCGGCTGAAGACGAAAAATTGAGAACGAAACGACAGCCTATGACAGGAGCGGAAAGATTTGCGTTCATTAAAACATTTGGCCCTGGGTTATTTCTTTTAATCGCCTCTTACGCGTTGCTGACTGCTTTTCGTGATTTTAGAGATAACTTCTCTGCCGAAATCTGGAAATCGCTAGGCTACGGTGATAAGCCCAGCATTTTCGCACAAACAGAAACGCCCATTTCTATTATTGTGCTAGCGTCAATTGCCGTGCTGATGGTCATTAAGAAAAATAGAATCGCCTTACTCGTTAACCACTTGATCGTTCTTTTCGGTATGCTGCTTGTAGGAGCCAGTACATTTGCCTTTCAGCAAAAAATAATTGACGCACCCCTGTGGATGACGCTGGTAGGCATGGGGCTCTACTTTGGCTATATTCAATTCAATAGTATTTTCTTTGATCGATTGCTGGCTGCTTTTCAATATGCTGGTACAGTTGCATTTCTTATTAATCTGGCAGACTCATTTGGCTACGTGGGTAGCGTGAGTGTTCTATTTTATAAGCAATTCGGTCAAGCTAATTTAAGCTGGCTGAGTTTTTTTATAACCAGCGGATACGTTCTTTCCTTGGTGGGAAGCATACTCATGTTGATTTCATTATTCTACTTCAATGCTAAATACAATGTATGGAAAAGAGAAAACTAAAAAGCCAAAGCATTAAATGCTTTGGCTTCCAATCAACATTATTATTGAATATTAAAGAGGAGGTGTTCCAGTAGGATTGAACTTAATAGTATCATCCAGTCTGAAATTGCCATTGCGCCCCGTGGTTACATAGCCGAAACTTCCAATACCAAACCCTACGGCTGCATCGCGCGCTACTCCACCAAATTGGTTGTTCAACGCATAGTGTTGAATCCACCGGTCAGTGGATGGGTTGTATTGCCAAACATCTGCAAGCGGATTGCCATTTAATGAACCACCCACAATATATCCAGATCCATCGATGGTAAAAGTAGCTGCCAAATCGCGTGAAGTGGGCTGATCGATTTTATTTCCGTTTTCATCCCGTTGATTCAAGGCAAGTTTCTGAGTCCATGTGTCAGTTGTGGGATCATACTGCTCTACATTACGAATATTCTGTGCATTGTTCGACCCTCCAAGTACATAGGCAAAATTTCCAATAGTAAAAACAACGGCATTAACGCGCTTGAAAGAGATGCCAGTTCGCTGAGTCCAAGATCCAAGCCCCCCGTTTATATCTGGAACAAATTCCCATAAATCATTCAATGCACTTCCTCCAAATCCCGCAGCAACAAAACCTCTGTTACTGACGGTAAATGCTACACAACCGAATCTGCCGGTCTCCGTAATAGCGTCCCCAAAATCCGTTACTCGCCTCCAAAATCCAGCCCCGCTATTTCCAGCAGGATCAAATTCCCAAAAGTCTTTCAATCGATTGCTAGTAGTACCGATGCCGGTGCCAACGTAACCTTTGTTGCCAATAGTAAAAGCAACCGCAGCACTTCGGGCCGCGCCTGGAAAATCCGTCTTCTTGACCCAACCATTTTTAGCAGGATCGAACTGCCACCAATCGTTTAGTCTGCGCCCATCAGTATCAAAACCTCCGCCAACATAGGCTTTGTTATCAATTACAAACGAAGCCGCACCACTTCTTCCAATGCCACTAAAATTGGCGATTTGTTCCCAACTTCCAGGTCTTGTTGTGGTAGGTGTAGGTGACGACCCTCCACAGGAGGAAAGAGCAAAGCTCATAAAGGCGATTACGCCTATTGCCAAAAGGTTGAATAATTGTTTCAAGGTTCTATTTGTTTTGTGCATACGAATAATAAATTTTTAACTTGATTTTGTGCTGAGAATTGTTCTGATCGCCCAATACTACGCGATTCACTTCTGAAAAAAAAGAGGGAACCACCGGAGCGATAACAATGGGTGAGAGTTGACTCGATGGATTAGCCAGCTCTGATGCTAAATAATTGACCAACGGAAAAACATATTTGGTATTGACTCCATATTCAAAATCATAGGCAATATTTGCAGAAAGAAAATTGGAGCGATCAAAAGGTGGCAGTCGGTTTAAGATAACATTAGTAGCATCTGTAGTAAACAAGGCTAGTGTATTCGGTGCCCTAAACACAGGTGAGTAAGTATTCTGTACCGGAACGACTTCTAGGGTGGCGTCAATCAGGATAAAATTTTGATTTGAAAAAAACCTTTTCACAGAAGGAAATTCAATTTTAGTCGCTAAGCCAACACCTGACTGCACAAAAGTAGAATTGGAGGTCAACTTAGAAGAAATTGCCTGGGTTCTTGTTAACGTAGCTATTTGAGTACCACTTCTGTCGCTTTGAATGTTGTTGAACTGAGCAGCCACATTTTGGATCGGGAAATCAAAGTAGGTCGGTTGCAAGATATCATTTATCACCCTCTTATAATACAAACGAATCTTTGCTCTTGGTCCCCTAAATCCAGCGATCGCTGCATCCGAATTTACATTGGTTGTCAAATAAATACCGTTGAAAAAATCAGTTATAAACGAGTTCGGATTGCTAAAGTAAGACGTGGAGATGCCAGACAGTGCGTCCGCCTTTGCGAGGTCAAACCAACTCTGCCCAAAAGACTGGGGCAGTCGGAGATACAAAGAGTCCCTACGGGGTGAAAACTTAACTGTTACTGAAGTGAGAGGCGTTGGCTTAAAGCTAAACTTACTTGAATTGTAGAGCGCAGGTTGTGAGGGTGACACGAAAAAAGAATTATCCTCACCGGTACGATACGGCAACGGTAAGCGCAGCCTGTTAATACTTGACAACTCGTGGATATTAATGGTGATGCTTTTTGTTGTGTCCCCGTAGTAATACCTAGAGTAAGGAAGGACCAAGCCGATGGAATCGTAAGAGCTAATCTGACCGGGCGCAAAGATGCTTTGGTATCCAATCTGAAAGTAAGTAGAAGCAGATACATTCCCTAAAAATGCATCATGATAACGCCCAACCAACAATTGGCCTGTACCAGAGGTAGGTAAAGAATCTAGTAGTATCGTTGACGAAATGATGGAGAACGTATCAACAAAAACTGTTCGTAGACTACTTTTGCTAAAGTTCTCATCGGCCTTTAAAATTCCCGGATCCTCACAGCCAATCCAAAAATAAGCGCCAAAGATGATCGTCAAAACCGCGAAATACTTTGTCATAATCTGGCCTTGCTTACACTTGTAAAATACAACCCGCACCTAAGACTATTTTATTGAACGGAAAGTTTTAACGTAACATTATTATAACTCAAAACAACAAACATTATTGTTTCGATTTTTAAGTGAGCCTGGAGGGATTCAAACCCCCAACCTTCTGATCCGTAGTCAAATGCTCTATTCAGTTAAGCTACAGGCCCATTCACATTTATTTAGAACTAAAATGAAGCCGTCTGCATCTTTAGTCCTGTAATTGGTCGGCAAATTTAAGAGAATAATTCCGTTCGCCAAATACTGATTTTGGTCACTGGGCACTAAAATGTATTTTTGCCGTTCTTATTTAAAAAATGTCCATGACTCGCAAGCTTCTCGCCTCCATACTAGTACTTCTTTTAGCGTGTTCGGTGTATGCTCAAGATAAAGAAAAAAAAGTACGGAGGCCTGACCTGCCTGGTGCATTTGTTATTGAATTTGGATTTAATCGCGCGCAAGGCAGCCCACCAGCACGTTTTGAGCAAGGATTATGGGGCTCCCGCACACTCAACCTTTATTATCAATATCCCATTCGCCTCTGGAAATCTAAGTTTAGCATTAACCCGGCCATCGGCCTTAGTTTCGAGCGATATAAACTGACTAACAACTATACCCTCGATCGGCAAGTAGGTGCGGATGGAAGTTATTCATTAGTTCCTGCGAATGATTTAAACATGCCCAACGCAGACAAGAGTATGCTCATAATGAACTATCTCGATTTTACTCCTGCTGAAATCAGTTTCAATACAAATCCAGATAGCCCGTCTAGAAGCATTCACGTCTCGGTTGGTGCGAGAGTCGGCATATTGTTTGATAGTCATACAAAAGTTAATTACTCTGAGGAGGGTGAAAGCAAGATGATTAAAGACAAACAACCACACGGATTGAATACCCTCCGATATGGTATTTCAAGTAAAATCGGGATTGGTTCGTTCAGCCTTTTTGGATATTACAATCTAAGCCCTTTGTTTCAAGAAAATAAAGGCCCCGATCAAACTCAAATGAATACATTGACGGTAGGGATTTCCTTGAGTGGCTTCTAGCCGATCTGGTAAGTCTAGGCCATCTCTAAAAACCTTTGTTTTCTTCACCTCAACCCTTTCCCTTCTCCGGAAGAGAAGAGTGCGCGGAGTTTTTAGAGATGCCCTCTATTTACCTGAGAAATTAGGTTTTCTCTTTTCTAAAAATGCCTGCACACCTTCTTTATGGTCGTGCGTAGCCCCCGCAATTTCTTGGCAATATGCTTCGTATTCAAGCACTTCTTCAAGTGTGGAAGTAGTGGACTTGTTCAACATCTTTTTAATTAGTCCGATAGCTTTTGTTGGCGCCTTTGAAAAGTAAGTGGTGTATTCTGCAACTGCCGCATCCAATTCTGTGGAGGAGACTACTTTATTGACCAACCCTAATTGTAACGCCTCTTGCGCTTTCACGCGGCTGCCCATGCTGCATAGCTCAAAAGCTTTTGCCATCCCAACCAATCGAGGGAGAAAATAAGCAGAACCCGAATCGGGCACCAAACCAATATTGATAAACACTTCGATCAACGTGGCTTCCTCAGCCGCTACAATGATATCGCAGGCCAATGCCAATGAACAACCAGCACCTGCTGCCACTCCATTCAATCGACCAACGATTGGCTTGGGCAAATTGCGCATTGCCGAGATAATCGGATTGTACCTCTTATGTAACGAATCCATAAACGATCGTTTGCCTTGACTAGCGCTATCCTTTAAATCTTGCCCCGAACAAAACGCCTTTCCTTCACCTGTCAGCACAAGCACACGAACCAGATCATCTTTTGCCACGTGCTTCAGCGCATCCTGCAATTCGTAAGTAATCGCATCATTCAATGCATTGTATACTTCTGGGCGATTGAAGGAAATAGTGGCTACCCCATCGCTGACACCGTATTTCAAGAATTGAAAATCCATAGAAAATTATGTTGAGTTAAAATAGCATGCTCATTCCAACAAAGCCAACCATAAAGCCAACCACACTTCCATACATCACTTCCCGGGGCGTGTGTGCACCCAAGAACAATCGGGCTGACATTACCAAGCCGGCCACTACAATTGTGATAGCAGTGGGCCAAAGGAGGTTAACTTGCTCACTTACTTTATTTAATGGCAACAAAATGCCAATTCCACCGCACATCGCTAAACTGTGTATGCTTATTTTATAAAAAAAGGTAATAATAAGTGATACCACGATCATGGCAGTAATGATGATCATCAACTTATTAAAGTTAGAACTGAATGGCAGCTTGTAATGAAACAAAAAAGTAACGAGAATGTATAGCAACGAAATAAAAACAAAAGGCACTATCCGCTCTTGACGAGATTCTAACATCAATGAAGAAATTGTTCCGAATGATCGGAGCATCGCAATATTCAGTGCGGGCAACACAAAAGTAAATACAAAAATTAGCGACACAATAATTCGTTGGTTCTCGTTTCGGATCATCAACATAGAAGGAAAAAAAACCGTCAGCACAATTACCAAATAAGTCGTAAGCAACAACGGGTGGAAAAGAATTGAAATCAGTTTAGCAACTACCTTCACACTACATTTCTTTTCGTAAACGGGCTACCGGAATATTTAATTGCTCGCGGTACTTCGCCACTGTACGCCTCGCTATGTTATACCCTTTTTCATTTAACAAATCTTCCAACTTATCGTCTGGAAAGGGCTTACTCTTATCTTCGCTCTCAATCAAATCCTTAATAATCTGCTTTACTTCCCGACTGCTGACCTCCTCCCCTGAATCAGTCGCTATACCTTCGGAGAAAAAATATTTCAATGGGTAAATGCCAAAATCGGTTTGGATGGTTTTACTGCTGGCCACGCGGCTCACCGTAGAAATATCCATGTTGATCATCTGTGCAATGTCTTTCAGGATCATCGGGTGGAGCTTGGTTTCATCGCCATCCAAGAAGTAATCAAATTGAAAATCAACAATGGCACGCATGGTTCTCAACAAGGTATGCTGCCGTTGTTTGATTGCATCGATAAACCATTTGGCCGCATCCAATTTTTGCTTCACAAAAGAGACGGCCTCCTTTAGCTTTTTATCTTTCTTGTCGCTTTTGTCATACGCCTTAAACATATCCGAGTAAGACCGACTGATTCGTAACTCAGGTGCATTTCTAGAATTAAGCGAAAGCTCTAGTTTACCATTGTTGTTAACCAAGATAAAATCAGGGATAACATACTGATTTTTCACGTTGCCGGAGCTTACCTCGCCTCCAGGCTTCGGATTTAGCCGCACAATTAATTCGATGGCGTCTTTGATATAATCCTCATCATCTAAATCCAATTTTTTTAGGATTTTGGGATAATGCTTTTTTGTGAACTCTTCATAACATTCTTGGAGTATCCGTTTCGCCACAATCACATCCACATCTTGTCCAACGTCCATCCGTTCCAATTGCAACAAAAGGCACTCTTGTAAATTACGGGCAGCTATGCCAGCAGGATCAAAGGATTGAATTTTTCTTAAAACACTCTCGACTTCCTCTAATGTAGTTTCAAATCCTTGTGAAAAAGCGAGGTCATTGACGATTGACTCCATTTCTCTTCGGATATAGCCATCGCCTTCAATGCTGCCAATCAATTGCCGGCCAATGATAGCCTGCTTTTCGTCTAGCCCCAAAAAACCCAGTTGGGTCATCAATGTTTCATGTAGCGAAGTAGAAGTAGGCATTGGCATTTCCCGTTCTTCCTCATCGCCATCATCGTTATACGTCTTGTAGCTGGTATAGTCATCATCGCGCAAATAGTCGTTGATATCTATCTCGTCATTGGCATTGGTTTCTTCGGGTTGCTGATCATCAGCTGGTGTGTCGTTTTCAGGGGTTTGTTCGGGTACCTCATCGGGTTGATTATCTTCTGGGGCTTCGTCCTCGCCTTCTTCCAATACTGGATTAATTTCCAACTCCTCTTCAATGCGGTTTTCCAATTCAGCAGTCGGCACCTGTAGCAGTTTTATAAACTGAATCTGCTGTGGAGACAGCTTTTGCTGGAGGGATTGACTTAGACCGAGGCGTTGCATTTAGATTTTATGGTTCACAAAGTTATCAATTGGCGAGGCGCTGCAAAATATGAGCCTAAATAAAACGAGCCTTTCGCAGGAATGAAAAAAATCCAATGCTTTCAGGCTCAACCACTTTGATTAAAAAACCAAATTGTCTTGTTTTGCGATCCTTATCAAAAAAAATGAAACGAATCAAAATCAAAGAGTTGCTCACGACAAGCCCTTCGGGCCAAGTGGTAAAAGCACAAGGCTGGATACGCACTTTTCGCAATAGCCAGTTTATCGCTTTAAACGATGGTTCTACCATCCAAAACCTGCAGGCGGTGGTAGCTCTTAATTTTGTAGAGGACGCTACGCTGAAAAGATTGACCACCGGAGCGTGTATTTCTGTAGTGGGTGAGTTGATCGCTTCACTTGGAAAAGGACAGGCTGTAGAAATAAAAGTAACGGAACTGGAAATTTTAGGTGATTGCGATGCGGAAAAATTTCCGTTGCAACCCAAAAAGCACTCACTCGAATTCCTTCGCGAGATTGCTCACCTACGCTCCCGCACAAACACAATCAGTGCCGTAATGCGGGTGCGCCACGCGATGGCTTTTGCAATCCATCAGTTTTTCAACGAGCGTGGATTTTATTATATACATACTCCCATCGTTACGGGTTCTGATGCCGAGGGCGCGGGCGATATGTTTCGTGTGACCACACTGGATGCAAAAAATCCACCGCTGGATGAAAATGGCCATGTAAATCACAAAGAAGATTTCTTTGGCAGGGAAACAAACCTTACGGTATCGGGTCAATTGGAAGGCGAAACATACGCGTTGGCACTTAGCGAGATCTACACCTTCGGGCCAACCTTTAGAGCCGAGAACTCAAACACAGCACGGCACTTGGCTGAGTTTTGGATGATTGAGCCTGAGATGGCGTTTTATGATATTCATGACAACATGCAATTGGCAACTGATTTATTACAATACTTGGTGAAGTATGCGCTAGCAAATTGCGGAGATGATCTTGAGTTTTTGAATAAGCGAGCATTGGAGGAAGAGGCTACAAAACCTCAAGAGCAGCGCAGTGAATTGAGTTTACTAGATCGATTGAAATTTGTGGTCGAAAATGACTTTCAAAAATTGAGCTATACGGAAGCCATCGATATCCTTAAAAACTCAGCACCTAACAAGAAAAAGAAATTTCAATATTTGGTGGAGGAATGGGGAGTTGATCTGCAATCAGAGCATGAGCGCTATCTGGTAGAAAAACATTTCAAGAAGCCGGTAATTTTGTACAACTATCCAAAGGGAATCAAAGCATTTTACATGCGGCAAAATGAAGATGGCAAAACCGTGGCCGCCATGGATGTACTTTTTCCCGGTATCGGAGAGATCATTGGAGGTTCACAGCGCGAAGAGCGTTATGACAATCTATTAAAACGTATCCAAGAAATGAATTTGCCTGAAAAGGAACTATGGTGGTATTTGGAGTTGAGAAAGTTTGGATCGGCTCCTCATAGCGGATTCGGCCTCGGCTTTGAACGTTTGATTTTGTTTGTGACCGGCATGACCAATATTCGGGATGTAATTCCTTTCCCTCGTTTCCCGAAAAGTGCAGAGTTTTAAGAAATAGAAATCAGAACATACAAAAGAGAATTTAGAATATTTCGTCAACACGACAGAGCATCAACGCCTCAACATCATAATGGAAACCATCGAAGCATCAGGGATTATTGGCATGATTGGGCTGGCGGCTTTGGCCGCAAATTTTTTAGTGGGCATTTGTATTTGGTCGCATGCAGAATATAAACTGCCTTTCAATGTTAGCTTTCTTCAATTGCACAAGCTGACTGGATACTCTGCCGCGGTTGCCATTCTACTTCACATCGTTTTAATTCCGTTGGATCCAAAATCTGGCTTTACCTGGACAGACTTACTTTTACCTGCTTGGACGCAACACCAACCGCTTGCAAACACATTTGGATCGGTAGCCTTTTATTTAATTGGTGTCGTGATAATCAGTTCCTATTTTAAAGAACAAATAAAATTACCCGTATGGCGCACGCTTCATTACATTTCTTATTTCGCTGTAATTCCTTTGATCTTGCACAGTATCATCACCGACCCCAAATTAGAAGATCGTCCTATAGATTGGTTTGATGCAGAGAAATTGTTTGTCATCCTTTGTTGTCTAATGATTATCGGGCTTAGCTTTTATCGTTTTTGGATTTTGAAGAAAACTAAGTCTTAAGATTAATGAAAATTCTATTTACGCGAGCATTTTTTTTCGTTGTTCTGACAAGCAGCCAATTAGTAGCCCAAAAAAAAGATACCATAACCGTCATCGGTGTGGGTGATATTATGATGGGAAGCAACTATCCAGATCAATCAAGGCTTCCCGCCAACGATGGATTACTTCTTATGAGAGAAGTAGAGCCAGTGCTAAGAAATGCAGATGTGACTTTTGGAAACCTAGAGGGCGTTTTGTTAAATCAAGGAGGAACACCAAAAACCTGTCGCGACCCAAAAGTATGCTACGTATTTCGAAGTCCGGAAAAGTATGTTCAAAATCTGGTGAACGGTGGTTTTGACGTGATAAGCCTTGCCAATAATCATTCTGCCGATTTTGGTGAGATGGGAAAAAGAAAAAGCATTGAAACATTAGCGAAAGCAGGCATTGAACAAGCTGGACAGATCAATAAACCATTTGTGATTTTTGAAAGAAGTGGAGTAAAATTTGGAATGGCTGCATTTGCGCCCAACAACGGATGCCCCAGCATCAACGACACAACTGAGGCGAGAAAGATAATTTCCAAGTTGGATTCTATGGTTGATATTGTAATTGTGTCATTTCACGGTGGAGCGGAAGGGCCGCAGCACGAGCACGTGCCCCGTAAAAATGAAATTTTCCACGGTGAAAATAGAGGAAATGTTTATCAGTTTGCGCATCAACTAATCGATGCGGGAGCAGATATAATATTTGGGCATGGCCCTCATGTAACACGTGCCGTAGAAATTTACAAAAACAAGTTCATCGCATATAGTTTAGGAAATTTTTGCACTTATGGCGGAATAAACGTGAACGGAATAAATGGTTTAGCTCCGATTGTAAAAGTGTATACCGATTCATCGGGCAATTTTTTTAAGGCGCAGATTGTATCTACCAAGCAAACAGTGTATGGTCCAGTAACTATTGATGATCAAAAACAAGTGCTGAAGCGCATTCAGCAGCTAACGAAAACTGATTTCCCTGAAAGTAAGATCAAAATTGACGATCTTGGCTGGGTTTGGAAATCCACAAACTAATGTGAATAGCTTGTCGATAAAAAAACGACCCAACATTGCTTACAGTTTAAAGAATTGTTACTTTGCATGATGTTCGTTTTAAAAAATCGGACAAAATCAGGCTCTCTACTACTTCATGGCGTACAAAGAAAAAGAAATCGAAAAACTGTATTACTCGATCGGTGAAGTAGCCGAACAGTTTAATGTAGCCCCCTCACTTATTCGCTTTTGGGAATCCGAGTTTGAGTTAATCCAACCAAAAAAGAATCGAAAAGGCAATCGCCAATTCACCAAAGAAGATATTGACAACGTAAAAACCATTTACCATTTAGTAAAAGAGAAAGGCTTTACCCTGCAGGGTGCCAAAGAGATGTTGAGAAACGATACGCAGTCCGTTCGTGATAAAATTGATCTTTTGGATTCACTCAAAAAAGTACGCTCCTTCCTCGTGGAAGTGAGAGAGAAACTCTCCTAGTTAATTCGTTCATTTGTCGATTCGGTAATGTGCTAATTTTCGAACTGCAAATAATTTCAGAATTATTGAATCAACGAATCAGCAAATTAAAATATGGATCAAGAACGCCTCTCCTTCTTAGCGCTTCATAGCCTGAATGGTATAGGTGATTACCTTTTAAAGCAACTCATCAGCTATTGTGGTTCTGCTGAACAAGTTTTTAAAACACCTGCCGGAAAGCTTTTGAAAATTCCCGGTGTGGGCAAAGTAACCGCTGACGCCATCCGAACAGGTAAATCATTTGAAAAGGCAGAAAAGGAAATTTTGAGGGCTGAGAAAACGAATACCGAGTTACTTTTTTACATGGATAAAAAATATCCAAAGAGACTAAAAGCAATCGAAGACGCTCCTACCCTACTTTATTTTCAAGGAAATGCAAACCTAAACGCTGACAAGACGGTGGGCATTGTCGGCACCCGCCAAGCCACTTCGTATGGAAAGGAGTTGGTGGAAAAAATAATCAAAGAACTTGCACCTCATCAACCGTTAATCGTTAGCGGTTTGGCTTATGGAATTGATATACACGCCCACAAACAATCGCTAAAAGAAAATTTACTAACGCTTGGCGTAATGGGTAGTGGTATGGATGTCATTTACCCATTCGCGCACAAGGAGACTGCCAAGAAAATGGTTGAGCACGGTGGCTTGCTCACCGAAAATAGTTTTGGCACTAAGCCCGATGCGCATAACTTTCCCGCTCGCAACCGAATCATTGCCGGTTTGTGCGATGCCTTGATTGTGGTGGAAGCGGCAGAAAAGGGCGGTGCACTTATCACGGCAGAAATCGCCAACACCTATAATAAAGATGTATTTGCTGTGCCTGGTAGTATTGGTGAAACGTTTTCGGAGGGATGCAACAAACTCATTAAAACAAACAAAGCAAACCTGTATACTTCCGTCAAAGATTTGGAATACATCATGAATTGGACTACTGCACCTGGGCAATCACCTAAAAGCAAAACAAAAAATATCGATGTGCGTGAATACGAACCCGATGAGCAAATTGTCCTTCAAATACTTTTAGAAAAAAAGACCCCAATGATGATTGATGAATTGACCGTCAAAACGGCACTTTCTCCAAGTATACTTGCCTCTCTACTGTTGGGTCTAGAATTCAAAAATGTAATTAAGTCACTGCCCGGAAAAATGTTTGGGCTCAATAACCTTTAAGGCACTCCAATTGTTACTAGAAAGTCATGTAAAACTAATTATGTATGGAAAGAAAAGAATTTTTATCCCAAGTAGGTTTTGGTGCGGCAGCTCTTTTGTTACCTGCTTGCTTTGGTTCTCTGACAAGTTGTTCTTCGAACGATGTCACACCATCGGGCGGTGGAATTACACCTCCTACTAATTTAGATTTCACTCTTGACGTATCTACTGGCGCGCTTTCGGCTAATGGAGGGTTTCTTGTGACAAATGGAATAATTGTAGCTCGAACCCTTGCGGGAAGTTTCTTAGCAGTATCCGCTGCCTGCACCCATCAAGGAACAACCGTGCAATTCCGTGGTGCCAGCAATGACTTCCTTTGTTCGAATCATGGTTCTGTTTTCAGTGCTGCGGGGCAAGTCACAAATGGCCCCGCTAGTCGCCCTTTAACGCAATTTAAAACTACCTTGACGGGAACATCGTTGAGAGTTTTCTCTTAGTAATTAGTGAGGAAAAATAGAATTTGCTAGTGAGAGTGCTTCGGCAAAAGCTTTTCGATCTATTTTGGGAGTACTGCCTTTTGAATCGAGAAACATTAAGACCGTTTCAGTTGCTAAATTTCCAACCAATTCATCTTCTGCCATAGGGCAACCACCAAAACCTTTGATAGCCCCATCAAAGCGTTGGCAGCCCGAATTGTAGGCCGCTTCAATTTTCTCCAGCGCTGTGGAAGGAGTGGAGTGAAGATGAACGCCAAATTCAACGGAAGGAAAATTTTTTGTGAGCTTTTTAAACAAGTAAGTGATTTGCTCCGGCTTTGATACGCCAATGGTATCGGCCAACGAAATAATTTTTATGCCAAGTGAATTCAAAACATCGGTGAACTTTTCAACCACCTCCACATCATACAGATCGCCATACGGATTTCCAAAACCCATGCTGATGTAGGTCACTAAAATCTTGTTCTTTCGTTCGCAGATCAACTGAATTTCTTGAATCGAATTCAGTGCTTCGGAAATAGATTTATTGGTATTTCTCTGCTGAAAGGTTTCGGAGATGGAAAGGGGAAATCCCAAATACGAAATCGTTTCATACTCGCTTGCTTGTTGTGCTCCCCTTGTGTTGGCAACAATGGCCAGCAACTTCGATTTCGATGAGGTTACATTCAATTGAGAAAGTACCTCTGCGGTATCGCGCAGTTGGGGTATGGCCTTTGGTGAAACAAAGCTCCCAAAGTCAATCGTATCAAACCCCACCTCTAGGAG
>Ga0209181_10003927_pt1 | contig 22492 bp, 21 predicted proteins | sample MAT05_FD_187208 | JGI IMG/M metagenome (GOLD analysis project Ga0209181, IMG submission 187208) | Freshwater microbial communities from Lake Fryxell liftoff mats and glacier meltwater in Antarctica - MAT-05 (SPAdes) (version 2) | ecosystem: Environmental > Aquatic > Freshwater > Ice > Liftoff...
TTGAATCACGGTATCAAGTATCTGCATGTCGAAGCGCTGTTCCGCCTTGGGCAACAGGGTAATGAGTTCTAGCTACTGTTGTAGCTTTGGCGCGGGTCCGCGCTTTGCGGGTTTGCTTTGCTCGTCGATGAGTTCCTCGACCGAAACCGTCAAGGCGCGAGCTGGCGCGGGCAGACGGGAGGCTTGGAATCGGACGCCTGGAGGCTAGGAATCGCACCCATTCCCTCACGGCCCAGCGAACTGAACGACGTCGAAAGCTTGGTATCGCTCACTGACATGGCGCGAGGCCGGATGCCGACGGCGGCCCGAGTCCCGATTAGATCGCCACGAACCTTTGACGCCGACCGCGTGAATTTGACTCGTTCAGTTTTGAGAGCACGGGCGACGAATTGGACACGCGGTATTTCCAACCATGCTCGCCCACGCGGTGCCGCTTCTGCGCGTGCGATGGTTAGCCGTGAATTGATGCCGCGGAGCAATCCAGGACACACGAGCGTCGGAAACTTCCAGCATTTTCCAGAGTCCGTCTGTGGCGCCACGGTGTGGCTGGACTGCCTCAGAGATCTTGCATGACCGATTCATCGGCTCGACTGCGTCCCCTGTGGTGGCTGTTGCTGGCGTTGGGCGCGGCGGCGACGGTGTTTGGCTGGACCACGCAGTTGGCGTGGCCGCCACAGCCGTGGAAGCTCTGGCGCGAGCCGCTTGGGCTGTTCTTCTTGATACTGCTCGGTGCCGGAATCCTGCGCCTTACGCGCGGATCCGGGTTGTTTGTGTGGGCCGTGGTGCTTGCGCTTGCGCTGCAAGGCATCGCCATCGGTGTTGCCTCGGTTACCGCTGTCGCCCTACTGGCGCTCTGGGCGCTCGCGCTCGGCAGTAGCGTCAGCGACAGACCGTTGCTGGCGTTACTCGCCGGCTTTGCGATGATCGCAGGCGCTTTGGGATGGCTGTTGCCGTGGTCGATCCATTCCACCTGGAGCTATGGCGCGCTCGCACTACTCAGCATCATGCTGCGCGCGCAGCCGCTCAGTGCACTGCTGCGCACCTTGCACGACGACTTGCGCGTGTTTGTGGCCAATCCCCATTGGATGGCTTGGCTCGCGCTCGGGGTGCTTGCCTATGTCTCGACCGCCGCGTGGTTGCCGACCAGCAGCCCGGACGACCTCGGCTATCACCTGGCGCTGCCCTATCAGTTGCAGCAGTGGGCGCACTACCGACTTGATGCAGAAACGCAGGTGTGGGCGCTGTCGCCGTGGGCGAGTGATCTGCTGCAGGCCATCGCGCAGTTGTTAGCCGGTCGCGAGGCCCGCGGCGCACTCAATACGCTATGGCTGCTGCTCGGCACTGGGCTGCTCGCGGAGCACGCGCGTGCAGCCGGGCTGGGGCGCCAGGGTGCGGCGCTGGCAATCGCGCTCTGGGCAAGTCAGCCGCTCACGTTCTATCTCGGCATTTCGATGCAGTCGGAATTGCCAACGGCAGTCGTGTTGCTCGCTTGCGCCGCGCTGTGCATGCAACCACGCGTCGAGGCCGCCCGCGCGGACACGCGTGAGGGCGCGCTCGCCGGATTGCTGGTGGGTCTGGCGCTCGGCTTTAAGATCAGCAACCTTGCGTTTTTGGGGCCAATCGGCCTGTGGTGGTTGCTGGCACGCCGCCCTAACGCCAGACCCATTATCGCTGCCGTTGTCTGCACGTTGCTGGTCGCGGGCTCGTCCTACACGTATGCGTATGTGCTTACTGGCAATCCAGTGCTGCCGATCGCGAACGAGTTTTTTCAGTCTGCGCATTTCTCGATCGCCCCGATCACACTCAACTGGCGCGAGGGCATCGATTGGATGCTTCCGTTCAATCTGCAATTCGCGACAACGCGCTACTTTGAGAGCTGGAATGGCGTGGCCGGCTTCCAATGGCTTGCGCTGTTGCCGATGCTCGCGCTCGCGCTTGCACTACCACGCTGGCGAGTTTGGGCACTGGTCGGCATCGCCGGCACGCTGGGCTTGCTGCTGCAGATGCAGTACCTGCGCTATCTGTATCCGGGTTTTCTGTTGCTGACACTGCCACTGGTGGCGGCAACGCTGTCGGTGCTGCCCTCGCGTGCAGCGAACGCGCTGATTGCCGTGCTCGCGCTGGCGAACGTGGGCGCGTGCTGGAACGTCAGCTCGCTGCTGCGCGAGGGCACGATCGGGCGCGTGCTCCGCGCCCCGTTGAATGCAGACGAGAACTTTCTGCGCGAAAAAGTTCCCGAACGGATCGCCTTAGCTCAACTGCGGGCGAGCTGGGGCAATGACAGCAGCGTGCTGATCGCTACGCGTGCGGCCCAGGTAGGTGCGGAAATGGCCGGTGCTGAGCGCTATGCCGGCTGGTACGAGCCCGCGTTGAGTTCCGCACTCATCGCAACCGAGCAGGACTCCACGGGCAAAGACTGGAGCGCGATGTTCGACACCCAGGGTTTCAGCCATGTGTTGAGCCGTGTCGACGACCGCAGCGAAGGCCTGAGCCGAGCACTCGGCGAACGTGGTGCGCTTGAGTTTTCCGAATGGCCAGTGGAGTTGCATCGAATCCAGCGACCAGCGCTCGCCGAGTCCGCAAAGGGCGATCAGCACGAGCGCCACTTCGACCTTCGTTTCCACGACTATGCAGCGCTCGAAATTTCGATGACGGTGCGCTGCGAGGCAGCCAGCGTGGGCTTCGGCATGCGCTTCGCGTGGCGCGACGGCCTAGCGCAAGTGGGCGAGCAATCTTTCCATCAACGCTGCCCGAGTTATGGCGATGCACAACTGCGTTTCAGGCTGCGGTCGCCATCAGCCGCCGACGCTGTCGTGGTGAAAATCGATGCCTATCTGCCGCAAGAAATCTCCCAGCTCGCGATCAGCGAGATTTCCGTGCGCGCGCGCCGCGACCATCTCATTGCGCGCGACCAGGGTAAGCCGTGATGAGCGCGCCGACGCTGGTTGCGGTGGTGATTCCGTGCTTTCGGGTGCGCGAACAGGTGCTTGGTGTGATTGCGCGCATCGGTCCGGAGGTTGGGCTAATCGTGGTAGTCGATGATGGCTGCCCCGAAGGCAGCGCTGATCATGTCGAGGCCAACTGCCGCGATCCGCGCGTGGTGGTGGTGCGCCATGCGCAGAATCAGGGCGTCGGTGGCGCCGTGTGCAGCGGATACACAACCGCGATGGAGCGTAACGCGGGCATCGTGGTCAAAGTTGATGGCGACGGACAAATGGATCCGGCGCTGATTCCCTTGCTGATCGCACCGATCCTGCGCGGCGAATCTGACTACGTCAAAGGCAATCGTTTTCACAATTTGTCGGACGTACGCGGCATGCCGAGGGTACGCCTCATCGGCAACGCCGGGCTGTCTTTCCTCAATAAACTGTCGACCGGCTACTGGCAGGTCTTCGATCCGACGAATGGCTTCACGGCGATTCACGCGAACCTGCTCGCGCAACTGCCGCTCGAATATCTCGCGCGTCGATACTTTTTCGAGTCGGATTTGCTCTACCAACTCGGCCAGCTACGCGCACGGGTGAGCGATATGCCGATGCGCGCAGTCTACGCAGAGGAACCGTCATCTCTGCGGCCGTCGCGAGTGTTCGGCCCATTCCTGCGCGGCCATTTGCGCAACATCATGCGCCGATTGTTTTACACCTACTTCGTGCGCGGATTCTCGCTGGCCTCGGTCGAACTGGCACTCGGCAATATCGCCGTGTTGTTCGGCGTCTGCTTCGGCCTCTGGCACTGGATCGCTTCGGCGACGACCAACGTGCCTGCGAGTGCTGGCACCGTGATGCTCGCCGCGCTGCCTGTGGTCATCGGCACCCAACTTCTGCTGTCCTGGCTAAATTACGACGTGCACCAGGAACCCACCCAAACGATCTCTGCGATGTTGCCGCCACCGAACACACCACCGCGATGAAGCAACAACTACTGCGTTTCGTTGCGGTCGGTGCGCTCGTCTTCTTACTCGAAATCGCGCTGTTCTTCGCGCTCGTGCAGTTTTCCGTGCCGCCCTTCGTCGCAAATGTGGTTAGCCGCGGCAGCATTGTCTTCATCGCCTTCTGGCTACAAGGCCGCTACACCTTCCAAACCAGCAACTTAGATCGCGCCGCGCTGATGCGCTATTGGTTGCTGTGGGTCGTGCTGACGACGCTGTCGACCTGGAGCGTCAACACCATCGCTAATTTGCCGCACGAATACGCGCTCATGATCGGCAAGCCACTCACCGAGATGGTGGCTGCGATGATCAGTTTCTTGGTCGCTCGGCGCTGGGTGTTTCGGCTGGCGCCAGCGGCTGCGCTGGCGGACGGAGAAACTCAATAAGCCCCCACCGCACATCGCGAATGCAGGCGGTACGATCGCTGCCGACGAAGTAGTAATTCCCTGAGTCGATGGTGAATCTGAGCTTCATCCGTCGTCGCGCAGACGCTTCGCCTTAGAATTGGGGAATTCAGGGCTCGGGACGTGCATCGTGTTTGAAGGTTTTATCTACGACCGCAGCGCTCGCCCGATTGCCATTGTCTTGATCCTCGTGCTCCTGTCCGCCTGCACGCAAACGCGCTCGCATCGCGCCGATGGGCTTGCACAGGCGCAGGGGCTTGCGCGCGGGGCGACCATTGTTGTGGTTGAGCCCGATATCGAACTCTCAGAATTACTGGCCAACGGCGTGCACGAGATCCGAGCGGATTGGACGCGCGCTGCGAAAACAAATGTGGCGACGGCACTGAAGGCCGCTCTGGAGCGGCAGGACGCCCGCGTTGCGGATTATTCGCCGTCCACCGACACATCCTTGGCGGCTCAGCAGCGGCAACTCATCCTGCTGCATCGGGCCGTTGGCGTGAGTATCCTGCTGCACCGCTTTGCCGGCGCGAGTGCGCTGCCCCATAAGATGGGCGCCTTCGATTGGAGTTTGGGCTCTGGCGCGCGAACCATTGATCCAGACGCTCGCTTTGCCTTGTTTCTCACGTTGCGTGATAGCTATGCCACTAGCGGCCGCAAAGCTTTGATGGCGGGATTAATGCTCGTGGGCGTCGGACTTTCGCTCGGCGAGCAATTCGGGTTTGCCTCGCTGGTGGACTTAAATGACGGGCGCATCGTGTGGTTTAACGTGCTCACCGCGCAAAGCGGTGATTTGCGCAGTGCCGACGCAGCCCAAGCCGCCATCGCAGAGCTGCTGGACGGAGCGCCGCTGTGAGGGCCATCAGCCTATGGCTAAGCGCGACTCTATTCCTGCTAGTCGGCTGTGCGGGCCCGCAACTCTCGCCACAGTCCACTGCCGCGCCGGGCCAGACCGCGGATATCGACGAAGCCGGTTTATTGCTGCAAATGGATAAGTTCGAATCGGAACTGGCGCAATCGCCAGATCGGATCCGCGATCCTGCCCTGGAAAGCTATCTGCAGAGTCTGACCTGCCGGATCGCGGCCGAGCATTGTCCATACATTCGGATTTACCTCGTGCGCCAGCCCTTGTTCAACGCCGCGATGGGGCCGAACGGGATGTTGATCATCTGGAGTGGATTGCTGCTGCGCGTCGAAGATGAGGCGCAATTGGCTTTCGTTATCGGCCATGAAATTGGCCACTACCAGATGCGCCACACGCTGGCACGCTGGCGCAAGCTGAAATCAACGAGCAGCGCTGCCATGGCCTTGCAAGTGCTGACGGCGGGTGTAGGCGCGGGTTTGCTCGGCGCCGCGGCAAATATTGGGGCCTTCAGCACGCTATTTGCCTTCAGTCGTGAGCAAGAGCGCGCAGCCGATGACTTCGGCCTGTTGCGCATGCGTGAACTTGAATATGACGACCGCCGTGCAGGAGAACTGTGGGCCGCAATCTGGGACGAGGATCAAGCGCGTGACAAAGCCCGCCAGTCGGCAATCTTCGCATCGCATCCGGCGAGCGAAGAACGCCGCAATCGCCTGAGAGCGGCTGCAATTGGCCAAAACCTAAGCGTGGATACCGGCGCACTGCGAAAAGCCATCGCGCCGCACCGACTACAGTGGCTGGAAGACGAAGTCGCGCAGCGGCACTATCGCCAAAGCGAAATTTTGCTCTCGCGGCTGTCGTCATTTGCGCACGGCAACGATGGGGAAATTGCGTATGCGCAGGCCGAAATGTATCGGCGCCGTGCGCAAGCTGGCGATTTGGAGCGCGCGCGGGCGGCCTATACGCAAGCGACCGCAGATCAATCGGCACCTGCAACCGCATGGCGAGGATTGGGCTTGGTGCAGCGACAACTCAATGCGCCCGGCGCGGCCAAATTGGCTTTTGAGCGATATTTAGCGTTGGCACCCTTCGCGCCAGATCGGGCCTTGATTGAAAGTTGGATTGCACCATGAGCACGATTACGCGCACCTGCTTTACCGTGCTTGGCTTGATCACACTGGCCGCCTGCGCTTCGCCGTGGATCAAGGCGGGTGAGCATTCGGTTGCGGGCTTGAACCTGCGCACACCGGTTGGCTGGACGGCGCAAAGCCAGAACGGCCGGCATTTGTGGACGCGCGACGGGGTACTGCTTAACGCGCTGCATATCGTCGTCGATCTCGCGCCTAGTCAGCCGGTGTTCGGCGTCGGAAAAACTGTCGCGAAAAACGAAGGCACGCGCTTTCGCACCGGCATGGGTCCGATCGAGATTCAAGAGTTAATCGTTGAGGCCATGGCCGCGGCGGGCATGCGCAATGTCAAAACCATCGAAACGCAACCAGCAAGACTGCAGGGGCGCGCCGGCATCCGGTCGGAACTTAGCCTGGATTCGTCGACCGGCCTTCGCTATCGCGCGATACTGCTGGCAGAAGGTGAGGATAACTCACTGAGTCTATTGCTCTTTGTGGCACCGGCAGAATTCTATTTCGAGCGTGATCGAGCCCTGATTGAAGGGATTTTCGAGAGCGCTGCCAAGTAATCGCGACTTGTAGCGGCTCAAGCTAGATCGCCATGCAAGGCCTGGAGGATCGCCAGCGCCGCCATCCCGGCGGTTTCGGTGCGCAAAATGCGTGGCCCCAAACGCACGCCGATCGCCCCTGATCGCGCCAACAGATCGCGTTCTGCGGGGCTAAAACCGCCCTCTGGACCGATTGCCACCGCAAATTCAGCGTGCGGCGAGAGATCGACCATCGACTGGCTCGCACGCGGATCTAAAATCAGACGGAGCGATCCCGTGCTTTGCGCCTGAGCGGCCCATTGCGCCAAGGTCAGAGGCGACTCTACCTGCGGCAATCGCGAGCGCCCGGATTGTTCGCACGCCGACAACGCGATTTGCCGCCAATGCTCCACACGTCGCGTCTCGCGCTCTCCGTGCAAGCGCACCTCACTGCGCTCGGTCGTCATCGGGGTCAACGTAGCAACACCGAGTTCCGTCGCCTTCTGCACCACCCAATCCATTTTCTCGCCACGACAAATCCCTTGGGCGAGGTGCAGCTTCAAGCTGGATTCCGCAATACCGGGCCGCCTCTCAAGTATCTGCGCGGACAGCACATCCTTGCGCTCACGAACCAATTCAGCCACATAATCAAAACCGTCGCCATTGAATAGTACGATCTTATCGCCGGATTCTGCGCGCAGGACCCGCAGCAAATGATGTACGAGCCGCTCGTCAAGTGTGATGAGCGCTGGCACCGCGAGCGGTTGACGAATATAGTTTCGAATATCACGCACGCGATTATCGCTCGCCAATTAAGTTACTTTCGGCCGGTTTCTATGGATTGCAGCATGTCCGGGCCACCAAGCTGATCCATTTGCTTGATGATCCAGGTTGCGCGGCGGCTCAAATACGGCGTCGCTTTATCTGCACGCCATTTGCGCGGGTTCGGCAGTGTCGCCACCAGCAACGCCAAACTGTACGGCGCGAGCTGAGAACACTCCTTCCCGAAGCGCGTAATGCATGCCTGGCAAAAACCAAACATGCCATCACCAGTTTCCGCAATATTCAAATACACTTCCAGAATACGACGCTTCGGCCATACCAGTTCAACTAAGCCCGTGAAATAGACTTCAAAGCCCTTTCGCAGCCAACTCCGGCCGGTCCACAAAAACAAGTTCTTTGCGACCTGCTGCGATACCGTGCTCGCGCCGCGCATGCGCTCGCCATCTTCCGCATCCTCCATCGCGCGGGCAATCTCGACGGTATCGAATCCATAGTGATCGAGAAAGCGCTGATCCTCCGACGCCAAAGCCGCTACCGGCAAATATGGCCCGAGCGACCCTAAATCACACCAGCGACGCGCCAAGCGGAAATCGCGATCGCCCGCCATGCGCGCTTGAAGAATGCGTTCTGCCATCACGCCGGTAATCGGCGGGTTCACAAAGCGGAACATCACAACGGCGAGGACGCTTAATACGATGGGCACAATTATCATCACCAGCAACCATCGAAGCCAGCGACGACGCGGTCGCTGGTTCTTTGCCTTCAAAAGCTTACGCGACGCCACGGGTTTCAGTCGCCAAAACCGGACGGCGCGCGCTCGGTGTCAGTCAGTCGCGCGCGGCGACTGACTGCCCATTGGCGAGACGCGTGAACACGATTCAGCCGCGCTTGCTCAGCCATGCATGAATCGTCGGCGCAACCTCGCGCTGCGCACGCCCTGAGACGTAAATGCCGATGTGACCACCCTTGAAAGCCAGCACGGTGTAGTCATTCGTACCCACCGCATCTTTCAGCGGAATGGACGCGCTCGGTGGCACCAAGTGATCTTGCTCCGCATAGATGTTGAGCACCGGCATCTTGATGTTTTTCAGATCAACGGACTTGTCGCCAATCATCAATCCGCCTTCAATGAGCTTATTGCCCTGATAGAAATCTCGAATGAACTCACGGAAGGCCTGACCCGCCTGATCAGGTGAATCAAAGATCCATTTCTCCATGCGCAGGAAGTTCTCTAGCTCATTCTTGTCATCCAAAATATCGACTAAGCCAATATACTTCTGATGATTCAAGCGAAAAGGCTTCAACATCAAATAGCAAAAATTCATCAAATCGCCCGGCACATTGCCCAGCGTGTCGACGAACTGATCCACATCGATACCTTGCGTCCAGTGCGAGAGCATGTTATCCGGCGTGTGAAAATCCACCGGCGTGACCATTGCAATCAGATTCTGCACCTTCTGCGGATAAATCGCGCTGAAGCACAAGGAGAATGCGCCACCTTGGCAAATACCGAGCAGATTGATCTTCTTCAAATTGTGTCGGCGCGCCACTTGGTCGACACAGCGGCGAATATAACCATTGATATAATCGTCGAGCGAGGTATAGCGATCGGCGGCATCCGGGTAGCCCCAATCAATCAAATAGACATCTTCACCTTGCGCCTGTAGGTTGCGCACCAATGACCTGTCCGCTTGCAAATCGGTCATATAAGGCCGATTGACTAATGCGTAGACAATCAAAATCGGCACTTTCGCAGTCGGTGGGCGCTCGCTCTTGAAGTGATAGAGCACCAATTTATCTTCGCGGTAGACTTCTTCTTTCTCCGTGGCGCCGTAATGCACGTCGTCCACTTCGCGCAGGACTTTGGTGCTCGCCGTCAATTTCTGGCTAAAGCGCATGACTTCGTCGAGCGCATCTTTGGGGTTGATATTGATAGGACCCATGGCGATCAGTTCCGTTTACGCTTGGACGCGCGCGGCGCCGCTGCTGATGGGATGTCGCTTTTTTGGGCAACCGCGACTTCCGGCTTCACAGCCGCCTTGGCCGCCGGTACACGCTTGGCGCTCGACTTCGGCTTCACGCTCGTTGCGGCCGGCGCTGGGGCCGCAGCGGGCTTGCTACTCGATGCAACTCCCATGTCTTGCAATTGCTCGCGCAGATCGGCCATTTGCCGCCGCATTTCATGCATGCGCTTGTGCACGGTGTCCAGTTCGGTTCTCGACGGCATGCCGAGTGCCGCACTGGAGCGCTCGACTTCGCTTTGTACGCGCTGACGAAGACGCATCTGGGTATTGACCATATCGCCGTAAGCTTCGCGGAACTCGTCCGTTAGCGCGATCTCGGCGTAGCCTTCCTCGGCTGCATCGACGAAGACATCGTAAAGGCCGCGCATGCTGGTGATCTGGCGGCCCGGCTCCGCGCGCTCTTCCATTTTTGACTCGAACTTATCCATACCGACGCGGCTGGCCTTGTACAACAAAGCCTGGAAGCGCGAGGATTTATCGTTGTACTCAGCCATCGACTTGAGTAAACCCTGATGTCGCTCTTGCTGCTCGCGCTGCATGCCAAAGGCCGGCGTCGACAACTGCGCCGTGGCCTCATTCATCATCGGCTGCGCGCCTTTCATAAACTCTTTGTACAGATCTTCAATCCCGCGCGCGCCTTGCGCGCTGATGCCTTCAAAGGCACTTAGCACCGGATTATTGGCTTTTGAAAGCCCACCCATAGCCTGTTCCATTGCGGTTCGCAGCGCAGCCGGGTTCAAGAAATCAGGCTGTTTGGTGGCGACTTGTCCTACGACGCCTTGCATGAAATCAGTGAACTGCTTGGCGGCACCCATCACCTTGTCGAGTGCGGGATTACCACCGGTGTTGCCCATCAACTTCATCCAGACATCAAAGCCTTCGGGAATCGGAGACGTGCCGCCCATTCCCATCTGCCCACCACCGCCGCGTGCCGCATCGGTCCAAGCGGAGAACATCTGTTTTTGCATGGATTGCCAGTCAGGCATCCACGGATTATTCGGATCGGACATGCCCGCGCGCTCCAAAGTCAGTGGCCCAGATGCTAGCCGGAATGTGAGCCAAGGAAGTGACAAGCTGCACGATTCGCTTGTGTTGGATGGACACTCTCAGCACCCGAATTCGGCGTTCTCAGTGACTCGGGGCTACACACGGATTTGCGATCAACAATTGGACTACCACGCCCACAAGTGGGCAAGTTCGATGGCAACTGCATCGAAGGGTTCCGCACGCATCGAGTCATCATCACCATGCGTGCCAAGTAGCACCCAATGACCGTCGCTGTAGCGCATCACCTCGACGGTTTTTGCATAGGGATCGACGAGCCACGCGTGCGCTACGCCGAGTTGGCCGTAGAGCGGCAATTTTAGTTTTCGATCCTTACTCGCAGTGCTTGGTGAGAGGATTTCGCAGACCCAATCCGGCACCACATCAATCTGACCGTCCGGAATCAATGGCAATCGTTCGCGGCGCCAACCGGCGAGATCGGGCACTAGCACGTGTTGACCCAAGTGCAGTTCAGGCTCAACCAAAATCACCCAACCACCGGGTCCGCCGCGTCCGACGCCAAATGGGTTTCTAAGCTCGGCAGCTATCCCAGTTTCCACACCAGCATGACGCGCAGTCGGCCGCGGTTGCGAATACATAGAACCGAATATCAATTCGCCAGAGACGTGTTCTGGCAAACGACGGATGTCGTCGTAGTTTGCAGGGCACAGAACGGCATTCATTGGGGCAGAGAATTGGTCAGGGTCTATGTCAGCTTAACGCATTGCGCAAACAAAAACGGGCCCATCAGGACCCGTTCTTGCTCAACATTTTGCAGCGCTCAGCCTTCGCCGCGCGCCGCTTGTTCGTCTTCAAACACCGCTTTGATTGACAAGCGGATACGGCCCTGTTTGTCGACTTCGAGCACTTTCACGCGCACCGAATCGCCCTCTTTGAGCTTGTCGGAAACGCGCTCGACGCGCTCGTTGGAAATCTGCGAGACGTGCACCAGGCCATCGCGGCCCGGCAGAATGGTCACGAATGCGCCGAAGTCCATCAGCTTGGCAACTTTGCCTTCGTAGATCCGGCCCGGCTCGACGTCAGCAGTGATCTGCTCGATACGCTTACGCGCGGCATCAGCGGCAACCTGGTTGTTCGACGCGATAGTGATCGTGCCGTCGTCCTGAATGTCGATGATGGTGCCGGTCTCTTCGGTGATGGCGCGGATGGTGACGCCGCCCTTGCCAATCACATCGCGGATCTTGTCCGGATGGATCTTCATGGTGAACAAGCGCGGTGCGTACTCGCTCATTTCCGGGCGCGGCTGATCAAGCACTTTCGCCATTTCGCCGAGGATAAAGCGACGACCCTCACGCGCTTGCGTAAGTGCGGTGCGCATGATCTCCTCGGTGATGCCGTCAATCTTGATGTCCATCTGCAGGGCACTGATGCCCTCCCAGGAACCGGCCACCTTGAAATCCATGTCGCCGAGATGATCTTCGTCGCCCAGGATGTCGCTGATCACGGCAAACTTCTCGCCTTCCTTGATCAAACCCATGGCAATACCAGCGACCGGCGCTTTAAGCGGCACGCCCGCATCCATCAGTGCAAGTGAGGCGCCGCAAACCGAAGCCATCGAGCTCGAACCGTTCGACTCGGTGATCTCGGCGACCACGCGGATAACATAAGGAAAGTCTTCGATCTTCGGCATTACGGCTTCAACGCCGCGCTTGGCCAGACGGCCATGACCGATTTCGCGACGTTTCGGTGCGAGCATCATGCTGATCTCGCCCACCGAATACGGCGGAAAGTTGTAATGCATCATGAAGCTCTCGCGCGATTCGCCTTCGATCGCGTCGATCAACTGCGAATCACGCGAGGTGCCCAGCGTCACGGTGACGATGGCCTGCGTTTCACCACGCGTGAACAGCGCCGAGCCGTGGGTACGCGGCAAGATGCCGGCGCGCACGGAGATCGGGCGCACCGTGCTGGTATCACGACCATCGATACGCGGCTGGCCTTCGATGATGCGGCGACGCACCATGTTGTATTGAATATTTTCAAAGCTGCGACCGATCTGCGCGTCGGTCCAGCCCTGCGCCGAGGATTGCTCGGCCAGTCCTGCGATGGCCGCAGTTTTGGCGGCACCCGAGGCACTACGGCGTTCCGGCTTCTCGCGAATGTCATAAGCGGCATTCAACGGCGCTTCGGCGATTGCGAGCACCGCGGCATCCAACTGCGCCAGTTCGACGACGGGTGTCCACGGGAACTTGGTGACGCCCACTTCGGCGACCAACTCATTGATCGCCTGGATCACCACTTGCTGCTGTTGGTGTCCAAACATCACCGCGCCGAGCATCACTTCTTCGCTCAGCAACTGCGCTTCGGATTCCACCATCAGCACGGCTTTGTCGGTGCCCGCAACCACCAATTCAAGCTGCGATTCCTTCAACTGCGTGGTGGTCGGGTTCAGCACATACGCGCCGTTTAAGTAGCCGACCTTGGCGATCGCGATCGGGCCGCCAAATGGCAGGCCAGACAGACTCAAGGCTGCAGATGCGCCGATCAACGCCGGGATCGCCGAATCCAGTTCCGGATTCATCGACATCACGGTAGCCATGATCTGAATGTCGTGGAAGAAGCCTTCCGGGAACAGCGGACGCACCGGGCGATCAATCAATCGCGAGGTCAGCGTCTCGCGCTCAGTCGGACGACCTTCACGCTTGAAGAAGCCGCCGGGGATGCGGCCACCGGCATAGAACTTCTCTTGATAGTTAACGGTCATCGGGAAGAAGTCGCGGCCTTCCTTCGTGCGCTTGTCGGCCACCACGGTCACCAGAACCACGGTGCCATCGATGCTGACCAACACTGCTGCCGTTGCCTGACGTGCGATCTCGCCGGTTTCCAACGTAACCAACTGCTCGCCGTATTTGAATTGCTTGGTGACCTTCGCCACTGGGGGGTGTCCTTTGCGTACTTGAAGACTTGTGTGCAGCAGAATGAGTGAGGGCCGTGCTTGCGCACAGCCCTCTAGGTGTTGACTTTAACGACGCAAACCGAGCTTCTCGATCAGCGATCGATACCGCGCATCGTCTTTGCGCTTCAGATAAGCGAGCAATTGACGGCGCTGGTTGACCAATTTCAGCAGACCACGACGTGAGTGATGATCTTTCTTATGCGATTCAAAGTGCTTTGCAAGCATTTCAATACGCGCGGTGATCAGCGCAACCTGGACTTCCGGAGAACCGGTATCGCCAGCGCTGCGTTGATGAATTTTGATGACGTCGCCGGACTGCGTGGCGTTGAGAGGCATGGAAACGCTCCTGATGAGAAAACTACAGACAAACGCCAAGCCCAGTGGGACGACCTGCCTTTAGGCGACCGACCGAGCAAGACGCGTAAGACTCAATCCATGACCAGGAATGAGCAAGCCGCCCATTGTAGGCGCGCGGGCGTAGAAAGAACAAGGAAATGCGACCAGAGAACTTGCCGCTCACGACGCGCATCGCTATGTTGCGGAGCCCGGAAAAACACGACAAATCCCATGCGACGCTCGCTGGTACTCGGTAACTGGAAGATGAACGGCAACCGCACGAGCGTGCGGATGTGGGGTGCATCGGCGCGGGCCGTCGCGGCCGAGTTGCCATCGGTCGAGATCGGCGTACTACCGCCGGTAGTTTACCTCAGCGAGGTAAGGTCGCTCGCCGCCGATGGCAACTTGATTATCGGCGCCCAAGATCTTGCGGCGCAAAAATCTGGCGCCTTCACCGGCGAAATCTCTGCAGAAATGCTGCTAGATACTGGTGCCCGCTTTGTTCTAGTGGGACATTCGGAACGACGACATATTCTTGGCGATACCGATTCCGTCATCGCGCTCAAGTTCGCTCGTGCATTGGATGCTGGCCTTTGTCCGGTGCTCTGCGTCGGCGAAACGCTGGAGCAGCGCGAGTCCGGCCAGACCCATGCGGTTGTGCTGCGTCAATTGCAGGCCTTATTTGACCAGATCGGTAGTTGCGTTCTTGAAACCGTGGTGGTGGCATATGAGCCCGTCTGGGCGATCGGCACCGGCCTGTCGGCGAGTCCTGAGCAGGCGCAGGAAGTTCATGCGTTGATCCGTAGCGCAATTGGCGAACGCGATGCTATGCTTTCGAGTCTTATTCGGATCCTTTACGGCGGCAGCGTCAAGGGCTCCAATGCAACGCAATTGTTCGCACTCGCGGACATCGATGGCGGGCTCATCGGCGGTGCATCCCTGGTCCCTGACGACTTCGCAGAAATTTGCCGCGCAGCTTCGCGGTGCGCCATCGAGAAAAACGTCAAATGAAGATCGCTTCAATCGTGTTGTACTTGGTGGTGACCATCGCCATGATCACTTTTATCATGATGCAACGTGGCAGCGGCGCAGGTGCTGGCTCGGGCTTCGGCGCGGGCGCTTCTGGCACGGTGTTCGGCGCCCGCGGGTCTGCCAATTTCTTGTCCAGCGCGACCAAATGGTTGGCAGTTGCGTTTTTCGCGTTGAGTCTGGGCATGGCGGTGTACGAGACGCGGGTCGGTCTTGCGCGCCAGAGCACGGATGACCTTGGCATCATGGGCAATCTACCGCCCGTCGCCGACACGCCGGATCCAAACGCGTTGCCGTCTCCAGATGTGGCGGGGTCTCCCGACGGAGCTACGGGTGAAGTCCCGGCCACTGTCATCGGTGATGCCCCTGCAGCTTCGACAGTTGAAGATACAACTGCTCCATCATCCGAATCTGGCGCCGCGGCAGTGGCTTCTGAATCCGCCGAGGTGACTACCTCAAGTGCACCCACCGCTGCGGAATCCGCGCCGGACAGTGCCACGACGTCGCCCCAGTTGAAAGAAAAGCAGCCATAATTGCGGCCAGTCCGCAGATCAGTTTCAAATGCCGACGTGGTGGAATTGGTAGACACGCTACTTTGAGGTGGTAGTGGGGTTAAACCCGTGACAGTTCGAGTCTGTTCGTCGGCACCAATCAGCGCGCAAGCGCACTAGCGCGGCCCGGTTCAACGCCGGGCCGCAGCTTCAAAGAGTCCAGGGACACGCAAAGGGAGCTCAAGCGCCATGGATCTGGGTCAATACCTTCCGATCGTGATCTTCCTGATTGTGGCAACCGTGATCGGCTCGGCCATGCTCGTCCTCGGCAGCATCTTAGGTCCGCGCAACCCGGGCGCCGAGAAACTGTCGCCGTATGAGTGCGGCTTCGAAGCCTTTGAAGACGCGCGCATGAAGTTCGACGTGCGCTACTACCTCGTCGCCATCCTGTTCATTATTTTTGATCTGGAGATCGCCTTCCTGTTTCCATGGGCGGTGGTGATCGATGAACTGGGCTGGCCGGCGCTTGCGTCCATGAGTGTATTTCTGGGGCTGCTTGTGGTTGGTTTCATTTACGAATGGAAGAAAGGAGCGCTGGAATGGGAGTGAGCGATATTTTTCACAACCCGTCGCCGCTCGGAGCGGTTGATGACATCCTGCGTCCCGATGCAGACAATCCGTTGATCGAACGTGGCTTTGCCACGACCAGCGCGGATGCGCTAATCAACTGGGCACGGACTGGATCCATGTGGCCGATGACCTTTGGTCTCGCGTGTTGCGCGGTCGAAATGATGCACGCTGGCGCTGCGCGGCTTGATCTCGACCGCTTTGGCGTCGTGTTCCGGCCCTCGCCGCGGCAGTCCGACGTGATGATCGTCGCCGGCACGCTGGTTAACAAGATGGCGCCGGCGCTGCGCAAAGTTTACGACCAGATGCCTGATCCCAAATGGGTCATTTCCATGGGCTCATGTGCGAATGGCGGCGGCTACTATCACTATTCCTACTCGGTGGTTCGGGGCTGTGACCGCATCGTGCCGGTTGATATCTATGTGCCCGGATGTCCACCTACCGCGGAAGCGTTGATCTACGGCATTCTTCAATTGCAGAAGAAGATTCGTCGCACCAACACCATCGCACGCTAAATCTCATGACAGACGCCGCCCCCATGCTGGAGCAGATCCAGGCCCGCTTCGGCGACGCCATAAGCAGCGCACGCGCAGCCTTCGGGCAGTACACGATCGAAGTTCGCGCCAGCCATTGGCTTGAAATCGCGCGGGTCCTACGGGACGATCCTGCGTTCAAGTTCGAGATGCTGATTGATCTTTGCGGCGTGGATTATTTGTCCTTCGGCCAGGACGAGTGGAACACCGAATCGGTCACTGTCGAAGGCTTCAGCCGCGGCGTGCAGGGCGAAGGCCCGGGCCGCTTCGCGTGGGCCAATCGCCCGCGGCCGGAGCACATCCCAAATCGTTACGCGACTGTCGTCCATTTGCTGTCGCTGGAGCGGAATATGCGCTTGCGCGTGCGCTATTTCGCCGAAGACGATGGGATGCCGGTGGTGCCGTCTGTAGTTGATATTTGGGGTGCAGCGAATTGGTTCGAGCGGGAGGCCTTCGACCTCTATGGCATTGCCTATGACGGGCATCCTGATTTGCGACGCTTGCTCACTGATTACGGCTTCATGGGGCATCCTTTCCGCAAGGATTTCCCGCTGATTGGAAATGTCGAAGTACGTTACGACCCGGACAAGGGACGTGTGGTCTATGAGCCCGTTTCAATTGAGCCGCGCGTGGGCGTGCCACGCGTGATTCGTGATGATTCGCGCTATCTCGCGGCGAACACCGAGACTGCAGGGAAGCCGGTCTGACCATGGCTGAGATTCGCAACTACACGATGAATTTTGGCCCGCAGCATCCAGCCGCGCACGGTGTGCTGCGCTTGGTGCTGGAGCTTGATGGCGAGACCATCGTACGTGCTGATCCGCATATCGGCTTGCTCCATCGCGGCACTGAAAAGCTTGCCGAATCAAAGCCATACAACCATTCCATCGGTTATATGGATCGCCTCGATTATGTGTCGATGATGTGCAATGAGCATGCTTATGTGCGTTCGATCGAGCGCTTGCTCGGGGTCGAGGCGCCAATTCGTGCGCAGTACATCCGCACCATGTTCGATGAGATCACGCGCATCCTCAATCACTTGATGTGGCTGGGCTCAAACGCACTCGATCTTGGTGCCATGACGTTGTTCCTGTACGCCTTTCGCGAGCGCGAGGAACTGATGGATTGCTACGAAGCGGTATCGGGTGCGCGTCTGCACGCGACCTACTACCGCCCCGGTGGCGTCTATCGCGATTTGCCGGATCGCATGCCGCAATATCGTGAGAGCCCGTGGACCAAGGGTAAAGATCTGAAGCGCCGCAATGATTGGCGCGAAGGCAGCATGTTGGATTTCCTGCAGGCCTTCACGGAGGATTTCCCGACACGTATTGACGAGTACGAGACGCTGTTGACAGATAACCGCATCTGGAAACAGCGCACTGTGAACATCGGCGTGATACCGCCCGAAATGGCGCTGCGCATGGGCATGACCGGGCCGATGCTGCGCGGCTCCGGCATTGCCTGGGATTTGCGCAAGAAGCAAAGCTATGCGGCCTATGATCAGTTGGAATTTGACATTCCAGTTGGTGTGAATGGCGATTGCTACGATCGTTACCTGATCCGCGTCGAAGAAATGCGCCAGTCCAACCGGATGATTCAACAGTGCATTCGCTGGCTGCGCGCCAATCCCGGCGAAGTGATGCTGCGTAATTTCAAGGTCGCACCACCCTCACGTGTCGAGATGAAAGACGACATGGAAGCGTTGATTCATCACTTCAAACTGTTTACCGAGGGCTATTGCACGCCGGCAGGCGAGGTCTATTGCGCTGTCGAAGCGCCCAAGGGTGAGTTTGGCGCTTACATCATCTCGGACGGCGCCAATAAGCCATTCCGCGTGAAGTTGCGCGCGCCCGGTTTCGTGCACCTCTCAGCGATGGACGAAATCGTCAGTGGACACATGTTGCCGGACGTCGTCGCTGTGATTGGCACGCTGGATATCGTCTTCGGGGAGATCGATCGATGAAGGCGCACAAGCTGGAATTGCTGGCCGCTGAGCCCATTGATCCGATGCTGCTCCTGACAGAACATTCGCGTATCGAACTGGATGCGTGGCTCGCGAAGTACCCGGCCGATCGCCGACGCAGCGCAATTCTGGCGGGATTGCGCATTGCGCAGAACCAGAATCAGGGGCATCTCACCGACGCTTTGATCGTCGCGGTGGCCAAATACATCGGCATCACGCAGACGCAAGCCTTTGAGGTGGCGACTTTCTACTCGCTCTTCCACATCGGCGCCTGTGGCCGTAACAAAGTATCGATCTGTACCAATATCTCGTGCTGGCTAGTTGGAGCGGACGCCATTGTTGAGCATGTCGAACACAAGCTTGGCATCAGCCTCGGCGAAAGCACGCCAGATGGCCGTATTCATCTCATTGAAGAAGAGGAATGTCTGGCCGGCTGCGTGCGCGCACCGATGATGTGGGTGAACGGTGATTACCACGAACAACTGACGGCTGAGAAAGTCGATCGCATCCTGGATGGATTGGCATGACCGCTGAACGCATGAATCCACTCGGGCTGATTCCGCAGGCGCACAATGTCGTATTCACGACTTTGCATTTTGATCAGCCAGCCAGCTATGACAGCTATCTAAAGTCCGGGGGCTATCAAGCGCTGCGTAAGATCCTGAGTGAAGGCTGGACACGCGAACAGGTGATTGACGTCCTCAAAGCCTCCGCGCTGCGCGGACGTGGTGGAGCGGGCTTTCCGACCGGCCTTAAGTGGAGTTTCATGCCGCGAAATGCGCCGGGCATTAAATATCTGCTGTGCAACTCGGATGAATCTGAACCCGGCACCTGCCATGACCGCGACATCTTGCGCTTCAATCCGCACGCGGTCATCGAGGGCATGATCATCGGTGGCTTCGCCATGGGTGCGAGCATCGGCTACAACTACATGCGCGGCGAATTCCAGAACGAACCGTTCCAGAATTTCGAACGTGCGCTGCAGGATGCGCGAGCGAATGGCTGGCTCGGTCAGAACATCTTGGGCTCTGGCCTAGATTTCGAGCTGTATGCGAGCTTGGGCGCTGGCGCCTACATCTGCGGCGAGGAGACCGCATTGATGGAGTCGCTCGAAGGGAAGAAAGGTCAGCCGCGCTTCAAACCGCCCTTCCCTGCTAATTTCGGCCTCTATGGTCGGCCGACGACGATCAACAACACCGAGACCTTCGCATCGGTGCCGGCGATCATCCGCAATGGCGCAGAGTGGTTCTTGAGTATCGGCAAGGCCAACAACGGTGGCCCGAAGTGCTTCTCGATCTCCGGACATGTGCAGAAGCCGGGCAATTACGAACTTCCGCTCGGCATTCCGTTCAAGGACATGCTCGAAGTCGCAGGCGGATTGCGCCCAGGCCGCACGCTCAAAGGTGTGATACCTGGCGGATCGTCGATGCCGGTGTTGCCGTCCGATGTGATGATGAATATCACTATGGATTTTGATGCGTTGCAGAAGGCCGGATCGGGCCTTGGCTCTGGCGCGGTCATCGTGATGGACGACAGTACCTGCATGGTGCGAGCGCTGACGCGTATTTCGCGGTTCTATTACCACGAATCCTGCGGCCAATGTACGCCGTGCCGCGAGGGCACGGGTTGGATGTATCGCGTGTTGCTTCGTATCTCCGAGGGCCAGGGCCGCGAGGGCGATTTGCAGCTACTGAAAAGCGCCGCCGGACAGATCGAAGGCCATACCATCTGCGCTTTCGGTGAGGCTGCGGCATGGCCGGTGCAGGGCATGCTCAAACAGTTCTGGCCGGAATTCGAGTATTTCGTGACCCATAAGCGATCGATGATCGAGCCCGGCACGAGGATGGCGGCATGAGCGCAAGGCCGGTGGCAAGTGCAGCGCCCGATATGGTGAATATCGAGATCGACGGCGTAGCCATGTCGACGCCGAAGGGCTCGATGATCATTCAGGCCGCCGACAAGCACGGCATCCAGATCCCGCGCTTCTGTTATCACGAAAAACTCGCGATCGCCGCCAATTGCCGTATGTGTCTGGTCGAAGTCGAGAAAGCGCCGAAGCCCATGCCCGCGTGCGCGACACCAGTCATGGAAGGCATGAAGGTGTCGACACGCAGTAAGCGTGCGCTCGATTCGCAGCGCAATGTAATGGAGTTCTTGCTGGTCAACCATCCGCTCGATTGCCCGATCTGTGATCAGGGCGGCGAATGCGAGCTGCAAGATTTGGCGATCGGCTACGGTCGATCCGTCTCTCGTTTTGCCGAGCGCAAGCGCGTCGTGCCGGACGAGGATCTGGGTCCGTTGGTCTCTACTGATATGACGCGCTGCATTCACTGCACGCGTTGTGTGCGCTTTATGGATGAGATCGCCGGCACGGCCGAGCTCGGCGGCATGTACCGTGGTGAGCATCTGGAAATCGGCACCTATCTTGGTGAACCGCTGCACTCGGAAGTCTCGGGAAACATCATTGACCTGTGCCCGGTTGGCGCATTGACCAATAAAGTGTTTCGTTTCCGCGCGCGTCCGTGGGAGTTGATTGCACGCGATGGCATCGGATTTCATGACGCGCTGGGTTCGAATCTTCATCTGCATTTGCGGCGTGGCGAAATCTTGCGCACGGTTCCGCGCGACAACGAAGCGATCAACGAGAGCTGGCTTTCAGACCGCGACCGTTATAGCCACCAGGGAATGGTGCACGCTGATCGCTTGACCGAGCCGCTGATCAAGCGCAATGGTCAATGGGTCGAGGTTAACTGGGACGATGCGATTGCGGCGGCTACGCAAGCCATAAAGGCGCAAATTTCTGCACATGGCGCGGATCAGTTGGCGGCCGTCGTCAGTGCAAATGTCACGGCAGAAGAGCTCTATCTGGCGCAGGCATTAGTGCGTGGACTCGGTTCAGCGCACATTGATCATCGCGCTCAGCAACTCGATTTCAGTGACGATTCTGCGCGCGGCTTCTCGCCGGGATTCGAAACGCCGCTGGCTGAATATCCGAATGCCCGCGCGATTCTGTTGGTCGGCGCGCACCCGCGGCTCGATCAACCCATCCTCGGCCATCTGATTCGTCGTGCATGGCGCAATGGCGCGCAGATCCACGCGATCAATCCGCTGGATTTTGAACATCACTTCGAACTGACCGGTAAATTCGTTGGCGATCCTGCTGCGCAGTTGCGCGAATTGGCGGGTCTGGCATCTGCGGTATCGAATTTGCGCGGAATCGATCTACCGGCTGAGTTGGCTGCACTCGCACCGAATTCTGCCAGCGATCGCGCGCCAAGTGATGTCGCGCGCAGCTTGATCGACGCCACACCGAGCCGAATTCTGTTTGGTGACCACGCCGTCGCACATCCAGCAGCTTCGGTCATGCGCCGCCTTGCTCGCTTCATCGCAAGCAACACCGACAGCAGTTTTGATGAAATGCCGTCTGGCGCAAATGGCGTCGCCGCATGGCGCTTAGGCTGCTTGCCACACCGCGGACCCGGCGCTGCCTCCGCCCCGCGGGGTCAGAACGCGAGTGAAGTCCTCAGCGGCAAGCGCGCCTATGTAATTTACGGCGCCGAGGTGCCTCAGGATTTCGCACGCGGTGCAGAGTTGGCGAGTGCGCTTGATAAAGCAGATTTCGTCATCGCCTTCTCCGCGTTTCGCAGCGCAGCGCTTGAGTCAGCCGCAAATATTTTGTTGCCGATTGGTCTCCCAGCGGAAGTGGATGGCTCGCACGTAAATGTCGACGGATTAATTCAAACCACGGCCGCGGCGGCAAAGCTTCCAGGATCCGCCCGAGCAGGATGGCGCATCTTGCGCGCGCTCGGCGAATCGTTGCAACTGCCGAACTTTAACTTCACCGACTTCAGCGCGCTGTATAGCATTGTCAGTGCGCACTTGAGCCCGCGTTCCATTTCC